>MDTB01043374.1_pt1 | contig 10306 bp, 12 predicted proteins | sample 811161 | NCBI WGS metagenome assembly MDTB01 (sample SAMN05326650, study PRJNA326480) | marine metagenome | isolation source: seawater | place: Mediterranean Sea | collected 2009
TACGTCGTTCCGGCGGCACAAGCGCAGTCAACGCTTGATGATGTACAAGAAATCATGCGAACCCCACCCGACTGGTGGCCCGAGGTGATTACGTGGAGTGAAGGTAGTATTGCCGATAATTACGGAGCGGCTAAATAATAAGCGTGTACCCTTGACATGTGTTTACATGTGTGCATATAGAAGCGCACACCGTGCAGAACAGGTATGGGTAGAGCAGGCATGAACAGACGTTTAAGATGGAGACAACACCTAGCCGTAAGATCGCAAGATTATTTACGCGGAGATTGGTCAGGGATATGGAAGTTCTCTGAATTTTTTTACTGCTACCTAAAACACACATCAAAGGCTGAATGGCAAGGTGCGCAAGCAAAGAAGCCTGTTCTTATTTGGTATTTACTTTTGACCCATGATGATTGGGCCACTGCACCACCCGAACCAAAGTAAACCAGTACACATAGTTTAAAATAAAAAGTTTTACAGGCTGAGGATTGATAGATGAACGAGTTTAAAGTAACCAGTCCTCGCTTGGGGGGAGGGTTAATGACTATGCAAGAGCGAGGCATACGAGACTGTACAGACGTCTTACTTAAAAGTCCTAGCAGTATTAGTAAAATGCTGTCGGCGGCTGATAAACATATGCAGACTAAAATGGCAGATCCAGATATGTTTTTAGTGCCAAAGGTACATGAATTTTTGGTTCCGGTGATAGATGCGTATTCCAACGACACGCAAGGGTTTATAGATTATATTGTTGGGATCAGAGACAACTTCGACAAATCTGACAAAACATGGGCTGACATACAAAAAGTGTATCGTCGTGTGAATGGTAGAACGGTCCAACAAATCAGACGCGAACGCGCATCCAGAGCTTGCGCTAAAGCACAAGAAATATATGGAGAAACAGACTACCACTCAAGGCTGCAATGGGTAGCTGATCTGGAGCATGAGTGGGCGGGAAGGCGTCTTGAGTTTATGGAAGCGCATCGCTCAAGGTATAAATCAGATCGTCTTGATACTGAAACCAGAGCCGATGTTCTTGAAGATTTTTGGGCAATAATAGACAAAGAAATCGAGGAAGGACGGAACATATCACCTTGGAATTAACGCATCCTTGGAGCTACTCTGCTCTTACATCTTTTGAGACTTGCCCTAAACGATACCAGCTTACGAGGGTAACGAAGCAAGTCACTGAGCCGCAAACTGAGGCTACCATGTGGGGTAACAAAGTCCATAAAGCGCTTGAACTTTACGCAAAAAACCAAAAACCACTTCCGCCAGAATTTGAAGAATACGGTAGGTATGTGCGTAAAATTTTAGCACTTGATGGAAAAAGAGTAGTAGAAAAACGAATAGCTCTCACAAAAAACTTCCGTGAGACTACGTGGATGGCTAAGGATGTTTGGGTCCGCGGTGTAATCGACATAGGTGTAGTTGGTTCTGACACCGCGTACTTATTGGACTGGAAGACGGGCAAGCATCGCCCTGATACTGACCAGTTAAAATTATTTGCGGCACTAGCTTTCGCGCTTTATCCGTGGATTACGAAAGTAGTTACTGGTTTCGTTTGGTTGAAAGTAAAAAAATTTGATAAAGAGGAGTTTACACGTGAACAGTTAACGGAAATATGGAACGACTTCATGCCACGGCTTTCGCGTGTAGCTCTAGCGTATAGCGAAGATAAGTGGCTTCCGAAACCATCTGGACTTTGCAAAAATTGGTGCCCCGTAGGTCGCTCGTTATGTGAATTTTGTGGTGGGTAATACGCTCTGTCGATGCTAGGAGGCTAACGTGCAGAAAGATACCCCAGATCTAATGACGATGACTAACATTGAGTTACTAAACTACGGAACCAAACTTCGAAGAGTGACAATTTTAGAAAATGAACTTTTACACAGACTAGAACAGTTACTTGCAGAACGAGAGAAGGTAAAGGTTGCCTATTACTCCTGAAGGTCGCGTTAAGAAAAAAGTAAAAGAATATCTTACGTCTATAGGCGCTTGGTACTACATGCCGGTGTCTAATGGAATGGGGCGCTCTGGATGCCCCGATATTCTTGTATGTTATAAAGGTCGGTTTTTAGCTTTTGAAACTAAAGCTGTCGGTAAAATTAAAAATGTAACTCCCAATCAAAAACGGGAAATCGCCGACATTCAACGTGCTAACGGGTTAGCACATGTGGTAGACTGCGTCGAACAGGTCAAAGCAGTAGTGGAGAAAGCAGATGGCGAAATCCTCACAGAAAGAACTGGCGACAAAAGCCAAGTATAACAAACGTCCGTCAGTACAGAAGAAGCGCGTCGCAAACAACAAGGCACGACGTCAAGCTATGGCGGCTGGTAAAGTGAAAAAAGGCGACGGGAAACACATAGATCACAAACTGCCTCTCGACGCTGGTGGCAGTACAAACCCGTCAAACACACGCGTCGTCGACGCAAAAACAAACAAAGGCTGGCGAAAGAAACGCCCATCAATGTACACGAAGAGTAAGAAATGAACCCGCGTGACTACAACGTGGGCCACTCCGACTACTCCAAGCGTACCATACAGCCATGGGATATTTGGTATGAGTACAAGCTTAACCCGTGGGATGCAGACATAATTAAACGTGTTCTACGCAGCAAAGGTGAGCGCCGGTTGGACTACGAAAAAATAAAGCACGTATGCGATGAACGCATCAGGCAGATAGATGAGGAAGAACAACATGCTGGTATGGCAGAAAAAGGAAGCGCTGATATTAAAAACGAAAACTCCAGAACAAATACTCAGCGTGATCCCATCAGCTAAACATTTTGCAGTAAAAGGCACACCGCTTGTCGCAGTACCCCACAAAACAGCAGAAACTATTATGCTGCGTAATCTTGGCTACGACGCTCCCGCTCCTATTCGTAGTTATTATAATTGGTCTGGTCGTTACAAACCATTTCAAGCTCAGAAAGAAGCCGCTGCATTCCTGTCCACAAACAAGCGAGCGTTTAATCTAAGCGAACTTGGTACGGGTAAATCTCTAGCGGCTCTTTGGGCTTACGACTATCTACGTGGCGTAGGTCAGTTGAACAAAGCACTTATAGTTTCTCCGCTATCTACGCTTGAGCGTACATGGGCAGACGAGTTGTTCCATCATTTTCCGCATCTAAATTTTGCTGTGTTGCATGGTTCTAAGCAGAAGCGTCTCAAGTTGTTGGAGGAAGACTTCGATGTTTACATCATTAACCACGATGGCGTCGGTATAATTGCCCAGGAGCTGAAGACCCGTACCGACGTCGACTTAGTCATTGTCGATGAGGTTGCACAATGTGCACGTAATGCAAGCACTGCCAAATGGAAAGCCATCAACACCGTTGTCAATAAACACGCAGAACCAAGAGCATGTTGGGCTTTGTCCGGTACCCCAACTCCTAACTCACCGACGGATGCGTGGGCACAGTGTAGGCTGGTGTCGCCTCAGTTAGTGCCACCCTATTTTGGACGCTTTAGGACACAGGTTATGAAACAGATGAGTCAGTTTCAGTGGGTGCCAAAACCTGATGCCACCGAAATAGTTCGGGCGGTTATGCAACCCGCAGTCAGGTTTACCCGTGACGAGTGTTTGGACTTACCGCCAATTATGTTTGAAACACGTGATGTGCAGCTGACCAAGGAGCAACAAAAAGCATACAAAGATATGCTAACCAAGCTGCGCACTGAGGCAGATGAAGGAGATATAACAGCGGTTAATGAGGCGGTAAAAATGGGTAAGCTCGTACAGATTGCATGCGGTGCTGTATACTCAAACAACGGCAACGCAGTTGCTATACCAGCTACGCCTCGCATAGAAGAAACGCGGTCAATTATTCAATCGGCTGAAGGTAAGGTCATTGTGTTTGTACCGTACATAGCCTCCGTGCACATGGTTGCAGACGAACTACGCAAGGACTTCAGCGTAGAAGTTATCTACGGCGACGTTAAAAAGTCAGAGCGCGATAGAATATTTAAAGCGTTTCAGTCTAGCTCAGAACCTAAAGTATTGGTGGCACAGCCAGCAGCTATGAGCCACGGTCTGACATTAACAGCAGCCAGTACAATAGTATGGTATAGTTGCGTTACCAGTAACGACGTTTTTGAACAGGCAAACGGTCGCATCAACAGGCCAGGCCAAAAAATGAATAACTTTATTATTATGTTAGAGGGTACTCCAGTCGAACGGCGTATCTATAAACGACTACAGAACAAACAGAAATTACAGGGTGCTTTACTCGACGAAGTAAAAGCTCATAGAGAACCGCTAATCGCTTGACCTCTGCCTAATTGCTATCTATGTGTTTACACGTAAACACATGTAAAGGTCACTCTTATGAATCTTTTAAATTCTACACAAGTCGCAGAAAAGCTGGGAATGACAAAAGGTGCTTTTTATCAGTTGAAGCACAAAGAAGCGTCGTTCCCAAAACCAATAAATGTCCACCAAAAAACCCTTCGGTGGGACGAAAAAGATCTCGACCATTGGCTTATGAAAAAGAAGGAGACTACTTATGGCGACAGTGTCGGAGCTTGATGATGCTTCATTATTAAAAATATTCATCGCACTGCGTGACCGACGCGCACAACGCAAGGCAGAGTACGACGCTGACGATGCGGGTGATAAAGATAAGCAGAACCATATCGAGGTAGAGTTCCTACGTCGGTTCAATGAACGTGGCATTGATAATGTATCTTCCCGCGACCACGGTACTGCTTACCGGTCTACCAGATCGTCTGCAACTGTAGCTGACTTTGAGGCTTTCCTTGGGCATGTGAAAGAGCAAGATGCTTGGGAATTGCTTGAACGACGCGTTAACAAAAAAGCCGTGCAGGAATACCGCGACGAACACGACGACCTACCACCGGGAGTTAGCTGGGCAGAAGCGCAAGTCGTTAACTTTAGGCGCAAGTAATGGACTACATTATTGTATCTCTGCAAGACAACTTACGTTCGTACTACAAAGACGATACGATTTTATGTATGTCCGAAGACGGAAAAGTACCGTCCGATACGGCTATTGAGCCGCAAGCAAATACATGCGCGATCTGCACACAAAACCAGTGGGGGTCGCACATAACACCAAACGGTAAACGCGCCAAAGCATGCGGCGAGTTTGCATGGCTACAGTTACTCGCGCCAGACGATACAACTAAGTATCAGATGCGCGTTCCATCGACTTCTCTAAGAGCATTACGCGATTACGACAAGTCACTTAAAAACAGAGGCTGCGCTGTACAAGACGTTGTTACAAAAGTAATAACCGAAACTACAAAAACGCATGACCTCTTATCGTTTAGAGTTGTTCGGTTCCTTGAGGACGGGGAATTGGAGAACCTAATCCAGCTGTCAAAAGTTCAAGCGCCAGCGTTTGAAATTGTTGATGGTTACATCCACTAAAAAAGCTAGGAGGCTTTAAATGGCTACTAAACATGGCACTTATATTGTCACTGGAGCAACTGCGCTCTACCCACGTATTAACCAGACTTACAAGTTCGTTAAACACAAAGATGGTACGCAAGAACGTGTTTCTTGTGGTGCTTTAGATGACGGTGCAGAGTACAGCATGTCTTTGGTGTTAACGGAAAAACAAGCGGGTCCGTTATACAAAGCTATGAAAGCTGCGTACACTGACCGTAAAACAGAAAAGTGGGATGCGTTCCCTGCCGCTGCCGATGTGTTTACGACTAACGACAACGGGGAGTACATCATAAAAACCAAGCTCAAAGGCGCGTACGATAAAGAGATCACAAGTGTCTCTCAATTTGACGCTAGTAATAACGAGTTGCCCAGAGACTTCATGCTGACGACAGGGTCTAAAATCAACGTGTTGGTTTCACTGGTGACTTATGATCCTTCCACAGTGTCTGGTTGCGGCGTGTCCCTTCGTCTTCGTCAGGTGCAGGTCATAGACTTAGCCGTGTTGAAGAAGCGCTCTGCTTTTGAAGTCATTGAAGGCGGGTTTAACTCTCAGTCTGAGGGATTTGCTACGGGCTTTGATACGATTGAAGACACTGCGGAGGAAGAGGTCGACGCGTTCGGTGAAACGGCACCAAAAAAGGCCAAGCCCGCGGCTAAGGCTAAACCGAAAGCAGAAACTAAATCAGTTGAGGACTTCGACGATATCGACGACGCCTTGGCTAATCTGAGTTTTCCTCAAGCGTCATAACTCACAAACAATTAGGTAGTCGGGTCATTCTCGGCTACCATACTGTTAACACGTAAACACATAGGTGAGATATGGAGACGCAAGAGTTTCTGGAGTGGCTATTGCCACCCGACGGTAACGTTGTCGTAAGCTATATTAACAACGGGGAGTGGGTAAACAGGCCGTATACAACTGCCGAAGAAGCAGCAGGGAAAATTAAAATATTCGACGTGGATCGTGAAACCTATTTTGCGGTGAACAGATTCAACGACCCGTATTATAACGAGAAAGGCAAAAAACAGCTTCGCACTAAAGTTAACGTCGCGTGGTCTAAGGCTCTTTACGATGATTACGACGTAGATCCTGATATAGCTAAGAAGTACGACAGTAAAAAAGAAGCTCTAGGCGACGTCGTTAAACTAGCCCAGGCACTCGAACTGACGCCGACGGTTGTAGATAGTGGTGGAGGCTACCACGCTTACTACCCATTTAAAGAGGCTGTCGATCCTAAAACATGGTTAGAATTGGCCTCGTTAAAACGAAAGATCACTACCTTTTTAGGCATGAAAGTTGATAGTCTAGTCGACATAGATTTAGCTAGAGTTCTTAGACCAGTAGGCACTTTTAACAAAAAATACGACCCGCCTAGACCAGTAAAGCTTCTCAAAAAAGGAGAGCAATACGATGTCGACTTTTTACGTGAGCGTATGGAAGAGTTCATCCAACGCAACGGTGTAGATGTAAAGCCTCAAGCTGGTGGGTTTGGACACATCGCCGAGTATGGCCCTGCACTAGACCGAGAAAAAACAAGACTGGAGGCGCTAAACAGTGGCGAGTGGCACAGCAATACCCTCAAATTAGTTGGAAGCTATGTAGCTAAAGGATTAAGCGACGAAGAAATATACGAACTTGTGTCGGACCTTACGGCTGGGGAACCTAAAAGTGGACCACCCCGCATCGAGCAAGTGCAGAATATGATTAACGGAGCGAGGGAAAAGGGGTGGTGTCCTCCTGAGATAGATCCAACCGTCGCGTCTAAAAATCCTAACGTTGCCGCATCCGACGACGACGCTGCGACGACAACGCCTACGCAATACGAAGGCCAATCAATACCGTACTGGCACAAAGATTACGTCTGGAACGGAGTTGCTCTAAGCAAAAGAGTGCCCGACGCCGACGGGGTTGTGCAACCCCGAGCTTTTTCCAGATCGTTTGTGTACCCAATCAACCGCATCCGCAACAGCGAGGGCACGTGGGTAGTTCATTGGAGAGCCAGAGAGAAAAACGGCAACTGGCGTGAGTTCTTTATGGACACATCTGAGTTGGCTTCCCCCAACCAAATGGCAGAAACATTTGCTGCGCATGAGGTCTTCTTGATGCGTACCAGAACCGCGAGGTCCGACATGGCAGAATTTGCAGAAACCTTAATCGAAACACTTCAAAAGTATAAAATAGAAACCAAGACCTACGGACAGTTTGGGTGGACAGAAGATCGTAAAGGTTTCGTTATGGGAACCAAAATGATTACAGCCAAGGGTAGTCACGACGTGTTGTGTGATGATAATATTCCACCTGACGTGGCTGTAGACTTTGGGCGTAGCGGCACTCTTGAAGAGTGGATCGCAAACATAAAAACATTGTACAATCGCAAGAGCGCAGAACCGTTCCAATTTGCTCTATGTCATTCAATGGGTTCTATTCTTGTGGAGTTAATGGGGTCTTCTAACTGGCACGGATTACCGCTTGCTTTCACAGGTGAAGGCGCAACAGGCAAGACAACCGCGTGTAAAATAGCCTGTGGTTTTTACGGCAACCAGCAGTACATGATGCGGCAGACAGCGGAGCAGGGCACCACACTAAACGCCGTTATAAAGAGGATCGCCTCTACAGGGGCTGTGCCGTTTTTACTAGACGAGTTTTCTGGACGTACGCCCGAAGAACTTACACGCACCGGCTACGCTCTAGCCAACGGCAGAGATAAGGAACGCCTCAAGAACAGTGGGGGGTACGCCACGGTCGGCAAAGAGTGGTTTAAGAACAGCTTCATAACATCAAACGACAGTATACTTGAGAGCATAAGCAAATTACCAGCTGGCTATAAAGTAGAGGCTACGCAGCTTAGGTTCTTTGAGGTGTCGATGCCCGAAGGCTATAAAACTACGGTCTTCCCAGACGTGACAACAACTTTTGTAGAGCACCACATGGACCACGTGTACGGAGAAGCGTGTCTGCCCTACATTCGTTTTGTTATTAAAAACATGGATTGGGTCCGTAAACAAATTGTAGCTGCAAGAAATAAATTTAACCCGCAATCTGATGAAGATAACAAAGAGCGTTTCTACCGCGACACGATTGTAACGGCGTTGGTTGCTGGCAAAATAGCAGAGAAGCTTGGCCTCGTATCATTTGATATCGACGCGATGACTAAGTGGGCAGAGCAGCAAGTTAAGTTGATGCGCGATAGCCGTCGAGACGTTAACGTAGATATAAAAGAACACTTGGCTACATTTATTGGCACCCTTCACGGACGACTCATCGTCACGCGCAAGATGCACAACAACAGTGCAAACAAAGAAGACCCGCAAGTGCTGCTAAAATCAGCAGCAGTAGGGAGGGTTTGTACAGAAGATAAGAAAGCGTTTGTAACCATCAAAGCTGTTACAGACTGGTGTAAGGATAATAACGTGGCACCATCTGCTATACGTGACGAATTAGATCGCGCGGGTTATCTTGTGTATCAAGCGGACGGAAGCGTGAACCCAAGAATGTATATCGGTAAAGGATCTAACGTACCCACAGGGCAAGCTCGTTGTTACGAACTCAAGTACCATAAGCTCATGGACGGGAGCGGGTTAACAGAAGTTTCGGAACCGGAGGTAAAAAATGCCGCCGCTTCCTGATTGGTGCGAGATACCAATAGACATAAAGCAAGCTGCGCTTGTGTTAGGTGTATCAAGAAAAACCCTCGACGTGACGATGAAAGACCCAAGCTTTAAAGCAGGGATACATTTTGAGTTGCGCGGAAATCGAAAAGTATTTTATCGTGAACACATCAAAGCTATGCGGAAAGAGCTAACAAAATGCGCTTGTATATCGAAGACCGAGGCGGCTGGAAGTACGCCCGTGGGACTGGACCTGACGGTAAGCCCATCCGAAAGTCTCTTGGCACTCAAGACACTCGTCGAGCAGAAGAAGCATTAGCAAAGCTTGAAAGCACATTGTGGAAAGCAAGTGTTTATGGAGCAAAAGCGGTCATAACATTTGACCAAGCTGCGCTTGCGTACGCAGAAGATGGTGGCGAGGCGCGCTTCCTGATTAAGATGACCGAACAGTTAATAGGTGTTCCGCTCCACAGCATTACTCCGCAGATGGTGCGCAACGCTGCCAAGAAAGCGTATCCTCTTGGGATAGCGGCAACGCGTAACCGTCAGGGAATTACACCTACGCAGTCGGTTATCAATTATGCCCACCAGCAAGGGTGGTGCCATCCTATAAGAGTGGAGCGATTTACCGAAACCAAACCACTGCGCGAGGCTGTCGGGGTTGAATATCTTTTTGCTTTAGAGCGCCACGCACCAATAAACTTGTTTGCGCTAATGGTATTTTTGCACACCACCGGTAGGAGAATAGGAGATGCAATAAGTCTAACGCCCACCGACGTAGACTTCTACGCGTCCGAAGTGCTTATTGCGAAAACAAAGAATGGCGAGTCAGCCAAGGCAAGTTTAGTTCCAGCTTTGGTAGAGATAATTAGATCGCTGCCTCCGTACCGTAACGGACGATTGTTTGGGTATGTAAACCGAAGCGGAGTTTACAATACGTTAAAGCGGTCCTGCAAAGAAGCAGGAATTAAATACCTCGCAACACACCAACCTGGTCGTCACAGTTTTGCCACCAACTTATACAACACTGCTGGCTGGGACGGTAAGCGCATCGCCGACGCAGGGGGATGGAAATCACCTCGTTTGGTTGAAGAAACATACATCCATTCTAGCAATAAATCAGCAGAAGCAGCAGAGCTGATTTGGACAAAATCTGTCCAACGTTTGCGAGCAGTTAAGTAAGTATCTGATATATAACATTAAATTAAGTAGAGGCGCTCCCCTGCTAAGGGAGTAGGCGGGAAACCGTCTCGAGGGTTCGAATCCCTTCGTCTCCGCCA
>MDTB01129560.1_pt1 | contig 10306 bp, 7 predicted proteins | sample 811161 | NCBI WGS metagenome assembly MDTB01 (sample SAMN05326650, study PRJNA326480) | marine metagenome | isolation source: seawater | place: Mediterranean Sea | collected 2009
GCCTCAAATACTATTAGATGGATGGGGAATTCAGGACCGACATGAAACCTTAAATAGTTTTATTTGGGGTCCTGACGGATGGCTGTATGGATGCCATGGTGTTTTTACTCAGTCTTATGTTGGCAAACCAGGAACGCCAAAAGATCAGAGAAAATTTATAGATGGTGGCATTTGGAGATTTCACCCCGTTAAAAAAGAATTTGAGGTGTTTGGTCATGGTTTATCCAATCCATGGGGATTTGATTTTAATGATGTAGGACAGGGCTTTGCGAGTTGCTGTGTTATCCCTCACCTTTTTCATATTGTTCAAGGAGGATATTTCACGAAACAAAGTAAACCTCACAAGAATCCATACGTTTACAAACCTATTGAAACGGTTGCAGATCATCACCATCTATCGGCACATGGTGGTGCAAGGTTTTATCTAGCAGACACGTTCCCTTCTTCTTATCGAGATCAATTATTTAAGTGTAATATTCACCAACATGAAGTTCTTATTGATTATATGGAAAGAAGTGGCTCAGGATATATCGGGAAACACCATTCGGCCTTTTTACCTATCAATGATCTTGCTTGGGTGGGTTTCAGTTTAGAGATTGGGCCAGACGGAGGCGTTTATATCCTTGATTGGCACGACACTGACATCTGTGGAAATGCCATTAATTTTCCAGACAGTGGACGCATATATCGCGTCATGCCTAAGAATGCAAAAAAAATAAAGCGCCCCAACTTATCAAAGCTCTCAGACAAAGAACTTGCAGATATGCAAAATCACTCCAACGACTGGTACGTTAGACATGCTAGAGTCATTCTTCATCATCGAGCGTCTAAAGGAATTTTGGATAAAGAGGTCGTTGGAAACAGTCTGCTTGAATTAGCCAGTAGTGCCAAAACATCAGGCAAGAAACTACGTGCATTATGGGCTGCACACGTCACGGGATTACTGACAGAAAAAAGGAAAATAGAACTTTTAAACCACGAAGATGAATATGTAAGGGCTTGGACCATTCAGTTATTATGTGAAGATCGCAAGCCTAGTGATGAGGCTCTAGAGAACTTCAAAAAAATGGCAACCGAAGATCCATCAGCTGTTGTTCGCTTATACTTGGCATCAGCTGCTCAGAGAATTCAGTTCAATGATCGCTGGCCAATACTCGAGGAACTTGTAAAACACAAAAAAGATGTCAAAGATCACAACCTTCCAAACATGCTCTGGTATGCACTAGAACCGATGGTTCCAGACCATTCTGAAAAAGCTTTAACTCTCGCCGTTACAGGTCAAATACCACTCTTACAGGAACTTGTTCCAAGAAGAATGGCCGCAACAAAATCTGCTAAAAAATCAGGTCCAGATCCTTCATGGCAAAAGCACATTCAAAAAATTGCACCTGGCTTTAATATAAGAAACGTGGGAGAAGGTGGAGTAAGACCAATAAAAAGTTTCCGTAATGAGATAGCTGTCCAAACTCACCCAAAAGACAAGACTGTCCCTTGTGAAATTTATCGTGAGCTTGAAGTGCCAACAGGCAAAAAGACATCACTTAAAGTTAAAGCAAGTTACCATGCTCATGGAGACTGGCAGATTCGTGTTAAGGCTGATGGAAAAGTAATCCACGATCAAATCGTTGGCTACACCGCGGTCCAGAGCCAGTGGCTTGAATTGAATCTAGATCTCTCTGACTATGCTGGGAAAAAAATTCCAATAGTAATCGAAAACGGAGCTAATGACTGGAGAAATGAATTCGGTTACTGGGGTTCAATAGAGGTTGTCAGTAAATAATTGGAACAAAATTTGAAGCCGTTTTTATTTTTTTCTGCCAACCATATTCATCATTAGAATTTAAAAAATTTTCCAATTCTTCTCTATTTTCCTGAAGAACTTCCTTCATGACATTTTTAGCATCCGGATAATCATCTAACGAAGATCCATCCCAGTTGATGCATATTGATTGGAAAGTTGAAATGATTTTTAAAAGGTCATGGTCAGGTTTTTTAGCGTGATTTTTGCATTTAATAAAATCTTTGGACCAAAGCTCTAAATATCTTTGATCGGATCCCTGCATGATCCAATTGACATGATCTTTATAAACATGAAATCTGTCACTCTTAGGGTTGAATCCATGAGCTGAAAAATGATCGGCCAATATCATGGAATGAACAATATCTAACTCAGAATCAACCACGGCTAATTGAATAGGGTCACGATTCAAACGATTCCAAAAGCTATAAAATTTTTCAGAACCCAATCCCTTTAACGGTGAATCTTTCGGCAACAAATTCCACAACTTTAGTAAAAGCTGATCTTCTGCCTTTTCCTTTATTTCATAAGCTTTCTTCAATTCAGATAAGAATTTTTCCATCTTCGGATTCTTAAGAAGGTGTTCATAAGAAAATGAAAACGGCCACGAAGTATGAGGTAAGTTGTTAGAACTGCCAGTCAGCTCAAGATGCAACTGATGAAGCGATTCTTTTTCAACATTCCAATCTTTTTTTATGCACATCGATATGTGACTAATTACTTTTAAATATGAATTGTACTATTTTGTTAGTTCATTTCTCGAAGAACTGATTTGGTAACCATATCTGCCAATAAATCATACGCAGGTCTGGTCCAATGAAAGCGATCACCCTTCGCTAATTTTCTATTTCTATCCAATAATTCATAAAAATTATTTATTGGGACATTCATTTCATCCATGACCAACTTGGCCATTCTATTATGCTCTATTATTGTGGGATTAATTTCTGAATCAAGAGCAGCAACATTATTTTTCTCAGTGACTGGTGTGGAATTTGCCCAAATTAATTTTGCTTTAGGATATCTTGATTTAATAACTTTAACATAGTCCCTAGTGAGAGGAATAAAGGTCCCCTCCTTTATTCTTCCCTCCTGCCAACCGTGTAAGCCTACATTAAAATGAATTAAATCATACGGTCCTTGGGATAACACTCTATCTAAAACCTTATTAAGATTCTCAGATTGATGATATGGGTTTACCCACATATCAACATATACCTTGCCATTAAGTTTTTTAATGACCTGCCGAGCATAGCCATTCAGGATCGAATCTCCAATCAACAGGATTCTTGGCATTTTAGAGTTAATGATTTGGGCTTTTTCGAGTCTCCAACCCTTCCCTTCAGACTGCAATCTCTTATCTGACTCACGCGCAGTCGGCAAATCCGCGAAAACAGAGTAGGCTATTAGGCACCAAAAAAATAATATTACTATCCTCAAATAGAGCATTTAATGAGATTCAAAAAATTTATGGAGTAGTGGATGATAAACGGAAAAACAAAGAGCGGTATTCACCATCAGACAAACTCAAGACAAATTGATCATCAACTAGATCAACCAAATCCGGATCAACATTCTCCCACTCCGAAAGCTTTAAACTGGTAGTTGCTTGAAGAGTAAATCCCTCCGAAATAGATGACCAAGAAATAACGACGCTTTGATCTTGCCTTGAGATATTTAATTCGGGGAGTTTTTGCCCAACTTTCTCATCAGAGACGTTGACCAAAAAAGTAATGAGATCACTCTCATTCTCAAAGTAATCATACGTTTGTACCACCACTCCATAGTCACCGTTTTCCACTTTTTGCCGATTCAACTGTAGCCCATCAGTCCCGTTCTCTGGAATGACAATTCTTATATCCTCAAAGGAAGTGAACCCGGAATAATATTCGCCATCCTCATAGGTTTCGGTGTAATAGGCGGGAAATATGACGCCTCCAGGTTCAAAGCCTCTAGCATATTCTCTGGGAGATAAGGCATAAGCCTCTAAGCCGTCAGTATCAATAGTATCTTCAAGTACCGTATCTACAACACCGTTACCATTTTCATCAAAGGCCGTAAAAACAATCAATGAATCAACGTCGTCTGCACCAGGGGCCAAGTAATCTGCAAAACTGATGTGAATGTTAGAACCAGGTTCCCATGCGTATCCTCCGAGAAAAACTGGATCTTGATCCTGAGAATCAATTAAGGAGATCATCGGCATTTTTGAATCCCATTCAAAATCGTACTTTCCTATTCCATCAAGAATACCACTTCCAATCTCGCCTAAGAAAATATACTGCTCTGAATTTTCAAAGGTTTCATTGGTTACTAGCGCCGCTCTAGCAGAGTAAGCATCATCACCCTCTGTTACTTCAAAACTTAAAACTGCTGGACTATTACCGGATGCAACAAGATTGGTATTTTCGTCAATCTCTTCAGAAATGGGACCCTCCACTAAACCAACTGTTGAACTCGGCTCTGGAGTTTGAATAACTGGAGGAGCGATATCATTTATATTGAGGCCCTGCACGGCGGAAAGATAAGTTTTCCAATCAGCTCCTCCAAATTCATTCTGAAGAAAATTCTGTCTTATCCTATGTTCTTTTCCTTTAATAATCCAAGTGCCATCAGCACTATAGATCTGACTATACTTTCCACTGATTGGATAATAAATGGATAGACCAACAGCGTTTTGGCGCTCGGTACCTAATGACTTAGCAATAATGAGATTATTGATAGCATCAACCAGATCCATAGAAATGGATTTCATTGGGCCGTCAACTTTTGAAGAAAGGTCGGCGGCAAAATTACCAATGTCGATATAATCGGTCACAGTAGACTTACCAACTCTGGGACTATTTAAACTATAAGGAATAGATTCTCTTCTAAGCCTAGCCAAAGAAGATAAATCAATACTACCATTCTGAATAGATTCAACAAGGCCACGGGTAAAGGCTTTCATTTTTTGGTTATAATCAGCAAATAAATTCATGTCATAAGCAACATGAACTTTGAACCCCTTGTCTGATTGCTGTTGGTGATGAAAATCCCAAAATCCACTCTCGACACTTGCAAATTCAGTCATACTCAAATCGGGCTTACTTCGCAAATAGGCCATGGTTGATGCGTAGTCCCAGCCATCTCCATAATCGATTTCAGGGTTGGCTATGTATATATCACAAAGGTCATAAAAATCCACTAACTGCTCAGCGCCACCCATGAGACAAGTATCAAAACTTATAAAATCATACTTTGGTTTATTATTTGAATTTAAAGTATTTTTGATGGCGTCTCTTATATCGGAGGTCCACATAGAAACTCCTCGAAGTGAGCCCTTACCGTCTCGATTATCTCCACCAAAACCTTCCCATTGTCCGCCATGATTCCAAAGAACAAGACCCCGCCTGTCAGATGGAAAGTTCTTCAGCGACCAATCTAAGAAATCTGCAAGCACATTAGGGTCATCTAAATCCTGCTCTGGCAAAACTTCTGCAAAATTGACCCCATTACCATCAAAAACAATTCTTGTCACTTTATCCCTATACTCTACGGGGTACTCTGATCCTTGAAATGCTTCTTTCTCAGATGAATCAAAGTCGGCTTGCAGAATGATTTTAAAGTTGTCACTTCCACCAGCCGTGATCATTTCATTTATATCCTCCAATAGATTTAGAGTTAAATTACTATCTCCATGACCGTAGATTAGCACTGTCCAAGTAGTATTACTGTCAGAGTCAGGTGCTGGGGCAACTACAATATTTTTTCTGCCTGCTTCGTCTCTTCTATTGTCTTGCCATACGAGTTGATATGATCCTGGAGGAATCGGTCTTTTTAAGCCGAACTCAATTGAATATTTTGAATCAATCTTACCTTTGTATTCTTGAGACCATATAAAAGTGTTATCTTGGACCAAACCAACCCATAAATCATTATTACTGCCATTAGTCTTAAAACCTGAATATTCTGCAATAAATGGTTCGAATTGCGCAAAGTTAAGAGGGTTCCCTTGACCGATACCCGCGTTGATTTTAACAATTGGAGGCTCAGCATAAGTATTCAAAAGCCCAAAAAATATTGAAAAAAGCCCCAAAAAGTAATGTTTTTTTATATTCATTACTAGCAAGTGTAGCGTAAATATTTTAATTAAAAAGTGGGTTTTTCACCTATAAAATATGCGTCAAGACAGCATTGATTCTCGGATCGAATAGGTTAAGTTGCTGACCCTCAATATAATTCAAAAGAACCTCAAATCATGAAACTCTTGTTACATTCATTTATAGGCCTTGCCTTAATTTTCAATCTTTCTGCGCAAGCTGACAAAGCCAAAGCGGAAAGTACTAAAGAAACCAACGAGCACAAAGACATGAAAATTGTCAGCTATCTTATAGGTGCAGACATTGGATCAAATATGAAAACCGCTGAGCTAGGTATTGAGGTAGAGCAGTTCATCGAAGGATTTAAAGCTGCCGTGGCTGGTAAAGAGATCAATTATTCTGATGAAGATAAGCAAAGAATCCTTGGTGCTTTTAGTGCTGAAAGACAAGCCATCTCAAGAAAGAAATCTCAAATGCAAGCATTCGGTTTAGAAACTCTCGAAGCTTGGGATAAACTCGCTGGTAAAAATAAAACGGATGGAGCAAAATTTTTAGCTGAGAACGGCAAGAAGAAGGGAATAAAAACATTACCGAGTGGCCTTCAATATCAAATACTTAAAGCTGCTGATGGAGCAATACCAAAAGCGACCGATAGAATTAAGGCAAGGTACAAAGGTACATTGCTAGACGGAACTGTATTTGATGAGACCAAAGGAACGACACCCCGCCAGTTCAGTGTGCGTGGCGTCATCAAAGGATGGACAGAAGCTCTACAAATTATGCCCGTTGGCTCAAAATGGAAACTTTTCATTCCATCAGACCTTGCTTATGGCGACCTGGGAAGGCGTCCCCCTATCGGGCCAAACTCAACACTTATTTTCGAAATGGAACTCGTTGAAATCACACCGACTCCTTCTCGAGTCCCTACCGTTAGACCAGGCACAAAAGTGAGCCCATCATCCACAGGAGCAAAGCCAAGAAAGCCAATTACTGCAACAACCCCTCCAGTTGCTGTTGAATTCCCAAAGGAAAAGGGTGGCAAAATCAAAGTCACTCCCGTCGACCCTAAAACTGGTAAAGCAACCGGTGAAACTAAACTGATAGATCCCAAGAAAAAGGAATCTAAGAAATAATTTTGTAATTTATTTCAGTTCTTATTTTTTGAAAAGCCCCAGTTAAGGTCTTACTTTATTAAATCTGTAAGGATTTAAATTGTGTCTAAGTATAATTGATATGGCAGAACACACGAATCGCGTTGGAATCATTGGACTTGGAATCATTGGAAGCAGAATTTCTGATACCCTGAAACAAAAAGGTTGGGAAGTCTCTACATGGAATAGAACTGCAGGCAAGGATCCAGATAGTCTGAGCTCACCTGCTGAAGTGGTTAAAAATTCTCATTTCATTCAAATTTTTGTTAGAGACGGCAATGCACTGCATGAAGTGATTGATAAATTTAAGTCAGAATTAACACCTGACCATATTATCATTAATCATGCGACTATTTCTTTAGAAGATACAAAATCGGCTCATGAAAAAATTACATCTCTTGGAGCCTCGTTTCTAGATTGCCCTTTCACCGGAAGTCGCGATGCGGCAGCGGCTGGATTGCTCAACTATTATGTGGGTGGTGATGAAGAGATTCTTCAACAGGCTGAATCACTTTTAACCGACAGCTCCAATAGCATTACGCATCTTGGTCAAATCGGCACTGCAACCGTATTTAAAATCGCCACGAACATGATCTCGGCAACGACGGTGGCAATACTGGCTGAGTCTCTCGCCGTATGTAAATTCGGTGAGGTCAAACTAGAAAAAATGTTAGAGGCAATGACCGTCAACGCCTGTTCGTCTGGTCTCACAAACATGAAATTACCCACTATGCTTGAGGGAAACTATGAGCCTCACTTCTCTCTAAAAAATATGCTTAAAGATGCAGAGTTCGGCCTTAGCATGGCAGACGACAAAGGCATTAATCTTCCTGTCCTCAAAGCAGCAGCCGATAGCATGCAATCACAGATGGAAAAAAATCGTGACGACGAAGATTATTCTGTGGTTTATCGAAACTTTACCGATTAAAAGTCATCAATCTCAATGAAGTCGATTGATCTATCTAAGCGCGCTAAGTTTCGTGTAACAGGCGAGGATAGAGTACGATATCTTAATGGTCAGGTTAGCAATGACGTTCGTAAAGTCTCGAGCAAGGAGACTATTTCTGCCTGCGTAACTACAGCTAAAGGGAAACTCGAAGGGCTTATCTGGATTAGCGAAGATACGAGTAGTGATTCACTTTTAATTGATGCAGATCCAGAGCTTAGAGAATCGCTTATGATGCGATTATCTAAGTATATCATTTCAGATGATGTTGAAATTATTGATGTTACTGAGGATTACCAACTAATTCATGATTTAGGACATGATGATGATTCCCTAATGCTATCAGACCGTTTTTGCTGTAATGGAGTTGACCGTTGGATAAAGGTTGGAGATTTAATTGCGGGTTCGGATTGGATGAGTGATAAGAGCTTGAAAGAATATCGAATAAAACAAGGCGTGCCTGCATGGGGTTATGAACTAAATTCTAACACTCTTCCGCAAGAGGCCCTGCTTGAAAGAAAAAGTGTTGATTTCCATAAGGGCTGTTATGTTGGGCAAGAAATTATTTCAAGAATTAAAAGCGTTGGACGGGTTAATCGCTTGTTAGCGGGACTAACATTTTCCGAAGGATCGGTACCTGAATCGGGTTGGGAGTTACTTGACGACGAAAATAAAAAGATTGGCGAAGTTACCAGTGTTTGTTCAACAGATGGTGAACTAATTGGATTGGGTTATATAAAAACTGGTAGAAAACCTGTTAAATCTAACAATATCGAAAAAAGTCTTCACACAGAAGTCATTTTAAGACATACTCCTTTTACTGATTAAAATAATTAGCGAAAGGATTATGAGAAAGATTACTCTTCAACTTTTGATATTTCTTGGGGCGCTGTTTTTAAGTGCCACACAAAGTAAGGCTTTTATTTATGATATTCCGCAACCCGGGCAAAGAGAATTTATACAAGACTTAGCTGGATTGATTGATGAAAATCACCAACAAGAAATCAAGCAGGCTGCCGACAAAATCCTAACACAGACAGGCAACCCTATTATTGTGGTCACCATCAATAAAATGGCAGACCATTTAGATAAGGGTAAAACTTTAAGAATAGAAACCTTTGCCCATTTCTTATTTGATCAGTGGGAAATAGGATCCGTGGAAATTGAAGGTTTTGATCCTGAGACACTTAATAGGGGTATACTCTTACTCGTTTCAAAGGGCGACCGAAAGGCAAGAATTCAGCTTGGAGCTGGTTGGGGGCGACAGGCAGACGGTGTCTGTAAGCAAATAATGGACAGAGTAATTGTTCCAAAATTTAAACAAGGTAATTTCTCAGAGGGCATCAAAAATGGCTTTGAAAGCCTTGCTGGCATGCTTACACAAGGTGAAAATATTCAAGTCGGAGGCAGTTATGAGGGAGATCGTTATCAGCAAATTGGGGATAGAGAGCCAAACTATTTGCTTTATATCGGCCTCGCTGTACTAGGAATATTTACTATCATATCCTTACTAAGAAAAGGCCAGAGCGGTTGGGCTTGGGTACTATGGGCAGCGGTTTTTGGAATAATATTTTTTATTTTAAAAGCGATGGCTTCCAGTAGCGGCGGCGGTGGCGGTTATTCTGGTGGCGGTTATTCTGGCGGCTCTTTTGGCGGTGGCGGTTATTCTGGTGGCGGAGGCGCAACCGGAAGTTGGTAAATTCAATAAATAACAGCACTTAATTTAATGAAAAAAGCGAGTCAATATTTTACCGAGGAAGAAAAAAAGAATATTTCCAAGGCCGTACAGGATGCAGAATCAAAAACGTCTGCAGAGATCATTCCCGTTGCAACCACTAGTTCAGGCCGATATGATCGCGCCGAGGATATTATTGGGCTTATTGTCGGAATTATCGTAATGGTTAACGTCTTAGCCTTCATGCCAGAATATGACAGGGGAGGCGTAGCTTCATGGAGTGATAATTTGTTACAACAAATTCCTTTTACTCTTTATCTGATCACATCAATCATTGCAGGATTTGTAATTGGTGTAGCGGCTTCTAACCGAATAGCGTGGTTAAAAAAATTATTCACTCCTCAAACTGAAATGCGTGAAGAGGTTATTAATAACGCCTCTCAGATATTTTATGACCAGCGTGTTCATCATACGTTGTCGGAGTCCGGCGTTTTGATTTTTATTTCTTTTCTTGAAAAAAGAGCCGTCATTCTTGCAGATGAAAAAATCGAGAAAGATTTAGGCCTCGAAACTATGGAATCGCTCTGTCAAAAATTAACCACTGCACTAAAAGAAAAACAAAGCCCAGCAGATTCTATGATTAACATTATTGAAGAA
>MDTB01161782.1_pt1 | contig 10306 bp, 10 predicted proteins | sample 811161 | NCBI WGS metagenome assembly MDTB01 (sample SAMN05326650, study PRJNA326480) | marine metagenome | isolation source: seawater | place: Mediterranean Sea | collected 2009
AAATAATCTCCCTCTCGCACGCCGCGACGGCGATCGGGTGGTGCGAATTCCTCTTTGCCTCGAATCATGGCGATCAGGTCCATCTTCTGCTCTACCAGCATGTCTTTCAGCTTACCGGCACGAAACTTCTTCTCAACTAATTCGGAGCCTTCCCCAACCTTCGTTTCGAACAAGTACTCCTCGATATCAAACAAATCGAGTCCCGCACTATTTTTCCTCACTTTCACCAGATGCCAGCCCCCCAGCAACATGAAGGCGATACCAAATAATGCGACTCCCCCACCTACTGGCGCGAAATCGAACATGCTAAAGGCTTCGCCGGTCATTTCCTGCCGAAAGCTCGCGATGAGAATATTGGGAGGCGTACCAATAAGCGTCACCAGCCCTCCAAGAATTGACCCAAAAGATAGCGGCATCAGAACCGCTGCAGGTGGTCGTCCGGCTTTCGATGCGGACTGGATAGCCACTGGCATCAGCAGCGCCAGAGCACCCACATTGTTCATAAACATTGACAGAATTGCTGCCAAAAAGGTTAGTACTGCAATATGGAGAAATGGACGGTCTGATACAGGCTCGATTAAAGGAATCACGTAGTCCACAGCACCAGATTTGGTCAAGCCATAACTGACGATAAGCACGAGTACTACCGTGATCGTAGCTGGGCTACCAAAGCCGCTGAACAACTCGGCCTGAGGAACCAGTCCAAACAGACTCGCCGTGAACAAAGCGCCCAGCGCAACTATGTCATAGCGCCAGCGACCCCAGACCAGGAGACCCAGCAGTGCCACCAGGATCGCGAGCAAGACACCTTGATCAAAGGTCAATTGGTTGGTCCTACCGTAATTTCAAACTCAATCTCACCTACATTCTCGACGGCCGCGGCAATCCTGTCCCCCACGCCAATTGCGGATACCCCGGCTGGTGTCCCGGTAAAAATTAGATCACCGGCCTTTAATTCGTAATAACGGGACAGTTCAACAATGATTTCGGTCACCGACCAGATCATGTCAGAAAGCCTTGCATCCTGTTTAGTCTCCCCGTTAACGGCAAGCCAGATTCGACCATCCTCCAGCTCCCCATTTTCAGATGGCTGAATTTTTGAAATTGGTGCTGACACATCAAAACCCTTGGCTGTATCCCAAGGCTTGCCTTTTGCTTTTGCCGCCGCCTGCAAATCGCGTCGTGTAAAATCAATCCCAACGGCATAGCCGTAAATCCTGCTTGCTGCCTGCAGCGGCTCGATATTGCGGCCGCCTCCGCCAAGGGCAATAACCAACTCAACCTCATAGTGCAGGTTATCGGTAGCGGACGCATAAGGCACTGCCGCGTTGTCCGTGACGATCGCATCTGCGGGTTTGCTGAAGAATACGGGGGGACTGGATTTCGGGTCACCACCCATCTCTTTCACATGATCACTATAATTCTGCCCGACACAATAAATGCGATGCACCGGAAAATTCAGGTCAGAACCCTCGACAGCAATTTGCGGGGTGGGGGTTGGATCAAAAACAAACGCCATGCTTAAACTCGCGAAATAAATAAGAAGTTAGTCTGATTGGAAGCGGAATTGATAGTAAAGCCTGACTTAGCGACTGCCACATCCCAGCCGAGAAATCAGCTCTTTTCCCTGCCGAGATTCTATACCTGGAAACAATGCCAGGGACACAGCACTCTCAACTGTTTCAAGCCTGCTGAGTTGCGCGCAGAAATGCGTATGCGGCGGCAACCGAACATCAAACAGGAATGTCGCCACATTCTCGCCATCACTGACGGCCTTGAAAAAACCTATCCCGTTACCTTCTGTGTCCGTATCTCTGTCATCATCAGAAGTAATGGGGCCAGTGACAACATAGAGTGTTGACCCCAGCGCGGCAAGTTCATTGATCGCCTGATCCAGGCCCGACCAGGCACCTACGCGAAGCGGCTGCGGCAACGCGGACATATTGCTGAACAGGTTTAATTCAGCCCAGTATGGTGTGCCGGCAAAACTCGTCAAGGGCGCCAACCTTCCCCGGTCTTCTGATACCAGCTGCACTTCGCTGATACGATACTCCCGATCCTGGGCGCCACTCAGATCTGGCTGCACAAAGTTCGCGGCTGGCGAGCTAATCTGCAGCCTGACTTCGGCATCCAGCAACTCATCTTCCAGCCAATACCTTGGCAGCAACGAAGCCACGCCAACAGAGTCAGGCAAGACCCGATATGCCACCCACTCCACTGCCCCTGTTTGCGGCGCTATGGAAGCGGCATACAAGTGATGCAAGGCAACCTCGTTGCCCTGATGGGAAACAGTGGGGCAAGCCTTCAGGCAGTGGCTGATGTGAACCTGCTGCGCATTAGCCCAGTCAGGCAGGAGCAGACAGAGACTAACCCATGGGATAAAGTATTTGCGCATGGACCTCGTCGCACTTTTGGAGAACTTCATCGTCAAGCGTGACGTCTAGTGCGGCCAGGGAATCTACCAACTGTTCCGCCGTGCGCGCACCAATGATGGTAGACGCGACGAAATCATGCTGCATACTCCATGCAGTCGCCAGGGTGACTGGCGCCAGACCCGCTGCATCAGCTATTTCAAGATAGCTGGCAGTACTGGCGAGAGTACCGTCGTTGAGAAAACGATCTGCCATCGCCCGCTGCCTTTGTTCGCTGGCCTGTTGATATTCGGCGAATCTCGAATTTACAGGCATTTCACCTGCGTTATATTTCCCGGATAAAATCCCACCGCCAATGGGTGAATAGGGTAACAGTGACACCTGCTCCTGTAGACAAACATTGGCCAATTCATCCAAAAATCGGCGGTTAAGCAGGGAGAAATTATTCTGAATGGACTGGAATCGGGACCAGCCCTCGTAGTCGGCCACCGTATTTGCCTTGGTCAAACCATAGGCGCTGTCATTTGACGTGCCGAGATAACGAACCTTGCCAGCCTCAACCAGTCGATCCAGCGCCTCCATGGATTCATCAATTGGTACCACCGTGTCTGGCCAGTGCACCTGGTAAAGATCGATGTAGTCAACACCAAGCCGTCGCAGACTGCCCTCGATCGCTGCTTCTACATGATGGCGATCAATTGCAGTAAAGCCTTGCCGAATAGGTGGTACGAACCAACCGGATGCAGCACCAGCTACCTTAGTCGCCAGGATTAATGCATCTCGCGGCTTGGTTTTGATCCACTGACCAAAAATTTCTTCAGTGAGACCCGCCAGCTCAGCGGTTGGCGGTACCGGGTAGACTTCTGCCGTGTCATAGAAATTGATGCCGCTATCAAATGCCGTATCCAGAATGCGGAAAGATTCATTCTTGTCGCTCCAGGTACCAAAGCCCATGGTGCCCATGCAAATGGGGGTTACCCGAAGACCACTGCTGCCAATATATCGATATTCCATAGCCCTTGTTTTTACCACTCCTAATGTTTACAGCTTTCTATTCAACGCGTTAGATCAATTCATTTTCAGACACGCATGGCTCACGGCTTACAGTGGCGGACAGTCATCGCCCAAGTAACCTGTGCCACCACAATAGCCAGCATCCTGTAGCTGAATTCGAATACCATCGGGATCGCTAAAATAGAGTTCCGGCGTTCCGCCCTCGGCACCACCTCGATTCGGCATGCGCATGCTAATCCAGTGCATCATAGCTTGAGTATCGCTGGGATCCTCCCGAGCACCAAGTCCATAGTCAGTCAATTGCGCGAGAATAGTCTCCACATCAAAGTTGGTAACGCTGAAACAGACGTGATCGATGCGGCCAGGCGCCTCTGGTGTACCTGGGGTATCACCTCCGACATACATCAGAAACTGAATACCATCACCGACACCGATTACTGGAGAAGTTGGTCCCTGGTAGGCCTGGTAAGACTTCCCAAAAGCCCTGATATAAAAGTCATTGGCGCGATTGCGGTTGCCCATGAAATTGGTAAAGTGGCTGTAATCCACCAGGCGAAGCATGCCTGGCCCTGGCGCCGCCTCTGCATTCGAACAAGTCTCACCCAACACGCCCGAGCCGCCGCAATAGGCTTCACTGCTTAGGTGGTAAATAATGCCTTCACGATCCGCAAAATAGAGCTCTCGAGTTGCCCCATATTCTTTTACCCAGGATGTTGAGGCCAACGCTAATCTGTCTTCCAGTCTCTGCGGCGAACTCGCCTGGCGAATGCCAAAATTTTCCAGCTGGGAGCGCACGCGATCCACATCAAAGTCAGCCACGCTCAGGCCAATATGGCTGAAGCCAGGCTGCTCTCCGGCAGCAACCGGCGACAGGGAAAAGAAGTGTGGCCCGTCACCAACTCGAAGCATGACTTGCTCTCCCCTACGCGCCTGCACCGGCGCACCGAACAGGTCCTGATAGAACTTCAGGGAGCGGTTGACGTCCGACACTCGGATGTTAAATGAATGGATCTTTTGCACAGCCACGGGCACTGGAGATTGGGCCAGAGCCGGCGGCGTCACGGCCATCAAGGATAGATATTTGAGGAAACGTCTGCGATCCAGACCTGTGAACCTGTGATCGGGTCCGCTCTTTGCTGCGGCTGGACTAATTTTGCTGCTGGATTCTGATTTCTTTATTCTTGTCATGATACCTGACCCCGAAACAGACTCGCATCATAGCCAGTGGCGGGGGCAACCGTCCAGCGGGGGCAACCGTCCAGCGGGGCCAGCCTCCAGCAGGGACCAGCGATCAGCGGGGTTAGACGTGCAGATCCCACGCCTGTCGAGCAAGGGCCAGGTTAGCTGCGACGCTCTGGCAGCGGCTCAAGCTGTCCTATTTCATCTTCCCAGCGGGTCATGCCACCGGCCATATGCGCCACGCTTTCCATGCCCATGGTTTGCAGCGACTGCGCCGCCAGCGCTGACCTTGAACCCTTGTTGCAATAAAGGATCAGGGACTCCGCCTGATCAAATTCCTTGCGGTAATAAGGACTCTCTGGATCGATCCAGAATTCCAGCATCCCACGGGGCACATGCATGGAGCCCGGAATACGACCATCCCTTTTCAATTCCCGAATATCACGCAAATCTATGAGGATAAGCCCAGCCTCTCCCAGACGATCCTGCACCTCGGCAGGGGTCAAAGTGGTAACAGTGGCTTCGGCGTCTCTAACAAGGGCGTCAACGCCGCGAGTGATCTTCAGCATAGTAGGTTTCCCTATAATCCATAGCCCCCAAAGCTAAACCAGTTGCAGGGCTTAAGCAAACTCAGGAACCAGAGCTCTCCCAGAGCAAATCCAGCGTCGCCACCGGTATACTGCTCATAAAACTGTGTCTGATTCATCACAGTCTCCACGGTACAAAAGTGAACAAACCGTCACAACATGCTAGCCTGACTTCATCCTATCAGAGCGGGGCATGGCCATGAACGAGAATGATTTTAACCTGTTGCTTCGAGCAAAACAGCAGATTCATCGAGAATCTGCCATCAGGTCGTTTCTACTGGCCGGGGTCTGTGTCACTGCCGGTTTGAAACTCTTCGGCATCGACCTCCCATTTATTTACCCACTATTATTCCTCATTTTGTTTATTTCATTGGTACTCAATTCTGATGTGATCGCAAACTTTGGACTGGTGACAAAAAGGGATCTGGTTAAAGTTATTGATCAGCATATTCATAATGATCCGAAAGTCCTCACGCGATACACAGAGGTAACAAAGCGCCCGTGAGACGCGAGGCAGTCAAGCCGTGACGTCAGAAAATACAAACAGCAAATCAAGTCAGAACCCACTGCTGGGTATCGTCTTGGCCCTTCCTCTGGCATTCATCCTCACAGCGCTTTTGATTTCATATCTGCCTGCCGCAGCACTCGCACCCGAGTACAGTTTCGTTTATGCGAGCTGTAGCCAGGGTCGCCCTCCTTACCACCATGAATGTGGCAACTATCTGAAGAACCGCTAAGTGGTCGAAAATGCCCAGCTTCAAGAACTCGCTATTACTGACGCGCGGGATTCCGATAATGATGGTGTGCTGGATAGTGATGAGCGTTATGAGACTCGCTTATTCCTTTAAGATACCGGGCTCAATCAGAGCAGGGAGCTGTTATTGCCTGAAGTCAGAGCGCTGACCCTGGACAAGAAAATCACAGCGCCCGATGGGATTGCAGTGGAATGGGAATACAGTCGCGGCGGTAACTTCTTTCCATTCTTTGATGGCCCCTCCCGCTATGGCTACGACCTCACCAGAGGTAAGGTACGTTACCGCCTGAACCTGACCGGTGATAACGAACGCAGTTACTACAGGGATGACCTGTTGTTCCTTGACTGGGTAATCGAAAATTAAAAATAGCGAACTACTCGATGAATTGCGAACCAGGATTCAGACTGGCGAAATCGACCCTGATGCTATCCAGGATCTGCTTAACGAATTCGCCCAGTCATATCCTGTCAATGCAGAACAGCCAGCACACAGTCCTGTCGGGGCGCAAACTGTGACTCGATTGCTTTACATCATCGGCATTGGCTATCTGTCGATTTCACTCAATCGCAAATATCTTAGCCCAGGCCAGAGCTAAGCGAGATCAACCTCTACCGAACTGGATCAGGGCGAAGCGCCTTGAATGGGCTCGAGTCCCGGCGCCACCACCAGTCTGTGAAGGATCACGGCGACAGCAAGCGCTAGCGCTGCAACTATTAGCAGCAAGACCTGGCTGAACCCAAACAGGCCGCCTGCTGGCAATGCCAGGGTGAGCCCGGAGACGGCCGTCATCACTCTCACCAGAACTGCAGCCCCGCCCCTTCCCAAATCCCCCACGCCAATCAGGTAGCCCTGTAATGCAGCCGACACCAGGGCAACCCCAATCAGGGCAGTTGACAGCGCCTGCAGGTTTTCCAGCAAAGAACCCTGCAGCAGCAAGGCAGGATTGAATACAAAGAAAAACGGCACGAAATAGATGATTGCGCCTAGGCGCATTGCTTCGACACCCGCACGCATTGGTGATACCTGCGCGACCGAGGCCGCTGCGAACGCCGCCAGCGCTACCGGCGGCGTAATAAAACTCAACATGCCCCAGTACATCACAAACATGTGGCTGGCCAGGGGATCTAGCCCCGAATTTGTGAGCGCTGGTACCAGGACGATGGCCAAAAAGATGTAGGCGGCGGTCACCGTCATTCCGATACCAAGTATGAACGAAGTGAGTGCACCCATAATCAGGAGCACCAGGACATTGTCACCGGCGATATAAACCAGGTCATTGGCGATAGTACCGGCGATTCCGGTAACTGCCAGCCCACCAATGATCAGGCCGATGGCAGCTAGAATTCCTGCCAGCTCCGCCAGCAGCTTACCCATACCAGCCACCAGCTGCATGAACTTGGACAGGTCAAGCTTATGCTTAGTGAATTGGTTGATAACCAGCAGCAAGCCTGTGGCGTAAAAAGGCGCGACGGCCTCGCGCTGCAAGTAGACAAGCATCCAGATTAAGGCGGCAAATACGGCAATAAAATACCAGCCCTCTTTGAAGACTGTCTTTAATTCAGGCAACTCTTCCTTCGGGAGCCCGCTTAAACCATTGCGCGCCGCGTAAGCATCTATTTGCATGTACAGTCCAAAAAAGTAAAGCAGTGAAGGCACAATCGCAGCGATCGCCACCGTGACGTAGCTGACGTTTAGAAAACTGGCCATAACAAACGCTGTCGCACCCATGATCGGAGGCATGAATACGCCGCCGGTAGAGGCACAGGCCTCAACGCCGGAGGCATATTCCTTGCTAAATCCAATGCGTCGCATCGCTGGTATGGATAGAGGCCCCGTAGTCAGGACATTGGAGATTGGGCCACCGCTCATGGAGCCCATCAGGCCACTGGAAAAAATAGACACCTTGGCAGGGCCACCGCGCAGATGCCCAAGCAATGCGAAGGCCAGGTTTATGAAAAATGGACCACCACCGGTAAACTGCAGCGAGATACCAAAAATCAAAAAACCAAACACCAGCTGGGCAAATACCCGCATGGGTATCCCGAACAGACTCTCCTCCCCCAAAACATGAAATATGGCCACATCCTGGACGGGTATACTCAGGGCAGCGATGACCGTGGGCAGGGAATCAGCAAAGGTTGGATAGAGCGAGAATACCAGGACGATAGCAAAGACCGGCCAGCCACCCGCGCGGCGGCCAGCCTCCAGCACAATCACCCAGGTCAGCATAGCCAGCCACACACCAAGCTCAGGCGCAGCATATTCCCACGCTTCCAGCACGATGCGCTCTGCGTAGTAGGCGTAGTAGGAAAATATAGCGGCGATAATCACCATGACAGCGATGTCGTGCCAGGGCACATGAGATGGACTGTGTTTACTGGCAGGAAAGGTAATAAACACCATGCAAAGCATCACGCCGGTGATGAGATACATGTAGCGGCTATCGAGCATGACATAGCCAACAAAGAAACCGAGATTAAAAATCTGGTTAATAGCGAGAATGATGGCGCATGCTGTCATGATTGCCATCACGGCACGCCATCTTTCAGACAGCTCGCGATAGCGTAGGCGCGCTACGGGCTTTGGGGTTTTTTCGACGCTTTCCGGCTCTTTGCTCATACCAAATACTTAAAGGCCTTTACAGACCCTCACCGAGCGTAATTAATCCGGCTGCTGCCAGCGATGATTCTCGTGCCCGCAACCACCCCTGCTCAAACGCATCGTAGTCTTCTGGGGCGCCTGGCAAGTAAGCGTCCCAGGCATCCTGCAGCACCTGCTGTCGCTGCAAGTTAGCTTGATGGGTGCGTTCCGCGGCCTCGCTCCAAATTCCGATTTCCTTGAAATAACGAATTGCACCGGGATGATAAGGTACGAAGGCCTGATCGAATTTCTGTCGATCAATTGCCCAACCATTAGCGCCAGGTGCATTCCCTTTGAATTCATCGAAATGTTCGAGCATGACTTTAACCATGCTGTACACCAGAGTCTCATCGGAGCTATCCAGCGCAACGAGGAATGGATAAGCCGAGGAAAACACCTCGATGCCTTCAGCATTAATAGTTGGTCCCTCAATGGCCACATGAGGCACATACCAGGGTAATCGAGCGCGAACTCTGGCTACGGCTTCTGCGTCAGCATGGGGTAGTTCAGGCCAACGTAGTCCCCGCGGAGATGCCTCGATTCTCAGAAAAGGAGGGGAATTACATGCACCTCCAGCGGCGTCAGCTCGCCCATTTAACACGGCATCAATTGAAGCGTTGTAGCCCCCTACTTCTACCGGCACGACATCGTCCCAGGTCAAGTTGGCATAGGACAGCAATGCTGCGGTCGCATTGTTGAGGGAAGGCGCACCCTGCACAAAGGTCATGCGTTTACCACGCATGTCGGCAATGCTCATGATGTTGGTATCAGCAGCTGTGGCAAAAGTAAATGAGCAGGCGTCGGAGTAATTGGACAGCATGGTCCGCACCGGTTGTGGCCCCCAGATTTTAGAGGCGAAATTCAGAATCCCTTCCTGAGCGTATACAGACTCTGAGCCTCCCGCAGAAAAATGAACGCGACCAGCGCGCAGGGTTGCCAGGCGGGAGACATCGTTGCGGCCGGGAATCACTCGCAGGTTGGTGCTGTATTGCCGCTGCAGGATATTGCCAATAGCCACTGCCTGACTGTAGCCACCAGTGCCAGTGGGATAGGCGGACCAGGCAATAGTCTTGGGAAAGCTCACTTCCTGGGCCACGCTGGCGGGCAAAAAAATAAGCCAGCAGGACAGAAAACTCAGCAGAGCGACAAACCGGGCAATAAACTTCATCGGGGCCATGATCTATGTAAATTGCCTGAAGCATAACCCACACGGATTGCCTTGGCTACACGGAGTACAGGAATGAAAACGCCCGCAGTGCGGGCGTTTTTATCAATGTTTGCAGGCTGGAATAATCAGGGCGTCACGGTCACATTGATGTTCCTGTAGGTGAACATGGAACCGTCACTAGCAATACCTCGCAACACATATTCACCCGGTTTTTCGAAGGTCACCATTGAGTTCCAGATATTGCCTGCGGGCGGTTCAGGTATAGTAAATGGCGGTGACCAAGGTGAATTCGCGTAGACCCGCGTATCGGTATAAGTCTTCATCTGGGTCGGTTGAAACGTCGCTGCAGTTTCAGGCCCTCGATAGACTGACCACGAAAACCGTAAACCTGGACCAGACGATGCAACTATGGATGAAGGTGGGCGATAGATCTGCTCCGGTGTACTCGGCGGTGGCCGATTGGATCTGGCTGGGAAATCATCCGGGTCATTTGCGTAGACAGATAGCTGCAGCGGCTCGCCAACTCGAACAGTTCGATAGCTGTCTCCACGCACCTCAAGCTCTGGCGCGATATTGGAGCGTAGTCGGTCA
>MDTB01175324.1_pt1 | contig 10306 bp, 8 predicted proteins | sample 811161 | NCBI WGS metagenome assembly MDTB01 (sample SAMN05326650, study PRJNA326480) | marine metagenome | isolation source: seawater | place: Mediterranean Sea | collected 2009
AATACAATATCTTCAAAATTACCATCCTTATCCGGAACCCATAAGCTCACAACTCGGCCACCATAATTGGTAATTTGTGTAACAAGACCATTACTATTCTTTAGTGTAAATAAATCAACCTTTTTGCCTTTAATTACAGTTTCAAAATTTTTTCTGCTAATTAATTTCACGTCATTATATTTTTGTTCACAAGAAATACTAATTATTAAGAATGTCAATATAATGTAAGTCTTTTTCATAATTATAATTTATACTTTACCTTTCAAATTGATCTTTCAATTTTTATTTTTGATCGCTCTAAGCCACTATCATGGTAAGTAGACAAAGTAGATGCTAAACGTCTCCCAGCAGAAAATCCCAAAACACCAATTTTATTTGGATCAACATTCCACTTTTTGGAATTATTCCTAATTATCCGAATAGCTCTTTGTGCGTCTAATAAAGCTACTTGACTACTACAATTGGTTGACTCCCAAAAAGGAACTCGATGCTTCAGTACAAAAGCTGACACACCTATAGAATTTAAAAATTTAGCTACTTCCGTTCCCTCATTGTCAAAGGTGAGAAAATAGTAGTCTCCACCAGGAATAACAAGTACAGCAGCTCGTTTATCATCATTTAATATTACGGAGGAAGAATAATACCCAATTTCTGGATCAGCTACTTTTTTAAAAACCCTTCCTGGCCCAGAGACATCTATTTCTGTTTTTTTCTTTAAGGTGATTTTGACAAGAAACACCTTCAGGATAAAGCTGAATTTTTTCTATCTCTTGATAAAAAGAACTCATCTTAGCCTGCGCCAAAACAGAAAAGTATTCTAAACCAAAAATTAAAAATAATGCTGTGCGTATCATATTCGTTTTTTTTAGAATTTTAAATTTTATTATTTATAACCGTTAATTAAAACTTTTGAATTGAATCATCATTATTTCATAGAGGTAGTTTAAAATTAATTGTAATCCAACACTCTACAACCATCTTCAATTTGAACAAAATATGATTGAGCATCAATACCAAACTTTTTTTTATAACTATTAATAATGGTACTAACGACAAAATCACAATTTGATTCTGCAATGATATTTATGGTACATCCTCCAAAACCACCGCCCATCATCCTTGAACCGAGAACTTGACCACTTTCTTTTGACACTTCAACCAAAAAATTTAATTCATCACAGCTTACTTCAAAATAATCTGCTAAACCTCTGTGTGATTGATTCAATAATTCCCCAAATAATTTAAGATTATTTGAATTTAATGCTTGGGAAGCACTTTCAACTCTTTCATTTTCCATTATCACGTATTTGCATCTCATATATGCCACACGATCTAAATATTTTCCAAAATTCACAAGATGATTATGGCTAACATCTCTTAAGGTATTAATACTTCTATCATAAGTTTTGAGTATTGATACAGCTCTATCGCATTCATCTCGTCTATTATTGTACTCCGTTGATGAAAGCTCGTGCTTAACCTTGGAATCGATCAAAACGAGTTTATAATCACCTAATGCAATTTCTTGGGGTTGATATTTTAGTGTTCTACAGTCCAGCTTCAAAGCATGATTTTTAATACCAAACATACAGGCATATTGATCCATTATTCCACATTTTACACCAACAAAATGATGCTCTGCAAGTTGAGCTACCTCAGCTATGTGAATTTTTTTTAAGGAAAGATTAAAGGCTTCATTTAATGCCATACCAAAACCACAAGATAAAGCCGCCGAAGAGGACATACCTGCACCGATAGGAATATTGGATTTAAAAATGAGATTGAAACCCTGTTTCATGTTTCCTTTTTTCTTTAAAAAATGTAATACCCCTAAAAAATAATTTTCCCAACTATTCGATGACGACTTTAAATTATCTTCGATTGAAAAACTTAGATGGGCATCAATATCTTTAGCCTCAATGATACAATTCTTATCATCTCTAAGTTGCAATAAAATAAAAACACTTTTATCAATAGCTGCAGGCAATACAAATCCATTATTATAGTCAGTATGTTCCCCAATTAAATTAATCCTACCGGGAGCAGTAATCAAGATCGGTTTATTTTCTTGCCCATTTCCCCATTCCTTTAGTTTGTCCTCAAAGTGCATAACATAAGTTTTTATAAACCATAGTTTTGTATCCCTTTTTGAAACATTGATTTTTTTGAATTATAGCTGCCCATCCCCTCCACTTGATAGGTTTAGATTTACTTTTGTATTTTCATTAACTCTACTACTTATTATTTTATAATCTTCAGCATTTCTAGTTTAAATCTTACTCATTTACCGATTGTATTAGAACACGCTTACTTTGGTCAAATAATTCTCCATAAACTCTTAAAATATAAATACCATCAGGAAGACCAGTTAAATCAATCGTTAATTTGTTACCGAAGACACTAAATTTCTTTTCAAATGCTACTCTTCCATTCATATCCCAAAGTGCTGCATTTAAATCTTCCCCTTTGGCAAAAGAATCTAAGTCCATAAACATATAATTTTCTAAGGCGGGATTTGGATAAATATTAAATTCGATTGAGTTCTTCACCAAATTAGCCAAAACAGTTCCCTCAAAGTATTTTTTCGCTTTATTGAAAGCTGATAATCCAATTTTCTCACCAATCAAACGTCCTACAATATCATCCACTGGTGGATGAATACCTCCCCATATACGAGATAAACTTGTTTGGTCTGAGGCATCTTGATAGGTAGCCCACTGCAGTGTAATATCCATACTTGGGCCTTTTTCGAAATGGAGAAACTCATTCTTTTTTGCAACGAACTCTCCAATTCCTCCTGGAAAAAAAGCATCCCCAGTCAATGCAGTCATTACCTCAGCTGCTGATCTAGAAAAAGTAGAGTGGCCTGAAACATAACCTGCAAAAGGTGGTGTAACAAAAGACAATCGTTGATATGGCCACCAATTTTCAGCCAAAATCCATCCTACACCAGCAACTTCGGTTTCAGGATTACTTATAAACTCCGGCCCGCGCCATGACTTAAGTTTAATTTTTCCAATATGTTCATTATCGGTCCCTGCCAAGGGATCTCCTAATTCAACTAACTCAATATAACCTTCCTCCAATGTGATTCCGTCGGGAGCATAACTAGACATACTAGCATTTGACGATTGACCCTGATCAGCTAAATACCTAATTGCAGAAATTGGTCTAATATAATCATACCACCCTTTTATACCCCAAGCACTAATGGCTGCATCATGAACTGCTCCACCAAGTGTAAAGTAAGCTTTAACATCCCACTCTAGATCATTTAAGATATCTCCTACACCTTGATATCGCTTTTCAAACTGATCATGGTCACTAACATAATTAAGAATAGTAAACCAGTGTCCTGGCGGTGATTCAGAATCAGGTCCATCTGCCCAAAATTCTGCTAATACTCTCGTGTAATCGCCTCTTGGTACTATTTGAGGTTCATAAGGCTCTTGGGTGGTGGGATTCAAATCATGTCCTCGACTTGGATCACCACCCTCAAATAAGTTATAAAATTGACGATGCTCATTCAACGTATTTGGATAGCTCTCAGAATCTATATTCCCTATAGTTGCAGGAGAAATATCTATCATAACTCCATCATTAGGATCTAAATGTGAAGACCAAATAGAGACTAAGCTATTCCCCCATTGATATTCACCAGAGCTTCCACTGCCATCTAATTCTAAATAACAAGGGTCTCCCGGATCATGATATACCCAATACTCATTTCCGTTTCTCTCCTTAATTGTTAATTCATCTTTTGTGAGTGCGAAAGGGACAACTTTTCCCCATTCAGGACTGAGAAAATCTGGTATACCACCAGGCACCTCGAATCCGGCTTGATCAATAAAGAAATCAAAAGCTAAGGGTTGCCAGCGATTGGGATCAATCCCAATTAAATTACCCGAAAAAGTGGGTATCAGAGGTTCATTTATCGGTTTATAATATAAATTAGAATAAAAGAATTTCTCGTTTGATCCATCCTGTAGACCAAACTCTATGATTTGTGCTGCAACATAATTACCCAGTGCTGCCGGTACACCCTCTTGATATTGAGTTGAAGTAAAGTTTTTGTCATAACCAAGTAAAATCATCAAGCTATCAAATCTAGGTAGAGTTATTTCAGCCCCTGGGGAAATCTCAAATCTACTCACTAATAGTCTGTAACATGCATAACTAATAGCCTCATCTCTGGCAGCCTCTACATTGGATGGAATTAAAACTCCCTCAAAATAATTTTGATAGCTACCTAATGATTTTCCCAGAAAAAAAGTTTGTGCATAATCATCGTATGCAGCCCACGCATCGTACATGGCCATCGAAATATGAAATAAATTTCTTGCATGGACAGTTGGTCTTGCATAATCATTTCTAATTGCCTCAAGCAATGCCTCGTTCCATTGCCTAGCCACGGAATGTTGAGAGAAAATCGGAACTGACAACATCATCAATAGTAGAAAAAAAAATACTCTGGTATTTTCCATTATAGCTGTATCCAAGACTCTAATTAATCAATGACTATTTTTTTATACTAAAAATAAACATATTGATAGAAAAAAAAGTGTTTAATTTTAACAAAACAATATTTCATTGTTAAAATTCCATTAAATTGACTTGACATATTATAAATCTTGTTTCTTGGATTGATGTAATCCTAACGATTATATAACACTTCATAAGAAGCCCTTTTAGAACCTAATTTTCCATTGGAATCACTACCGACTAATTTAATCTCATATTGCCCTAAATCATCTCCAGTGGGAAAATGAATAAATTTTACCAGCGGTTTCCATAATTGCCCTTGGGTTCCAGTAAACTGTGGGGTTCAATGCAGGAGTATTGTATGACCTTGAGTTATAAAATTGAATCGGATAATCATTATATTTTTGTTTTTTGTTAATGTCAGTTTCAAAACTTACAATGGTAAAAGAAATACCAATTAAGATAGTATTTTTGACTTTATTATTCGAAACATAAAATTTGATACTTAGGTAAAAAAGAGATATAATTAAGAGACCAAACTTATGCCATTTTTACTTCAATTAAGATGTCAAAAATTATTAAATTTTTAAAATAGTTTACTTTATTGATTACATTTTAGCAAAGATCCAAATCAAAAATTTGATTTACTCCAACTGTATAATTTTTTAAATTACCATGATGAAAAAAAATATACTTTTTTTAAAATTGTTATTGTGCCTTTTTAGTTGTTCTAAAGAAAAAGATTTGCAAAGAATTTCGTCAACTAAAAATCCTAATTTCGTTTTGATCTTTATGGATGATTTAGGATATGGAGACATTATGCCTTTCGGATCTATAAATTATGAAACTCCACATATAAACAAACTTGCTAAAGAGGGAATGCTGTTTACTAATTTCTACTCAGTACAAGCAGTTTGTAGTGCCTCAAGAGCTGCTCTACTAACAGGGTGCTATCCGAATAGAATAGGAATAAGTGGTGCATTAGGGCCATACTCGACTACAGGTCTTAATAAAAATGAAATTACAATAGCTGAATTATTAAAATACAGAGGGTATTCAACATCTATATTCGGTAAATGGCATCTAGGATTTCAAGAAAAATTTCTTCCTCCCAACCATGGTTTTGATACCTTTTTAGGTTTACCTTATTCAAATGATATGTGGCCCGTTGATTTTGATGGACATCAAATAAATGATACATCCAATTGGAAGAAAAAGTCTTATCCACAATTACCTCTAATGAAAAATTTGAAAAAAATTGACGAAATAAGAACATTAACAGACCAAGCTCAACTCACTACATTATACACTGAGAAGGCTGTTGAATTTATAAACAAAAATAAAGAAAACCCATTCTTTTTATACCTACCCCATTCTATGCCTCATGTCCCCATTGCAGTCTCAAACAAATTTAAAGGGAAAAGTTATCAAGGTCTATATGGTGATTTAATGATGGAAATTGATTGGTCAGTGGGTGAAATAATCAACACATTAGAGAAGAACAATTTGGAAAAAAATACATTTATTATCCTGACAAGTGATAATGGACCATGGTTAAATTTTGGTAATCATGCAGGATCAACAGGGGGTCTAAGAGAAGGTAAGGGAACAAGTTTTGAAGGAGGTCAAAGAGTACCAACAATAATGAAGTGGCCAGAAGTAATTCCTGCTGGAAGTATTTCAAATAAAATTGCGGCTACAATTGATATTTTCCCTACAATTGCTAATATAGTTTCATCTGATCTACCAAAACATAAAATTGATGGTGTTGATATTTCTTCAATCCTTGAAGGAAAAATGAATGCTAATCCAAGAGATCATTTATTTTATTATTATGGAAAAAACAATTTAGAAGCGATAAGGAAAGATAATTGGAAGTTAGTATTTCCACATGAATCCCGCTCGTATAAAAATGTACTTCCAAAAAACGATGGCCATCCTGGGCCTTATTCAAAATTTATTGCAGAATATGCACTCTATAATCTAAGAAGGGATCCTGGTGAAGAATATAATGTAATAGAGCTTTATCCAGCGGTTGTAAAAACACTTGAAGATTTAGCTGAGGTAGCAAGAAATGATTTAGGCGACAATTTGAATAATCGAAAAGGGAATAATATAAGAGAAGCTGGTATTCTTGAATAAATTTAAAGCTTGTAATTTTATAAAAATCCTAAAATAATCTTAAGGTCAAATAAGTCAAGACTCTTTTAAGAAGATTGATAGTATTTTGAATGTTTATTTAACAGACGATATTTAAGTAGTTTAAATCTATTTTAAATGTCAATAAAGAGGGTATTTTGTGGGATATTTTGGTGAAGGTTGTCATTTTTTTGAATAACCATACTGGAATCAATTAATTCTTAAGTGAAAAGTTTTGATAAAAAACTTTATAAATATGGGTAAACTCCTCAGTTATGATGACTCCAATAGTTTTACACTAATTAATATTTACATCAATCAAAAAAAAGAAAATTTTAAAAGGATAAATCTAATTTCATATGGTAATTGTTGTACCAAACGACCTAGCAAATAGAGTAGATTCATTTTTAGAAACACATGAAGGCTTTATGAAAGAAACTCACCATATTGGATTTAGCAATCGTCCATTATTCTTTGTTATGTGACATTTAAATCTTCAAAACTTCATAGTCACCTGGGCCAGAGGAATAATGAAATAGAATATTCTATATATGGCATAACAGAAAATTATAATAGACTTAGGGGAGCTGGTGCACTTTTGAAAGTAGGTCAGAAGCGTGAAGAAATGCCGACTGAATTAGTTCCTCACAAATAAATACGGTGTCTCTATAATTTTGGATGCTTCTGTAACCAAAAGAATGAATTGACCCGAGAGAGATCGAATTTGAAATTTATTCAAATTCCAAATTTAATATGATCTACAAGCTTCACAATCACGGTCTTAAGTATTAGAGCTCCCTCCTACCTCTTCTAGCTTGAGTTTGTAGATCTCATTTATTATCCCATATGAGAAAATTTATCCCCAATTAATAGTACTTTGGGCTTGACTTTCTTTTCTACATTTGTCATTTCTTGGTGATAGTTCCTGATGTAAGTCTGGGTTATTTAATTAGTCCATGATTAATTTCAATGTCAATACAATTATACACACAATTAGAATTATAAATCCATAGTATATAAATTTCCTTTCGGTACTTTTTAGATTATTTCTTTCCTCAATCATTTCTAAGTTGTAAACAATTTAATTGCGTAATTATATTAAATAAATTTATGTATCGAATTATCAGAATACCAAATACCTTGTTATATTTTTTAAACAAAACTAATAATTAGAAAATTCAATATGTAGATCACACAAAAGCAAATTAGAATAGAGCAATCGACTCCCTTGATCCTTATCAAAAATGCTCTTAATTCTTTACCGAGAAGTTGATGTTCAAGTGGCTTAGTACTAATTAGGATAATATGTTTATTCCCTAAAGCGGAAAATCCTACTTTTAATATCACTTATTATCACTAACCGTAGAAGAAAAAATGATACCTTTCTAATCCGATTGATAACAAGATAAACAATATCATTTCCTCAATATTCCTCTTTATTTTAGAATAATTTTTGGAAATAAAATTAAAGTTATTTGGGTGTAAGGTGCATAATTTGCTTAGAACAATTTTTATCATTATAATTTTTGCGAAATTTTAAGTTGTAAACCCTCAGTAGATTATGACAATAAGCAGCCAAATATTTTATTCATATTAGCTGATGATTTAGGTACTTTTGATTCAGGTTACGCTGGAAGTAGATTTTATGAGACACCTAAATTAGATAGGCTTGCAAAAAAAGGATTTATTTTCACTAATGGGTATTCCGCAAGTAGGGTTTGTAGTCCATCGAAAGCCAGCATAATGACTGGACAATTTACAGCTAGGCATCGCATAACAGACTGGATTGGAGCAGCATCAGGGAAAGAATGGAGAAAATTGTAGAGATTTGATAAATTATTACCTGCAAATTACAGTCATCAACTTCAACACAAAGAAATTACAATCCCTGAAGCTTTAAAAATTAATGATTATAAAATATTTTTGCAGGTAAATGACATCTTGGGGGTTGGATCATATCCTGAAAATCATGTTTTTGATACCAATGTGGGAGGTTTGGAGAAAGGAAGTCCTGAGGGTGGTTATTACTCTCCTTGAAATAATCTGAAAATAGAAAATAAAAATCCAGGTGAAAATCTGTCAATGCGTCTCGCAATGGATACAACAAATTTTATGAAGATAACAAAAATTCTCCTTTATTTTCATTTCTATCATTTTATGCTGTTCATACACCACTACAAACTTGCAATTAAAAATGGGAAAATATCAGAAAATAGCTATTAAAAACGGTTTAGAAACTAATGCATTTTCAATGTATGAAGTCTTACCGATAGGAAAGGTGCAGGACAAACCAATCTATGCTGGTTTAATCGAATCAATGGATGAGGCAATAGGATTAGTTTTAAAGTCTTTAAAAGATTTGGGTATAGAGCAAAATACAATAATAATTTTTACCTCAGATAATGGTGGTGTCGTATCTGGTGATCACTTTTCAATATCCTATTTACCACTTAAAGGAGGAAAAAGTCATCAATGGGATGGAGGAATAAAGTGTCCATTGTTAATTTATATCCCTTGGCTGAAAGGCAATAATAGAAAAATTATTTATCCCGTAATAAATACTGACTTATATCCAACAATACTTGACATGGCTAGAATTGATCTAATTCCTAATCAGCATTTAGATGGAATAAGTCTCAAAAGGGTATTTATGGGAGGACATTTACCAGTTAGATCTTTTTTTTGGCATTATCCACATTATGGCAATGAAGAAGGTCAACCGAGCTCAATAATCCGAAAAGATAAATGGAAAATGATTCATTATTGGGAGGGTGATTATAATAAACTCTATAACTTAAATACGGATTCAATTGAATAATTTGACCTTTCTTCAAAACATCCAGAAAAAATGCTTGCCCTATATGATGAATTGTCAAATTGGTTGACAAAGGTTAATTCTAAATTTCCAAATAAAGATCCTGATTATGATCCCCGTTTTAATTATGCGGGGAAGAAAAAGATTGAAAATAATTTATTATCTAAACTTGAAAATGATCGTAGAACATTATTTTCAAAAAAATTTAAACCTAACTTGGACTGGTGGGGATGTAAGCTAACAATAGATTAATTTCTGAATTCTGTTGATACCTCGTGTGATATCATCAAAAACTAATGTATTGTAAAGTAACGTGACTATATGTTTACTAAATAATTGTTAAACTTAAATACTTTTTTCTTAGATTATCTTTCTCAAAAGATTATTTTACTAGCTATTTAATAGAAACTACTGTTAACCCTTAATTCACTTTTTAAAGTATTAATATCCGTCTTTTCATCAATAGTAACTATCTCTATACCAACCATGTCACAATAATCATCTAAATATTCATTTGATAAATTCTGGCTAAAGCAAGTATGATGAGACCCACCTGCCAAAATCCACGCCTGGGCTCCTTCCTTTAAATTGGGCTTTACATTCCAAAGTGCCCTTGCTGTTGGTAGATGTGGAAGTCCTCCTTTTGACTTTACTGTGGTTACATTATTAACCACCATTCTCATTCGTCCCCCCATATCCACGATCGAAGCATTTAATGCCTCTCCCTCAGCAGCATCGAAAACTAACCTAACTGGATCCTCTCTCCCACCAATTCCCAAAGGATGTATTTCACATTTGACTTCACCCCAAGCAATCGAAGGACAAATTTCAAGCATATGTGAACCAAGCACTCGATCATTACCATGCGAG
>MDTB01022712.1_pt1 | contig 10305 bp, 8 predicted proteins | sample 811161 | NCBI WGS metagenome assembly MDTB01 (sample SAMN05326650, study PRJNA326480) | marine metagenome | isolation source: seawater | place: Mediterranean Sea | collected 2009
AAAATATAACATTTCGATTGTATTTTAATTAAAACATATGTGCTTAAATAAGATTCTCAATAATCCTTTTTTCACCTAAAAAACTTATTTTTAAATGATGATCATATTCAAAATCTTCCTTATTGTGTGTTGAATTTAAGATTGTTATATTTTTATTTTTCAAAATCTTAAATATCAACTTTTTTGTATCAATGTCAAGATTAGATGTTGATTCATCAAGTAATAATAATTTAGTTTCGGCTAGTAGAGATCTAATAAATGAAATTTTTTGCATTTGTCCAGACGACAAAGATTTTCTGTCAATTATTGAATTTAGCCCTCTCTCATCGTTATTAAATAATTCGAACTCATTTATTAGTTTAATTATTTCTTCATCCGTTTTTTTGGAACTATTACCATAGAGCAGATTCTCTTTTAAGCTCCCTTCAATTATTAGTGGGGTAACCCCAACATATCCAATGTCATTAGTATTTAATTTAATTTCACCTTCTTCTGGATAAAATACTTTGGAAACTAAACCAAGGAGAGTACTTTTCCCAGATCCATTTGGTCCGGTAATAATAGTATGTTTATTGAGTTCGATTTCTAAATCTAAATTATCAAAAATATATTCATCAGAATTAAAATATTTAAACTTTATACCCTTCATTATTATGCTCTTTCCAAGATCTTCATCAACTGATAAATATCCAGGCCTTTCTATAAGTTTGTTATTTTCAAGTTCAATAAATTTACTTAAATGGACTTGAGAGTTTATCATCATGTTTAATGAAGTGTTTAAGGATCCGAGTGTTTGAACAAGTCTTAATGTCACACCAAGAAACTCTAACGTGATAGTTTTTGTTAAATTTGTAAATATAAATAATATAGAAATTGTAAATACAGTTACAAAGTTTGGCATCAAAGAATTGATAGTTCCAAAAATTTGATTTTTAAGTTGTGAATCTTGAAGTTTTTTAGTTGTTAAATCGTATCTTTTAATCTCTTCATTGCTTGTTCCTAGTATTTTTATTAAGAAAATATTTTCAACAACTCTTTGGACATCACGTCCTGTTTCTTGAGCGTTTAACCAAGACTCATGCATATATTTTCTACCAAGTCTGAGTAATGTTCTTGTGGGAAAGAATAGAACTAATCCTCCTAGCGCAAAAATACCTATCGTTTCAAGATTTGTACTAAGAAGAAAAGTAGAATAAATCAAAATTTGAACACAACTGTTTAAAAAAGATGTTAATCCTCCATAAAAATAGCCAACATGACCGCTCAATGTATTGATATAAAAAGTTGCATCAGCTACTGAATAATTACCTTTTTTATAGACTTCCTTAATTAAATAAACTCGAAGGTTTTTTTCAACTTGCAATTGTAGAGATAATATATTTGCTTTTTCAACAAAATTTGAAACAAATCTTAGTACAACAATTATTGGCAAAAAATAGATTCTATTTAAAAAATAAGTTACTAATGGAATATCGGTCGATTCAGCAGTTAATATATAAGCAAAAAATACGATTATTGCGATATCTAGCAAAACTGTTATGTTTGATAAAAGTACTGAAAAGAATATTCTTAGTCTTTTTTTTGTTACTTGAGTTATCCTAGAAATGTAAATTATATCGTTTATAATTAATTTTATTTTTTTCATTCATAGACAACATTAATAATATTATTTTTTTGTTTATAGGTTTTTATGCTGATTTCTTTAAAATTATTAGTATTTATGATTAAATCAGTCATTTCATTATTAACTTTTTAAATTCTTAATTTACATTATGAATTATAAATTACCTGTAATAATTAAATTATGTATGGTTTAGTTTGGCTAAATGCAACTGAAGAAATGGATTTTTCTTTATTTAAAAATTACAAAAATGGATTACAAAATTATATAGGTTCAGAAGTTAATCTCGTTAGTAATGTAAATGAAATTCAAGATAAACAACTAGTATTTGTTATTGATGAACATTTTGTTCCACATCGTGAATTTATTTTTTCAAAAGAGTTTATACAAAAATTAAATACAAATAAAACTAAAATTATCATATTAAATACCGAAAAAATTTTAAATCAGCCTTTCAAACATAATTTACAAATTTATAAAGATATTTCAAAATTTGAAAATAGGTTACATATTTTATCAGATGCAAATGACATTAGGAAATTAGGCTCACCATTTGCAAACAAACAACTCCTCTCAAGAAGCTTTGAATTTAATTTTAAAAAATACGATAAAAAAAATTCACTTTTATTTATTGGTCAAGTCGATGGTAGAGCTTATGAAAATAGAAGAAAAATTTTAAATAAAATTGAAAAATTTATTGACATTCCATTAGAAGTCGAAAACACTAAAAGAAAATTAAAATACCAGAACTTCCTTCAAAAAATGTCGGAATATAAATATATATTGAATCCTTTAGGAAATGGAACTTCAGAGTTTTTAAACGTAAGATATTATGAGATTCTTTATGTTAATTCAATACCAGTTCAGCAGTTTACAAAAAGAATGTTAGATAATTATGAAGAGCTACATTCAGCAATATCAATTAACTTCAATCGATTGAAAGACTTGAAAAAAATTAGCTTCAAAAATGAGGTAAATCTATCAGATTACAAAAACTTAAGTAGCCCCTACTTAGAAGACTATCTTCACGAAGTAGGTTTTAGAGATTTAATAAATAAATGAAAATACTATTTATATCAACTGTAAATCCAGAATATCAAGGTGATTACTTAGAAATTACACTTATTCACGGATTAAGAAAACTTTTAGGTAATGATTTTATTGAATTCCCAAAAAAGAAAATAATGTATCATGATTTCTCAGAATCGCCTAAGGAAAAACTTCATGGTAAAGGATTTACATTGTTAAAAGATCCAATTCCTGATGTAAGTAGAGATAATATATTTAATCAAAAGTATGATGCAGTTATTTATGGAAGTGGTCATCTTGTAGGTGAAGAAGTTTACGTTAATAAGTTTGATAAGCTTACAGACGGTAATGTATGGATAATTGATGGACATGATCTATATGGCGAAGCTAAAAATAAAAGAATGCATAAAGGTGAATATTTAATTGCAAACCAATATGAATATAGCTTTAAAAGAGAGCTTATATTTCAAGAAAAGAATGTCTACCCTACAGGTTATGGAATTCCCGAAGAAGTAATATTATCAATTGACTTTTCTAAAAAAAATAAATTAATTCAATCAACTTATCCAAAATATGCAAACTTCGAAAAGCCTATAGATCTTGGAGGTTCTACAAAACACCATATTTTTCAAAATGAAAATGCTTATTTTAATGATCTTGCTGAGTCGTGGTTCGGATTAACATCAATCAAAGGTGGTTGGGACACACTTAGGCATTATGAAATAATTGCAAGTGGAACATTGCTCCTATTTAGAGATTATGAAAGTAAGCCTGAATATTGTTCTCCACAAAACCTTCCTTGTTTTAGCTATTCAAACAAAAATGAGCTTTCTTATCTTTTGAATAACTTAGTAATAAATAACAAGCCAACTTACGAATATGAAAATATGTTAGACAAACAGAGAAAATGGCTATATGAAAATGGAACAACAAAAGCTAGAGCTTCAAAAGTTATAGAAACTATTAGAAAATATCCAAATCATTAATTTTTAATTATTTACCCTAGATACTGAACACTCTGAGAGATAGTTAATAGGTATGTCTGAATTTCTAAGTCTTACTTTTACTCCATCAATGATGGTACATGAGATATCAAATTGCTTTTTATCTAAAAGTGTAAGTCCACATGAATCAGTCGGTGGTCTGTGATAATTTAAAGCTAAAAATTCAATATTGGTAAATGAACTCGAGTTAATGTACTCAAAAAGGTGTGACTGATAGTAGTAAATCTCATCTTGAGTAAATGGATATTTATCATCAAATACAAAATCTCCATTTACTAATTCCCAAGGATTATTTTTATCTTGAAACATTGAGTAAGTAAATTGTGGAGGACAAAAGTAAGTTATTTCTGAATTATATTTTTTGGATATTTTATAGAGTTCTTTTCCACCGAATCCCCAATAATCAGTATGCCAATCACCACAACCAGACTGTGCTAGATATTCTTCACAATCTATGGAAATTTTAGTTTCATCTACAAATTCATTTAAATAGACATACTTAAAAGAGCCGAGCCCAAATTGACTGTAAACCATATAGAAGCCAAAAATAAATATCATTAATGCTCCAATATTTTTATTTTTCTCTAAAACATAGTTGATAGGTTCTGCTGAAAAGATAACAAAAAAAGGAATAAGAAAAAGGTAATGCCTTATTCCGTCATAAGCAACTGGACTATAAAATATGAAAGCAAGGTTAACAAATATTAAATTAAACAAACTAAATGAGTATAAATTATTTATTCTTAATTCTTTTTTAGTTGCAAACATTATTAGTGAAACAAAAAATAAAACTAGAAAGAAAAAAGGTAATTTGTAAAAAAACCACTCAACTAAATATGTTCTTGGTGCCTCATATGCAAATATTTGTTTTCCATTTAAAACTGAAGGAACATTATTTGGATGCTTAAATTGAAAAATATATGCATCTCTTATCCAGTCAATTGGATTTTTCCATGCTGAGGGTGTTCCCACGAATAAAACTAAAATTGCGATAGAGTAAATTTTTACAAATTTAAAAATAAGTTTTTTATAAAAATATCCAAATCCATACTTTCGTTTCAACATATAATTTTGAAAAATTTCAAATAGAGGTAAGAAAGATAGAAATACAACCGCATTAAGTCTAGTAAGTAATGAAAACCCAAATAAAATCCCAAGCAAAATTATTTTTTTATTTTCAAAATTGTTTAAAAAAGAAATAAAAAAGATTGATGCAAGCAGATACTGCATAGCAAATGGGATATCTGCATAATTAAACAAAGCATGTCCATTAAAGCTGGGAATTAATAACAATATAAACACAAACAAAAATGATCTATTGAACTGATAATCTTTTTTTAATCTAAAAAAACAAATAATTAATATAAATAAAATATAGAGGTTTAAAAAAATGTGTCTAATTATAAGTGCAATTTCAATTTCATTAGTATGGTTTACTAAACTATTTCCAGATAATAACAAAGCAATGAGCGAAATCAATTTATCTATCGAAGTTATCAAATAAGCTGGTATAAATAATAGTCCTCCATAAAATTCCGGACCTACTAATTTATCAAAAATTGGATTAGTGTTATCAAAGAAGAAAAAATAGGCTTTAAAAATTTGCTTGCTTGCACTAAGAATCGAGGCTGGTTCGTCCCAAGTAGTACCTCCAATAAAAATAAAATATATTTGATGAGCAAGATACAAACTAAGAAAACTAATTAATAATATATATTTTTTTTTGATTGACAATTTATTACTATTTCTTGTTTTCTAAAAAGAAAGATATTATAGCTGTAGTTAAAAGCTGTAAACAGATAAATAACATTGTTATACCAATCAGAAATATTGGATTTTTATGAACAAATATCGACAAGCTTAGTTTTTGATAAATAGCTACTCCGAAAAAAACAATTGATATAAATCCAAAAAAAACTGAAAGTTTTCCTAGTGCGTACCGGGAAGATTTTGTAAATCCTTCAGTAAGATAAAGCAATATGGAATCAATCACTACTGGTATAAATCTGCCAATTCCATAATTTGTTTCACCAAATTTTCTTTCCAAATGATTGACTGGAATTTGTTTCAATCTGTAATTTCTGTATTCAAAAATAGGAATAAGAATTCTGTGAATATCGCCGTTATATTTAATATCATCGACCATTTCAGATTTAAATATCTTCAGACTGCATCCAAGGTCTTTAGATTTAGAGGATGTCATCATTCTTATTAACTGATTAGCAATTTTTGAATAAATGCTTCTAAGAAATGAATCTTTTCTTTTTAATCTAAATCCTGCAACAACATCCAAGTTTTGGAAATCGTCATTAAAACACTTTATAAGTATTGGAATTTGATCTGGTGGGTTTTGTCCATCAGAATCTAAAGTACAAATGTATTTATATTTTGCATTCTTGAAGCCTTTGAGTAATGAGTAAGATTGTCCCATTGTATGTTTATTACGCAAAATGTTGATTTTTTCATTATCTTCAATAACGTTTTTTACAAGTTTTTTACTTCCATCATCGATTATTATGATTTCGAAATCAATATTTAATTCTTCTATTTCTTTTTTAATATTTTCCACAAGCGAAGGTAAAGACTCTTCTTCATTTAGTGCTGGTAAAACAATACTTATTTCCTCAATCACAACAATGATTATAATCTCATACAAACAGAAAATTAATAATCTTTTATTTATAAATTTTTTAAAGCCTAAATATAAATACTCACGAAATTGAATATTCATAATACAATAAATTCCATGTGTGGAATATCAGGATTTGTTACAAATACTAAAAATAACCAGTTAATTAACAATTTTATAACTGATCTTGAACACCGAGGACCTGACAATAAAAACTATTTAATAATAAAGGCTGGAAAAAGTTACGTACATTTAGGATCAACGAGACTTGCAATCAGAGGAGACTCAAAAGAAAATATGCCAATGAAGCATGCTTCAGGAAATGTCTTAACTTATAACGGAGAAGTATTTGATATAAATAAATTACATTCTGATTTAGGAAATAATAAAAATTACGAGGGTGATACAAGAATGCTTTTGGATTTACTATCACAAGATATAAGACACATCGATAAAGTTAACGGTATGTTTGCGTTCGCATTCTTTAATAACAAAAACCAAAAACTTTATTTAGGCAGAGACTTGTTAGGAATCAAACCACTCTACTATTTTCAAAACAAAAATAACGAAATCTATTTTTCCTCTGAAATTAAATGTTTAATTAATAATTTAGACCATGATTTTTCCATAAAAAATGAAAATCTTATAAATTTGTTCTTGCTAAATGGATTTAGAGATAGTTCATCATTTATAGAAAATATAAAAACAGTATTACCTGGGGAAATTTTAGAAATAGATATTACAGAAAACAATAATATAAAAAAAAATAATTTTGGTAAATTAGAAAATTTTAAATCTTCAGAACATGATTTTGAGAATCTAATGATGAATGTTGTTAATGATCACCTTAGCGCCGATACTTCAGTTGATTTGTTTTTAAGTGGTGGCATTGATTCTTCAATACTTTCATATTTAATTCGAAATAAATTAAGCAAGAATGTAAGACATTTCTCTATGACTTTTGAAAATCAGTCATATGATGAAAGCGACAGTATCAAAAGAATTGCAAATGAATTAAATTTAGAATCCAAGATATTTAAATTTAATTCAAATCAAGTTGATCAATATGTTACGGAATCGCTTGACAATATGAATTCTCTGGTTTTGGATTATAGTTTTGTCCCAACATATTTACTTTCTAAAAATACATCACAATATACAAAAGCAGTTTTATCTGGGGATGGTGCCGATGAGGTTTTTGGAGGATACGAATGGTACAGAGGTATTAAGTTTTTAAATTTTATGCCAAACTCAATAAGAAAATTACTAAGCACAATAATTAATAGAATTGATTTAAACAAAACTTCTACAAACAATTTATCCTACAGAGAAAAAGCTTTTGTGTTTTTTAAGCATTTTTCAAAAGACCCTTATATACAAATGATGATCTGGCAATCATCATATCAAAATTTCGATGATAAAAAAACTTCACAACTAGCAGTTGAGATAAACAAAATTATAAATAAAAAAATGAGTAAAAATGAAAAAATTAGAGAGATTGATCTAAATTATTATTTAAATACAAATGTATTACAAAAGGTTGATGTTGCGTCTATGGCAAACTCATTAGAGGTAAGGCCTCCATACTTAGATTATCGAATTTTAAACTATACTAAAAATAATAAAAATACATCAAGTGTTGGACTTTTTAACACTAAATTGTTTTTAAGAAAATACCTAGATAAAACAGAATTGAACTTTTTAAACGAAAATAGAAAACAGGGTTTTGGTTTTCCTGTGACAACGTGGATGAATAATTATGGAGTAGAAGAATTGAAACAAATGTATTCTGATAATTCCCTTATTTACTTATCTGAAGATAAAAAATATATTGAAAAACTTTTATATAAAGATAATCAAAGTTTATCTGACTATAGAGAGTTATGGACTTATTATGTCACTAGTAAATGGATGAGACAAAATAATGTTAAATTAATTTAAATGAATACAATTATTGTACGCTCCGAACATCAAAGTGATTTTGAAAGTCACTATATAAATGAATTAATAATCCCAAAAGTAAAAAAAATAAATGTGAATACTGAAGAATTTTTTGATTTAGAACAAAAATTAATAAAAGATTCAAAGATTATAATTATTTGTAGTCCAGGAAACCAAAAAGTAAAAAAAGACATTAATAACTTCATAATTAAATTTGATTCAAATTATACCTTGATACATCTTTCAGACGAATCGCTAATTGAGAAAGATTATCATTATGAAAAAGCAGACTTAGTGATTAGAAGCTACTTCAATCCCTCAATTAAACATAAAAATGCTTACACTATTCCAGTTGGTTATCAAAATGGGTTCTATAGTTCTCAGAAGTCTGATAACAAAAAAAATAAAAAACTGAAATGGGTTTTTTTTGGACAAATTTATTCGACCAGAAAAAACATGATAAACGAATTAACTTCAATTAAGCCAAACTATGTTTTTGAAACTAAAAATTTTTTCTCATCAAAAAATCTTAATGTTAGTGAAATGCAAAGTATTTACGGGAAGGCAATCTTTGCACCATCTCCGTTTGGTTTTTTAAATCCTGATACGTTTAGGATAATGGAATCATTGGAGTCAGGCTGTATACCAATAGTTCAAAAATTTATGTTTATTGATTACTATAAATATGTTTTTGGCAATCACCCATTTATTGTTATTAAAAAATGGAAAGAAGCACCAGAAATAATTAATAACTTTATGATGAATGAAGCAAAATTAAAAATGAAACAAAAAGAAATATCAGAATGGTATAAAATATTCAAACATAATTTATCAAAAGATTTGAGCAATTTAATAGAGAATAAAAATGAGCCTCTTTCTTCAAAACAATTTACCTATCAGAAACAGAATTTAATGAATCTATTTAGAAGACTTGTGTTTTTTTATTGGTTTAAATTTAGGAAGTATTATTTATTTATTAAATTATCTAAATTTATTTATCGGTTAAAAAGAAGATTAAAAAATTAATATTCTTTCAATACCTACCTAAATCAAAAATAAATTTATCTTCAAATTTATTATTATTTAGTACAAACATAGCAGCAGTTCCTGATGTAAAACCACCAATGAAATACTTACATTGTGATAATAAATATATATCGGTTAAATACTCTAAACCAAACAAATAAGTATCATTTTGTCTATTTGCTTTTGTTTTAGTGATAAAAACATTTTTTTTGTCATAGGTCCTCTCGTTCTTGTCACTATTTACTAATGATCTTTCTGCATGAACTATGTTCAAATCTAAATTTATTTTTTCTTTAAAATCTTCAATTGCAGAATTATCATCAGATGAGATAAAAATTTGATCAAATTTTTTTGACTTATAAAACTCCTGTGTTTTTGCAATCAGTTGATCAATTGTTGGTTGAATATAATGATCCTTTGGTTTAATCTTTACATAATCAGTTGAGCGATGAAAAACGCCTAAAGTATCAATATTTTTAATAATTGTTAAATATTTATTTTCTAAATAATTTTGAGAAGTTTTATTTAGTGGTATTAATTTGCTAGCAATATTTAGCTGTTTAATATTATCTCTTTCGAATAATGTCTCTAAATCGTAGAAATTAAAAATTTCTTCGTCATATCTATCGTCACATACAAAATATCTCATATTTTTATAAACAAAATCAAGATCATAATTACAGGGTTGTTTCCAATAATATTCAAATGCATTTTTTGTTCCTATAACTTTATTTTTTTCGTTGTAATGAGTTTTAAAGTTTTGCCAATCAATCAGATATTTTTTATTAGGATTAAAACAAAGATGTTCCAAAATTAACATATAATTTGAAAATAGTCCGGCTCCGGGTGGTGTTCGCTTGAGAATTAAAACATTATCATTAGAATTTTCTGATTTTTGAATAAGTTTGTCCATAGTAAACCTTTTATTAATCAAAATTTTTATAACTTCCTTAATAAATGAATAATTTCCTATGTTCTTTCTATAAATTAATAGAATTTTTATTGAATTTTTAACTATAAAGTTTTCATGAAAATTTGTTTTTGCTATTTTATAT
>MDTB01028526.1_pt1 | contig 10305 bp, 15 predicted proteins | sample 811161 | NCBI WGS metagenome assembly MDTB01 (sample SAMN05326650, study PRJNA326480) | marine metagenome | isolation source: seawater | place: Mediterranean Sea | collected 2009
AAATATCTTTGGCAAAAAAAAGGGGGTTCGAATGAACCCCCGTTTTTTATTTATCGTACCCTAAACGTTAAACGTAGTTAACATCAGCAACGACAACTTTACCATAGAACTCAGGTCTTACGATTTTCTTCGCATAACGAGTCATAACACCTTTTCTTGGTGTAAAGTTAGTTGGGTCATAGACCAACGGTGTCATAATTAATGGTACATATGGGGCGTATACAGCACCAGTTTCAAGGAAGTTACTTCCTCTGAAACCGACAAGTATCACGTTTTCCTGCATATAAGGATTCTTATAAACAGAGAAACGATTACCCATAACACCAACTTTTTGAACACCCATTGCAAACTGATTTGAAGAGGCTTCACCACTAGCGTCAGAAACGTATCCTGGAATAGACTCGATAATAGTAGCAACTTCAGGACTTATCACGATGAAATTAGCTCCACCTCTCAAAGTTTTCTGATGTATTGCATTAGATACAGATTGTATCTTATTACCAAGAGTCTGGAACCAAGTACCTTTAGTATAAGCATTAGACTCACCACTTGACTGTGCGAACAGTGAAGTTGCGGAATCATACTCATAACCAGGTCTTGCAGACCAGCGTTCTGTCTTAGCGTTAGCATTAGCCTTCAACATATCAAGGATTTCCAAATCAATTTCCATTGAGATGTACTCAGATAACATCGCTGTCAACTCAGCTTCTGCATCAACTGAATGGTATGCATTTAAGTCTTGAGCTAGTTCTGGAGTCCAGACAGCTTTTAACTTACGAGTTTTAGCAACGATAGGAATAGAGTTCATCTTGATGTCTATCTCTGGTATCCCAGCATCTGTTGCAGGTTCTGTAGGTGAATCTTCAAAATCACCACGGGTTGTATCAGTAGGTTGTTTGTGATATTTAATCCAAACACCTGTGTCTACTTCGTAGTCACCAGCAGTTTTAACGATGAAATTAAAGTTCGAACCATCCCAAGTTGAATAAGCGGGGTAGTAAGCTGAAATTGCATTAGTATCAGAACCAGAGATTTCGAAAGCTCTTACACCTTCTTTATCAGGGTTAGTCATACCATCGTTAGCTTCTGCAATTGTAACTTTACGAAGATTGGATAAAGATGAACTTAGGTCAGGCTCAAAATCAACATCTGCCCATGAGACAGAAGCTGAAGATAGGTTAGCTACCAAAATCTTAGTAGAAACATGGTCGTTTACGGAATATCCGAATTTACCAGCACCATATAATCCACCAGAAGCATCGGCGTTAGAACCAGAAGTATTTCCATGTATGTCACTATTCTGGTCATGACCTGCTTGAGCGGTACCATACTTGAAGTTCAAGTAGAAAATAAGTCCAGAAGGTAGGTTCATCGGTTGTACAGATACGAAATCTTGTGCCGCCAATTCACCAAACACTCTACGAACCAATGGAAGTGCAACACCAGACCACTCTTCAGAGTTTGCTGTTGTACTTGTCTTGGAAGACTCATCAATTAATTGACGAGCTTGGTTTTCTAGCAGAGTTGCCATTCCAAAAACTTTACTTTCTTCACTTAAGCCTTCAAGTAGTCCAGTTGGCTCCCATTTTGAGACCAACTGACGAGTTTCATCTAAACGTTGTTTGTAAGGGTTATATCCATCCATCATTGATTGGATAGATTTTAAGTTTCCTTGTTCAGACATTTTATTCTCCTATAAAGGTTTTAAATTAAAGTATTTTAGCTAGTTTCTGGAAGCGTTGTTTCAATTCAGCACCTTCAGCGATAACTTCCGTTTTCTCTGTTTTAGGTTTTGTTGAAGCAACAACTTTAGAAGCTGAGCCTTTTTTACTTTCGTTAACACTTTTCTTATGCTTAGAACCCATAGATTCAGCGATAGTTGAAAATACCAACTTCACTTCTCTTAGTGTCTTAGCTCTATCAAACTGCTCAATTACTTTTATTTTTTGGTCATTCGTCATAGAATGATTTCTAAATAATTCGTTGGTAAACAACAATTTAGCATTGAGTAGATTGACCTCATTTAATTTACTACGTAGATACTTAACAACTTCGCGATGTTCTCCAAGTTCAGCTTTAAGTGAAGTGATTTCATCCATTTCTTCTTCCTCTTCTTCCTCTTCTTCCTCTTCTTCTTGAAGGGCTTTGAGTACTTCGGCAAGGTCAAAGTTTTCTGGTAAATCATCCATGTCTACATCCAAGTCACCTTCCTCATCGGCAGGTTCTGGTAAGAACTCATCATCTTCTTCGTCAACTTCGGCCTCATCACCATCTTCTGCATCCATTCCGTCTGCATCCATTGGTTCAAGGTCTTCTTCGACTTCAGACTCTTCGAGTTCTGACTCTAACTCACGTAAAACGGCTTCAAGGTCAAGGTCATCTTCTTCAGCTTCCTCTTCCCCTTCACCTTCTTCAGCTTCGTCTTCAGCAGCATCATCAACTGCGGCTTCAATGTCTTCTGCATCAGCTTCTTCGTCACCCATTTCATCTTCGATTTCCATAGGTGCTTCTTCTTCTTCTGCTTCGGCTTCGTCACCAGCTTCTTCAGCGTCCATTTCAGCTTCAGCTTCCATTTCTTCTTCAGCTTCTTCTTCAGCTTCTTCCTCGCCATCTTCTTCTTCGTTGTATTCTTCTTCTTCTAATTCGTCTTCAACTTCGTTCTGAATCTTTTGAGAAAGCATTTGAGTTAGTCTTGGAGTAAACGCTTCTTGTAAAGCGATCTTTGCATTTTCCAATGCGGTCTCACGAACTGCTTTTGCATCTGCGATTGCATCTTTCAAAAGGTCGTCCATAATATATCTCCATTTAAGGGATTAATATTGTTATTAGGAACAATAATAGTGAACTATCATATCGGTACACCATAAGAACTACCAAGAACTGGTAATGGTGTATTTTATTTTAAATAAATATAAGCTATATATACAAAACGTTCAATAGCCTCGAAGCATTTTTTCTCGTTCTCTACGTAACTTATCGTACTTTATTCGAAGTTTTGCTTTAGTGTTTTTCTTTCTTTTAACATCGGATGGTTTCTTATAAAACTCTCGTTCTCTCAATTCAAGTAATAAACCTGAATCTTTTACTTTTCGTTTGAACTTTTTTAGAGCGAACTCTACCTTGTTATCTTTTACAACTACTTTTATTGCCATATAAAACCTATTTGTTTAATTATATTATCTAATTTTTCCACCAATTCTTTCAAATTGTTCTTGAAAAATTGTTTTTTTAATTTCTTCTTTCACCAATGATGGCCAGACTGTTTCAAAATAATCTACAATATCATAAAACGCCTTTTCCAATTTCTTATAAAAACTCATATCTTTTTCTCTGTGATACGAGTCGTATATATACCAATCACCACCTTTTCCGTCCTCTGATATAAAATCAATAGAATGTCCACTCTTAAAATCAACTGTTAAAGTATCATCGCCGGTTTCTTTTATATTAAACTTTTCTGTAAAATATTTTTTTACCAACTTTGTAACTTTATTTTTGTTTTCCACTACTTCTTGTTGGCCCAGTTTTTATCTACCCAATTAAAGAAATCTTTCTTTTCTTCTTCACCAAGTTCATCTGGAGAATCAACTCCAAATTTCTTTAATGCACCATTAAAAAATTTCTGATATGCTTCTTTATCACCACTTTCTGGTTTATCCAAATCTTTTACGTCTTCAGCTTCTTGAATACTATTAGTATCTTTAATGTCATAATATCTACCTAAAATATTTCCCATATCTTCATAAATAGTTTCCATTCTACGTTGTAATGAATTAGATTCTTTAGCGGCTTTAACAAAATTTGTAGCTAAACCACCAAGTTCTTTCATATTTCTTTTTACTGAAACTTTATCAAACCAATCATCTGTCTCGTTTACTGTGTGTATTTTTGCAGATTCAACAATTTCAGATAACTTAACTGCTATATCTCTCAAATTTGTTTCTCTGTAAATTGGTTTACCTATATGAGCATAATTAGAAACATCTTCTAAGAATCGTTTTACATTAATACTCGTTTCGGCTTCATTCCAAGATTCTGCTTCACCTTCAACCAAGGAAGTAAGTTTTACACCAGAACCACGTACTGGAGTATCCAATTGACTATCAAATGGTCTACGTGAAACAACACCACCTAAAGCATGAAACTCTTTTAATATTTTCTTAGTTTTTTTACTCATCAGTATCCCCTATATTGGTTTGATTGACCAGACGAATCTGTTATTATCAAAAACTTTGACACCCAATGACTGCATCGCTAAAGCTTTAACCTCACCTCGTCTATTACCATAAAATTCACCAATTTTATCGAAGAAAGAATCTACGTCAGCAGATATACCTAATGCACCTGCATCACCTACTAAACTTTTGTTATATACATCCGCACCAGCAAGACTATCAATCGTAACACTACGTACTTGAGTCATACTAGCCCAACCTGTTTTAGCTAATGCTTGTGAACTACCATCAGTTCCATTAGCATAATACTCATTTACAAAATCTTGTGCCGTTCTCCAAGTAGTACGAAAGAAATCTGACCATTGTCTTGCGTCACGTCTGTCTCTTGGTACTAAATAATTACCAGAAGTATGATTAGGTGTTGGTGGTGGTGGTGGTGGGTCTGAACCAACTGGTTTAGCTTGTCGTCTTGTCTGTCTAGCTGATATGATTGCGTTTCTAGCAGTTGTTTTAGCAGAACCATTATCATCATATATAGCTTGAGCATAATCCCATTTCTTTTCGTATTCAGTTTTTCTTGCGTTTAAAACATTAATTAAATTGTTTAAGGCTACGTACATGACTCTACCACTCGAATATTGGTCTCTTGCACTTGTTAGAGCTGTAATCTGTGAATTAATAATACTATTAAATTTATTAATAGCAGTAGACTTTTTGGCTATATATCCAGCACTAATTTTACCACTTGTAGCATTTCTACCACCAACTGTTTTAGCCGCTTGAAAGTCTGTTAATCTTGACGCTCCAGCAGTAGATATAGCTGACGCTACACTAGCTCTTCCTTTGGAACTTACTGTTCCCCTACCACCTGAACCACCAGGGGAAGGACTTGGAGCTCTACTTGACCTCGTTCCACCTTCTGTGTCACCCGAAACACCAGTTCTGTTTTGTATACTGAATCCACCTTTAGAAAGACCAGCACTAGCGGCTAAACCAGCGGGTGATGCTAAACCACCACCTTTACCTCTTCCTTTTTCTTGGATTACACCAGAACTAAGTTCGTTTACAGCATCTTTAATTTCAGAACGTATAATATCAGTTATTTGTTTTCTGGATATTTTCATGTTACTTTCCTCTATAAATTTCATTACGTTTTCTGGATTAATAAATTTGGGATTACTTTTAATTGTCCCAGTTTCACTATCCTGTTTATGTTTTATCATTTTTTCTGGTACTTTTGACATTCTACCTTCAAGGTGTTTTTCTTCAAAAGTACTTTTAAACTTTTTCATGTTTAATGATTTCATTACATCAATTTTTTGTTTGAGTGATATTTTTTCGGCTTCTCCCAAATTTTTATTTGGAAAGTAACCATTACCATTGAAAGTATCACCCTCTTTACCATTAAAACTATTAGCTTTTTTACTAATTTGTGATAAAGTTTTATTCTTTTTATTTGCCATAATACTCTTCTTTATATAAATATATGTTACACTAAAAATTCGACATTAATGGGTCTGGTATACCCAAAAAATTGTATAAAATATCTCTAACTAACGTTGGTACTCTTGAATCTTTTCCAAATCCATCCATATTACTTCTAAAAAAAGTTGCACCATCACCAGTTCCAAGATTAATACGATTAACAACTACTTCATCATCTCTTTTATTTACTAACACAGTATATAACGCCGTATATTTGTGTCCAGCTCCATCATCTGGTTTATCAAAAGTTCTACCTATAACAACATATTCTTTATCATAACCAGTAACTTGAACAGTATTAGGTTGTTCACCTTGAGCTTGACTTTTAATAGCTTTCATTTTATCAATAACAGCGGCTGGTAATGCAGATACATCCGATTCTGATAATATGTTTCTAACCATTTTTCGTATTTCTTTACGCATATGTTTAGAAATTTCTATCGCGGCTAATTGTTTTTCAGCTTTTTTCCTTGAATCATGTGTTCCAAGTCGTTTTCCACCATCTTTAGAATACACAGCGTATTTATTTCCAACTTTTTTAATCACTATTTTCTCAACTTATTGTTTTTTGAATACCTTCTAAACCCATCACGAACTTTTCTCCACAATAGTTTCATAAAAGTCTTTTCACCATCATGCATTCTACCCGCTGGGCCATGTTCAAATCCTCGTTGTATATCTAAAGCGTCATATCTACCACCTTTAACACCATCCATCATTATTTTAATGACTTGTTGTGACGCTTTACCTAAATGCTTTGACATTTTTTTAATGTCCATATCTAAATGTAATTTTGCTTCTTGTGAACTAAATGGTGCGGGATTTGCCCAAAAGTCTTCACTTAGATTTGGATTTCTATATTGACCATCAGTCCACGATTGTATTACTTGATTAAATGGAATAAGATGTTTTGAATATGCTTTATCTATAATCTTTCCGTCTGTTTTATCACCTTGATACCTATTAATCATTCCAATTATATCTCTAACTTCTCTTGCGAATTTTAAATGAGCTTTGTCATACTTTTTTTGTATACTACTTGCTTGTTTTTTTTGTTGTTCATCTACAGATTCATTGTATCTTTTATCATCCAACATACTCATCATAAGTTTTGACTTTGTGTGTATATATTCTATTTCTTCTCGTGTTGTTAAATCATTTTGATTTTTTATAGCTCTCATCAAATTTTTAACAGAATTTAATAGGTACTTATTTTGTCCTTTCAATTCTGGATATGCCTTTTTAGTAAGTGCTTCCTTTACTTGAAATGGTGGTCTATCTTTATCAGTATAAACTTTACCTTGTAATATATCTTTTAATTTCATTACCACTTCCTACACGACCAGTAACGAGCTTTATACTTTGGGCCTGGTGTATCACAATTCATTCTAGCTCTAAATGATTTCCTTCTAGCAGGATTTGACTTCTTAATATTCATACCCTTTTGTCCAAAGTTAACTTTTACTACATTACCCTTATCATTCTTAACATAAACTTTAAATTTTTTAACATCACCTTGCATTGGTTTGTTTAATTTAACATCACGACCTTGATATTCAGCTTCATTCATTTTTTCATCTTCATCTTTATTTAACACTATGGTATAACCACAAGATTCATCCCAAACATCATAAGCTTCTGGAACACAATTAGGAACTTTTTTTCCTTTTTTCTTCTTCATTCCTATTTGCTTATATCCCTTCCAACAAGGGTCTTCTTCTTTTAATAAATTTTTTAATTTTATCACTTTTTTTCTCTGTAAGGAACTACTTTATTTAAAAATTCTTTTCTCTTAGTACACCCACCACATTCTTGAATTTTACCACGAGTAACTGTATTAATAGCTCGTGCTATTGTGTCGCCAAGACCTTTGTCAATTTTTTTAAGAGTATTATTAGCTAACTTATCCACTTTTTTCACTCTCATCGTCATTAGTAGTGAAACCATACTCTTCTTTAATATATTTGATAATAAATTTATAATTTGAAACCAATAATTTAGCATTTTCTTCTAAATCTTGTAATGAGTTTCTAGCAAATTGTAATCTTAACTCATTTTCTTCTTCTGATTTTTTAGGGTCTTTTGGATTCATCATTATCGCAGTCATTTTACCAAAATTTGTTAATGTTGGAACAAGATTTTGTACTGCCGCTAACATTCCTTCACTAAGACCTTTTAAAGTTTCGTCTTCACCTTCTTTAAGAAGTTCATTTAAACCTGGGTTGAATGTAGGATTGTCTAATCTATAGTCTCTCCACTTTTTCCACATATTTCTATCTTTCATCTTAAACTCCAGTTAAGATATCTGCAATTATAGATTCGGTTTTACACCATTTATCACATATAGTTCCATCTTCTCTTACATCACCTCTATTAACACTTTCGTTCATTGGATGCATGAAAGCACCATGTGTAGATGGATTAGATACGAAATCAAATGCTATCAATTCAAAGTCTTTTTGTACTTCTACAGCTCCATCTGAAGAACCTTCTGATACTGAACCCATTCCACGAGAAGAAATTCCAAGTTTAATACCCGCTCTAAATAATTCTTTTAAAATATTCCCAGCTGGTGTTGAAAGTACCTCTACTTTACCAAGTAAATTTTCACCTTCCCACCACATTTCTTTTACATTGTGAGAAACATTCTTTAAATTAACAACAGCCGAATCTGGATGGTCTAATTCACCCATGGCTCTTTTTTGGTCAATAAATTCTTTAGTGTATTTTTTAGCTTCTCTAAATAAAATCTCTTTTGGATACACTCTACCATTCTGATTTTTAGATTCTGCTCGTTGCAATACACCACTAACCAACAATTTACCATTGTTGTCTGATATTGACTCGTTTATTTGTTGTTTAGATACTTCAAATAACATAGTATCTATTAAAAGTGACTTGGACATCCTAAGCTCCTCTATCTATTTCATGAAATTAAATTCTTTGTTATTAAATTGTTCTTCAAATTCTTCAGCGTATTCTTTAGCTATTTCTAATTTATCTTTTTTAGAAAACATCTTAGAAGTTCCACCATAATCCTTAACATATTGTTTAGCTCCATCATCAACTAAATACATAAAAGCTTTAATAGCTAGTTTAGAATTATATCTACCCTTCTTTTTGAATTTACTCATATTTTTAAGAATTGGAATATATCTTTGTTTGTATAATTTAGCGTCATTATCAATAAAAAGTCTTAATTCTCTTGACTCAGCTGAGATTTCTTTTAATATACCATCTCTGTTTAATTTTTTTATTTCTACTTCAACAAGTTGTCGTACCGACTTTCTAATTACTTCTTCTATAGACATTACATTTTCATTAGCAAGACGAAGTGCGTTTTGTACTTTCTTATCTTTAGATAAACCTTTTTTAATTTTTTCAATCGCATCAACAGCACCTGTCATATTACCACCCATTACAAGAGCTATACTTATCGCTTCTCTTTGTTTGGGATTTAATTTTTTCCAAAATGGACTAAGACCCAAATCTCTCATAGAGTATCCTTCTTTAATTCCTTTACCACCCATACGTTTTTTCTCTTCAATTTTATTTAAAAGGAATCCTTTAGCTAATTTTTTCTCTCTAACAAAGTCGGTATCTCCATACTTTCTTCTTAGAGTTACTGGTAATTCTACATTACCACCATGATTAATGAAATGAGCTACTCTTTTAGCGTCTACTTTATAGATTTTCCTCCACTTATTTTCTGGAAGATTATTTAACCAACGATGTACTTCTTTTATTTTAAATCGTTTCACCAGTTAACTCCTACTTTTGAGAATTTCTTCTCTCATTTCATTTAAAATCTTTATCCACTTATCAAGAAATTTTAAAGTTTCCACTTTACTTGGTTCTTGACCCTTTACTTTCGTTCTTTCGACAACCCACCTTATTTTTAAATTAGATAAACTTCTTATTCTATTTAAAAAAGTGGGGCCTATTTTATCCCACGACATAGACATGACAAGTTTAAGATGTTTTTCTTAACTTTGGGTCAATCGCCAACATATATCCCAATACTGTTGGTTTCTTATGACCACCATCATATCCAGCTTTCTTCTTCTTCTTTAACTTAGACCAATTATATTTTCTTTTTTTTATTTTTCCACCACTTCCCCAATGTGGAACTGATGGCGGGCCTTCACCCCCATCAATATTAGAACTTACATTGGCTTCGTTTAATTCCTCTCGTACAATCCTTCTGATAAAATTACGAAGTTCTTCTAAATTATCCTTTTGAAGTGACACTATTTATCTCTTCGGCTAATTCATAATATCTCATTAAATTAACAACATCATTATCTTTCACAACTCTATGATTAGTTAAATTTTTAGTTAACTTCATAGCTTCTTTCAGTTTAATGACTGTAACTTTATCATCAATATTTTTTACATTACTTTTTAATTGTTTATTAATTTTTGAAATCTCATCATTAATAAACTCACGTAAAGAGTTAGTATTAGAAATATTTTGTATGTATTTTTGTAACAATACCTTTTGTTGTTCATTTAAATCTGAATATTTATTATTAAACTTATCAACTAACATTGAATAGGTTAATAATCTTAAATCTTTTTCTGACTTTTTATAAGTCTCAATTATTTTGTTTGTTTTTACAGAAGAATCTACTTTCTTATTTAT
>MDTB01075958.1_pt1 | contig 10305 bp, 6 predicted proteins | sample 811161 | NCBI WGS metagenome assembly MDTB01 (sample SAMN05326650, study PRJNA326480) | marine metagenome | isolation source: seawater | place: Mediterranean Sea | collected 2009
AAGGGGGGAGTACTTATTGGAATATCAGACCAATTTAAGATTCCTGTAAAATACATTGGTGTTGGAGAGGGAATAGAAGATTTACAAGACTTTGACCCTGACAAATTTGTTAAAACATTGTTTAGGAAATAAATAATCTAAAATGAAAATTTTTAAATTTTTTTGGGTTTTTATTTTGATTCTAGGAGGTGTCTATCTAGTAGGACCAAGAGTTGAAAACCCTGATCTTAGTATGACTCCAGTTGAAGTACCGCAAGAATTAAATACTTTAAAAAATTGGATTTCTAATAAAGAAAAAGCGTTAGGAAATGTTCGTCCAGGAAATGAATCTTATATAGAGTTTAATGACTCTATTCCAAAAAAAACTAATTATAGTGTTTTGTATTTACATGGTTTTACTGCTTCAGGAATTGAGGGAGACCCGGTACACCGAGAAATCGCCAAATTTCTCAACGCAAATCTTTATGTTCCTAGACTTTACGGTCACGGACTAAATGAAAAAGAACCAATGTTGAATTACAATAATAATGATTTTTGGGAATCTACAAAAGAAGCTATATCGGTCGCAAAAGCGCTTGGAGATAAAGTAATATTACTTGGAACTTCTCATGGAGGCGTACTCTCTTTGTGTTTTGGTACTGACCCGTCTATCGCCGCAATCTGTCTTTTTGCACCGAATATTGAATATAATGATCCTTTTGCAAAACTTATTTCCAAACCATGGGGACTTCAAATCGCACGGCTTGTAAGAGGTAGTAAATATCATAATATGAATAACATGAATATTGAAAAGAAAAAATATTGGACATCCAAAATACGATTAGAAAGCGCACTACACATGCAAAAACTTTTAGATATTAAAATGAATAAATCAACATATGAAAAGATAAAGGTTCCAGTTTTCATGGGATATTATTACAAAAATGATAGCTTAAAAGATAAAGTTGTTTCCATACCTGCAATGTTAAAAATGTTTGATGAATTAGGTACCACAAACGAATTGAAGGTAAAAAAAGCATTTCCCAATGCTGGTGATCACGTAATAACCTCTTATCTAAGTTCTGATAATTATAGGAAAGTAACTAAAGCAGTTCAGGATTTTTTAAAAAAAATATTATAATATGCCCTTCTATAAATTTAGATTTTTGTTTTTAATAATATTCATTTTTAACTTTTGCAGTATTGAAGAACAAAGCCTCGCAAAATGGGTACCCTATGACGAAACAGCTGAATTAAAGGAAAATTCGAAAAACTCCTTAAAACGCTTACGTTTTATGCGTATTCAATCAATGCATCAAGATAAAAACTCACTTTTTTCCCCTTTTAAAAAGGAACTTTTAGGATTCAAAAAAAAAGAATATGAAAGATTAAAGCCACTTATTTTAGAAAAAAGTATTCTTGAAATTCAAGAGAACGTTCAAAAAGGCTTAGTATCATATGAAAAAATATGTTTATTCTATTTATTCCGTATATATTATTTTGAAACCAATCGTGATACGTATTTGAATGCTATAATTTCTCTTAACCCAGATGTTCTTGATAACGCAAAGTTGCTAGACAAAAAGCGAAAGAAGCAAATAAACCATCCTTTATACGGAATTCCTATTCTTATAAAAGATAATATTGATGCTTTACCCATGAGTACAACTGCTGGTAGTGCAGCATTTAAAAATAACATTCCTAATGATGATTCATTTCTTGTCAAACGTTTAAAGGAAAAGGGAGCGCTAATTTTAGGAAAAGTTAATTTGAGTGAATGGGCTTATTATTTTTGTCAAGATTGTCCATTAGGTTATAGTGCATTGGGTGGACAAACATTAAATCCATATGGGAGGAAAATTTTTGAAACTGGTGGATCAAGTTCAGGGAGTGGTGTAGCGGTGGCAGCAAACTATTCAGTAGCAGCTATTGGTTCTGAAACTTCAGGTTCAATTTTATCTCCATCAGGGAAAAATAGTGTAGTAGGTCTCAAGCCAACTATAGGGTCTATAAGTAGAAACGGAATGATTCCAATTTCAAGTAGTTTAGATACAGCAGGACCCATGGCTAAAAGTGTAATGGATACTGCTATATTAATGAATGCACTAGTAGGTTTTGACAGTAATGATGAGTATAGTTATAATAGCAAACCCGTTTTTTATCAGGGATTAGATACAGTAACCTTAGAGGGGAAAAGTTTTGGAATTTTTAAAAAATATGAAAAAGATAGTTTGGTGAAAATTTCTTTGGATTTGATGAGAAAAGCAGGAGCAAAAATTATTAGTTTCAAAGCTCCTGAAATAGAATTACAAAATTTTATAAAGCTGCTTGACATAGATATGAAAAATGATTTACCAAAATATATAAAAAAGAGCACTAACAAAAAATTACCCTTCGATTCAATAAACGATATTGTAAATTTTAACAAAATGGATAGCCTACTTCATGCACCGTACGGACAAGAAAATTTTACCCGATTAGTTAATGTAAATATTTCTCAAAATCAATTTAGAAAAACTAAATGTGAAATGATGAAATTAGCTAAGAGCTATTTTAAGGTAATCAAAAATCTAAATCTAGATGCTGTCATATCAATTGATAGTAAGGATGCTAAATTTGCAGCTCTTGCACATTTTCCAGCGTTAGGAATTCCAATGGGATATAAACGTAGTGGTCGACCTCAAAATATCACCTTTATTGCCCCTTCAAAAAAAGAACAGATTTTATTAAATATAGGAGCAGCCTATGAAAAAATAAACCCAGTTCGTAATATGCCAGATTTGTTTAAACAGTAATATGAGAACTAAATCAAAAAAAAGGAATAAGATAAATGTTATAACCTTAGGGTGTTCAAAAAATATTTATGATTCAGAGGTAATAATAAAACAATTAGAAGCAAGTAAGAAAAATGTAGTTCATGAGGAAAAAGGAAATATTGTAGTTATTAACACATGTGGTTTTATAAATAATGCGAAACAAGAGTCTATAGATACAATTTTAGAGCAAATTGAGTACAAACAAACTGGTATAGTAGATAAGGTTTATGTAACTGGATGTTTAAGTGAAAGATATAAAAATGACTTAGAAAAAGAGATTCCTGATGTAGATCAGTATTTTGGCACTACGGATTTACCTCAACTATTAAAGGTTTTAGAAGCTGATTACAAGCATGAATTAATAGGAGAGAGAATCTTGACAACCCCTAACCACTACGCTTATCTCAAAATTGCTGAAGGCTGTGATAGGCCATGTTCTTTTTGTGCTATACCGTTAATGCGAGGTAAGCATCGATCAACTCCAATTGAAAAACTTGTAGACCAAGCTAAAATCTTAGCCAAAAATGGAGTAAAAGAATTAATTTTAATTGCTCAGGATTTGACTTATTATGGGTTAGATCTTTATAAGGAAAGAAGACTCGCAAAATTACTTAGTGCTCTATCAAAATTAGACGGTATTGAGTGGATAAGATTACATTATGCTTTTCCAACAGGCTTCCCTGAGGATGTTTTAGAGGTCATGAGAAACGAATCTAAGATTTGTAATTATCTTGACATTCCACTTCAACATATTTCTGATAAGATTTTAAAGTCAATGAGACGTGGTACTAGTAAAGAAAAAACGACCTCACTTATCAAACGATTTAGAGAACTTGTCCCAGGTATTGTGTTAAGAACTACGCTTATTGTGGGCTATCCTGGTGAGACAGATAAAGATTTTGAAATTTTAAAGAAATGGGTTAAAGAGATGGGGTTTGATCGTTTAGGTTGTTTTAAATATAGTCATGAAGAAGATACTCACGCATATCTTCTAAAAGATGATGTTCCCGAGGAATTGAAACAAAAAAGATTAAATGAAATCATGGAAATACAATCTAAGATTGCATTAAATAACAACGAAAAGCTAATAGGGAAAGTTTTCAAATGTTTAATTGATAGAAAAGAGGGAACTAATTTTATTGGTAGAACCTTTATGGATTCACCAGATGTTGATAATGAGGTGCTAATAGATGCAAAAAAATTCTATGTCAAATTGGGAGAGTTTGTTAACATTAAGATCATTGGGGCTAATAATTTTGATCTGGTAGGTATTCCTGTTTGAGGTTTATTTAAATTGATAATTTGATTTAAAAAAAGAGTGCATTTGAAAATAATTGCTTACCACTGTACCAAAATCCCCTAAATAAAGGATTATCTACAAAATATATTAATTCACCTTCACCATAATTTTCTTGCCCAACAAGCAACGAATACCTTTGTTTTTGCTTTGCTTTATATCCAATGAAACCTGAAATAGTATCTACATCTTTATCAAGATAAAACACATTACCAAAATTTTCTAGAAGATAAAATGCGTCAGCATTCAATTTTAATGTATAATATCTTTCCATTCCATACCCAATCGGATGGGTTCTATCCAAGGTAGCTTTAAAAATACTTCCACTAGTAGAGGCACTAATATCCGAACGATCCTTTTCCATATACGGAATCGTATTTTCAGTTTGGTTTTTAGGATTCTTCTTTTTTAAAGCAAAATTTTCAGTATCAGCAAAAATATTTAATGCGCCGGCAAGTGCGATTAATTTTCCGCCACTATGAATCCATTCTTCAATCTTTTTTCCATTTCCAAAATTTTCAAAACTTGGGTAATCCCCGTCTGGTAGGATTAATACATCGATCTCAGGGAGAACAGAATGTAATTTTTTTTCATTAATCCGCAACAGTGGGTAATTTAATTCTTGTTCAAAAAAGTTCCATAATTCACCATAATTATAAGAGCTACTATTCTCACTCTTCAGTAATCCAACTCTCGGAGCTTTAATCAATTTTATTTTATCTGAACCCATATCAGGTCCTTTTTCAGAATATCCAGTATAAATATTATGTAATGTAATTTTATGCTGATTTACCATTTCTTTAAGTTTTGTAAAGTATTGTTTGTAATTACGATTGTCTGCCTTGAGAATAAAAATACTTCCTGCATCCCAATCTATTTTACTATTTGTTAGAGGTAAAGTATTATACCTAATTTTAATACCTGCTTTTATTAAATCAGAAAGAAATTTGATATCATCTAAACTTTTGCAAATAAAACCAAATCCATATTTGCTTTCTTCCAATAACATCTTTGAATTTTTTAAAAATTCAAAAGGAGTAGTTATAACCTCTTGTGTTGTTGCTATTGCCTTTAGACCATAGGCAAATGCTAAAGACCAAGCAGTTATATCATAAGTGATCGAGTCAATTAGTTTTGTATTAGGTTCTAAGAGTATTTCTACTAGCTTTCCTTTTACCTGATTTGTTGGTATAACTAGAGAGTTTTTTGAGAATTCTGTAGATTTATTTTTTTGCATTTGATAATCAAAACCACGAATATTTGTATTTTTTGAAAGTTTTTTGCTGATAATATTGTGTTTTTTAAAAAATTCAGCTAAAGAATTTATTTTATTTTTATTTCCTTCCAAAACAAAATTTTTGTATTTGAAATTTTTATTATCAAAAAAAGTCTGATAATTTTTATTTAAAAGTATCCTAAATTTTGCAGCCATCTCAACTGTAGATATACCAGTCAAATGATGATGCTCTATTCTATCTTTTAGTGTTACCTCAATATTTTCGTCATTTCTTACCCCGAGTCCAGCAATCCCTCCTCCTGCTTGTTCATAGGTCATGCCAATACTTCCTAAAAACATTGGATATGTGTCTCCATAGCTGGGGTACAAGAGATCAAATTTTTCTTTTGTAAAGTATAACCATCCGTTTTCGTCAAAATATTTAGCATGATTTTTACCAATTATTTCTTGAAATTCTCTTTGAAAGTTTGTAACAGCTTCATGATAGGGTTCTACTGCAGGTGCAAAATAGTAAGGGCTATTAATCCCCTGTTCATGGAAGTCGACATGAATGTGTGGAAGCCAATCATTAAATTTTTTTATACGATTTTTGGTTTCGGTTTGAGTAACCCATGCCCAGTCCCGATTTAAATCAAAAGCGTAATGATTTGTTCTTCCATTATGCCAAGGTTCGTCATGTTCTATCGAATTTTGATTTGTGTCATATGGTATACCCCTATTTTGTTTGTAAAAATTTACATAACGATCTCTCCCGTCAGGGTTGACACAGGGATCTATTATTACAATGGTGTCTAATAACCATTTTGTATGTTTGGTAATTAAATCATAAGCAGTTTTCATTGAAGCTTCTGAGCTTGAAGATTCATTACCATGTATATTATAACTAAGCCAAACTATTGATTTATTTTCGTTTTTAGGTCCACTTATCGACCCACTATTTTGAAGATGGGATAAACGAACTTCTTCAAGGTTGTCTAAATTTTTACGATTCGAAATAAAAACAAGTTGTAATTCTCTACCTTCATTACTTTTTCCATACGGAATAATTTTAAGAAACTCAGAATTTTTCTCAAGATGGCTGTAGTAATCCAAAAGTTGGTGATGTAAATTAAAATAAGTTCCTAGCTCATATCCAAAAAAAGTTTCAGGGTCCTTTAGCTGAGAGGTTAATAGAAATGGATAAAAAATTAATAGTAAAGAAATAATTTTTCTTCTCATATATTTAAATTGTAGCTTTCTAGTCAAACTTTCGATTTCTTTTTCTAAAAAAAAATATCTTTACGCTTCACATATTGTTTATGCAAGCCCATAGTCTTCCAATTGATTTAAAGCTCAGATTTTCAAAATTAATCAATGATTATATAGTTGAAGATAAAAAACTTAAATCATATTACTCACATCCACCTAGATTAGAAAACTTTGAAAGTCAAATCAATCAAAAAAAAGCCTCTTTTGCAAGAGAAAACCGAGATCTTTTAACAACAATATTTAAAGATCAGTATAGCAATGCAAAAGCACCAAAACATGTTTTGGATAATATAGATCTTCTAATTAGTGAAAATACTTTTACGATTACTACTGGCCATCAACTGTGTTTAATGACAGGTCCTTTGTACTTTATTTACAAAATAATATCTACTATTAATCTTTGTAGTAAACTTAAAGAAAAATACCCGAAGTTTAATTTCATACCTATTTATTGGATGGCTAGTGAAGATCACGATTTCGATGAAATAAGTTCATTTAAATTTCAAGAGAAGAAATTCCAATGGAAGCAGGATTTAGCTGGTCCTGTTGGTAAATTACCGCTCGATAAATTAAAATTTATTCTTGAAGACTTCGAATCATATTTGGGAAATAAAAATGAAGCAAACCAAATTAGGGAGTTAATTAAAAACAGTTATCGTGAATCTGCTAATTTGTCAGAGGCAACATTTAAGCTTGTTAACCAACTGTTTGGCAATTATGGTTTACTAGTCTTAGAACCCAACAAAAAAAATCTAAAAAAACTGTTTATAAATTTTTTCAAAAAAGAGCTTACCAATCGATTTTCCTTTTATAGCATCGAAAAACAAATAAATAACATAAAGGAAAATTACAACAAAACATACTCCCCTCAGGTAAACCCAAGAAACATAAATTTATTTTATCTATTACCTGATGGGCGCTATAGAATTGAAAAAAAAGACAACAAATTTATCATTAAGGATATAGGCAAATCTTTTTCACAAAAAGAGTTAATAGATGAATTAGAAAAATATCCTGAGCGCTTTTCACCAAATGTAATTTTAAGACCACTATACCAAGAAGTTTTGCTACCTAACCTTTGTTATATTGGTGGGGCTGCAGAAATTTCTTATTGGTTGCAACTAAAGACAATGTTTGATAAAGTTGAAGTTCCCTTTCCGTTACTTCTTGTAAGAAACTCTGTTCTGTTATATTCTAAAAAGCAGGCGGATAAATTGAAAAAACTAGAAATTAAAATTTCAGATTTGTTTTATAGCCAAAAGACCTTGGATGAAAAAAAAGTAAAACAAGCTAGCAGTATTGACTTAAATTTAGAACATTTAAAAATTGCACTAAATAAGCAATTCGATTACCTCAAATCTTTAGTTTCAAAGACGGATAAATCTTTTGAAGGAGCTGTTAACGCTCAAGAAAAAAAACAAATTAACGGGATAAATAAATTAGAAAAACGTTTATTAAAAGCACAAAAAAAGAGCTTATCTAATCAGATAGAAAGGATTCAGATTATTCGAAACCAATTATTTCCTGATAATGAATTCCAAGAACGCAAATTAAATTTTTTTACCATATACAATGAGATTGGAGAAAACTTTATACCACTACTTATAGAATCATTAGATCCTCTAGATACTGACTTTAATTTTATTGAGTTTTAGTATATTTTTAAGATAAATTTCATTTTTGAGTTTTTAAGCGTTGATTAAATCGTATTTTTACTCATGCAAGAAAAAGTTTTAATTCTTGATTTTGGGTCACAATACACCCAACTAATAGCGCGTCGTGTGAGGGAACTTTTTATATATTGTGAAATTCATCCTTATCATAAAATTCCAAATAACCTAGATACCTATAAGGCCGTTATTCTTTCAGGTTCACCATTTTCTGTAAGAGCTAATGACGCACCTCATCCAAATTTGGATGAGATTAAAGGAAAAATACCTCTTCTTGGAGTCTGTTATGGTGCACAATACCTTGCACATTTTTATGGAGGACAAGTCAATTTATCAGAAACAAGAGAATATGGACGTGCAAATCTTAAATATTTCGAGGCAAAGGATCCCTTTTTTAAAGACGTTTCAGAAAATAGTCAAGTGTGGATGAGTCACGCTGACACAATATTAACTTTGCCTAAAGGATCTAAACTTATTGGAAGCACGGAAGATGTTGCTAATGCCGCGTATAAAATTTTGGGCGAAGATACCTATGCAATTCAATTTCATCCTGAGGTATATCACACTACAGACGGTAAGCAAATATTAAAAAACTTTTTGGTACAAATTGCCAATGTAAAACAAAATTGGACTCCAGATTCTTTTATTGACATGGCTATCGATGAAATTAAAGAAATGGTATCCGAGGATGTTGTGATTCTTGGTCTTTCAGGTGGTGTTGATTCATCAGTTGCTGCAATGCTACTTAATAGAGCTTTGGGGGATAAGCTAAACTGTATTTTTGTTAATAATGGATTACTAAGAAAGAATGAATATGAAGAGGTTTTAGCTCAATACTCCGGAATGGGTTTGAATGTGAGGGGAGTTGATGCTTCAAATAAGTTTTTAAACGCTCTTGAAGGAATTTCTGAGCCAGAAGAAAAACGCAAAATAATTGGAAAAATTTTTATTGATGTTTTTAACTTGGAGGCAAAAAAAGTGAAAGGGGTCAAATGGCTAGGACAAGGCACAATATATCCAGACGTAATAGAGTCAGTTTCAGTTAATGGCCCTTCAGCGACGATCAAATCTCACCATAATGTAGGTGGTCTACCCGAACAAATGGAACTCAAACTTGTGGAGCCTTTAAGAATGTTGTTTAAGGATGAGGTGAGGAGAGTAGGAAAAAGTATGAATATGGACCCATCTTTACTCGCTAGGCACCCTTTTCCAGGACCAGGGCTTTCAATAAGAATATTAGGCGAGATCACACGTGAAAAAGTACGTATTTTACAAGAAGTTGACTATATCTTTATAAAAGGCCTAAGGAAATGGAATCTATATGATAATGTTTGGCAGGCTGGAGCAATTTTTTTGCCTGTAAATAGCGTTGGTGTAATGGGAGACGAAAGGACGTACGAAAATTGTGTCGCACTTAGGGCTGTTCAATCAACAGATGGAATGACTGCGGATTGGGTAAATTTACCATATGAATTCCTTCAAAAAATATCAAATGAAATTATAAATAATGTAAAGGGGATTAACCGTGTAGTCTATGACATTAGTTCTAAACCACCAGCCACAATTGAATGGGAATAACTTTAAAAATGAGTTTATTTAAGTACAAAACTTTCTTTTCATTTTTTTTCCTATTAGGTATTAAAATTTGTTTAAGTCAGGTGCCTCAAGACTTTTTAATTCATCGGGTTAAAAAAGGTGAAACCTTGATAGAAATTACCGATTATTACGGTATTTCTGAAATCCAACTTAATGAATATAATCCCTCATTAAAAAAACTAGGGATCAAGAAAAGAATGTTGTTAAGAATTCCTGTTTATAAAGAGATAAATTCTTTAGAAGCTGACAAACAAAAAAAGTCTGTCAGATCCTTTGAAATACATATTGTAGAGCCCAAGGAAACAAAGTGGCGCTTAGCTTATGAATATGGCATGACTATCAATGAATTAGATTCTTTGAATCCTCAAATTTTAGATGGTTTAAAAATTGGTCAAGAAATTAGAGTAAGAAATATTGATTTCAGTAAAACAATACCAGAAAAAGATTCTTTGTATAATTATT
>MDTB01211657.1_pt1 | contig 10305 bp, 13 predicted proteins | sample 811161 | NCBI WGS metagenome assembly MDTB01 (sample SAMN05326650, study PRJNA326480) | marine metagenome | isolation source: seawater | place: Mediterranean Sea | collected 2009
TTTCTTATTTAAATATGTTCCTGTTGGATTATTTGGATTAGCTAAAAAGACAATTTTTGTTTTTTGTGTAACCTTATTTAATATATTATTTACTGAAATTTTAAACTTAATTTCTTTTGAAAAAATAACTTTAGCACCAACAATTTTTGAATAAATTCGATACATTAAGAAACTATATTCTGGAACTATAACTTCATCTGAAGGTTTGAGATAAAGTTGACATATCATTTGAATAATTTCATCAGATCCTGCACCACATATAATTTTATTTATGTCACATTTAAATTTTTTGGATATTTCTTTTCTTAATTTTTTTGACTTACTATCTGGATATTTTGATAAATTTATATTTTTAGATGAAAGTATTTTTTTTACTTTTGGACTAACACCAAGCGCAGACTCGTTTGCAGATAATTTAATTGAATTCTTAATTTTACCAATACGAGATTTTCCAGGTTTATAAGTCTCTATTTTAAACGTTTTAAATTTTGGTACGGTCATATCTCTATTTTTTACCTACTTTATAAGTTAATTAATAATCTTTTATAGCCAATAATTAAATTATTAAAAAAAATTGACATATTGAATTACTTTTAGTACAAAAAAGTGCGCTGATTTAACTGAATTGCGAGCGCATAAAAAAAACCGCTAAAAAAGTTTTTTTCTCACAATTCACCTTTCACGCAATATTTATGAATACTGAACAAAAATTAAAAACCTTAATTGTTAAAAAACCACTTACTTTGGACTGTGGTAAGATAATTAATAACTATCCTCTTGCTTATGAAACTTATGGAACTTTAAATACAAAAAAGGATAATGCTATTCTCGCCTTCCATGCTCTAACCGGAGATCAATATGCTGCTGGAATCAATCCTGTTACTAAAAAAAAAGGATGGTGGTCACATTTAATTGGACCCGCTAAAGGAATTGATACCGATAAATATTTTGTAATATGTGCAAACGTTATTGGAGGATGCATGGGCTCTTATGGTCCAAGCAGTATTGACCAAAAAACAAACCAAACAATTGGTACAAATTTCCCAGTTATAACTATAAATGATATGGTCAATGCTCAATATAATTTATTAGAATTTTTCAAGATCGATAAACTTTTTAGTGTTATTGGTGGTTCAATGGGTGGCATGCAAGTTTTACAGTTTATATCTAATTTTCCAAATAAATCTAAAACAGCAATACCTATAGCTTGTACAGCAAGTCATTCAGCTCAGAATATTGCTTTTAATGAATTAAGTAGACAATCGATAATGGCAGACTCCAATTGGAAAGAGGGAAAATATTCTCAACTCAACATTTCTCCTGACAAAGGTTTATCAGTTGCTCGAATGGCTGCTCATATTACCTACCTTTCTAAAAATGGATTACAGGAAAAATTTGGAAGAAATCTTCAAGAAAGAGATAATTTAAAATTTGGATTTGATGCAGATTTTCAAATTGAAAGTTATTTAAGACACCAAGGTTCAATTTTTGTTGATAGATTTGATGCTAATAGTTATCTGTATATTACAAGGGCAATGGACTATTTTGATCTAACAAAGCAATTTAATGGAAACTTGTCTAGAGCTTTTAATCAAAGTAAAACAAAATTTTTTATTATTTCTTTTACTTCTGATTGGCTTTATCCAACTTCAGAGAATAAAGATATAGTTATAGCATTAAACGCTTGCGGTGCTAATGTAGGATTTACTGAAATTACAAGTGATAAAGGTCACGACTCTTTTCTCTTAGATGTTCCGGACTTTTTAAATACTATTAGTGAATTTTTAAATACAAACTATTCAAATAAATAAAGATGAAAAAAGAATTTAAAATAATTTCAGAGATAATTAAGAAAGACACAAGAGTACTTGATGTAGGGTGTGGTGATGGAACTTTGATGAAATTTTTAAAAGAAAACAAAAATGTTGATACTAGAGGATTTGAAATTGAAAAAATTAAAGTTCAAAAATGTATTGGTAAAGGTTTATCTGTGATAGAAGGAGATGCGGAAAAAGATCTACAACAATTTCCTAACGTTTCGTTTGACTATGCTATATTAAGTCAGACGCTACAAGCATTCTATAATCCTGAAAAAGTTATTGATGATTTATTAAGAGTTTCAAAAAAAGCTATTGTAACAATACCAAACTTTGGATTTTGGAAAATAAGATTACATTTGCTTTTAAAAGGTACAATGCCAATTACAAAAAATTTACCAGATGAATGGTATAATACTCCCAATCTACATATGTGCTCAATAAAAGATTTTTTTAATTTTTGTTTAAAAAAAGATATTAAATTAGATCAATCTATAGCTCTTAATAATGAAAAAACATCATCAATTAATAATGGTAATTTAAACTTGAAAAATTTATCTTCTGAGTTAGGTATATTTTTAATAAAAAAATAAATGAAAGTACATATAATTCCATGTTTAAAAGATAATTATTCTTATTTAATTATCGATGAAAATAAAAACACCGCTTGTGTAATTGATCCTAGTGAACCTGAACCAATAATTAAATATATAGATAAAAATAAATTTAATCTAAAATTTATTTTAAATACTCATCATCACTATGACCATGTGGGAGGTAATGATAAATTAAAAAAAAAATATAATGCAAAAGTAATAGGTTATGAAAAAGATAAAGAAAGAATTCCTGGCATTGATATTTTAGTTAAAGACAATGAAATTTGGCGAAATGAAAAGTTTGAAGCAAAAATAATACATATTCCAGGTCACACATCTGGACATATTTGTTTTTATTTTTATAAAGATAAAATAGTTTTTACTGGTGACACTTTATTTTCACTAGGTTGTGGAAGAATTTTTGAGGGCACTTACTCACAAATGTTTACATCTCTTAATAGATTAAAAAAACTTCCTCTAGATACAAAAGTTTATTGTGGACATGAATATACAGTGCAGAATTCAAAATTCTGTTTAAAGTATGATGTTAATAATAAAAAGTTAAAAGAAAAAATTATAAAAATAGAAAAAAAATTATTTGATGATTTACCTACAATACCATCTACTATTAAGGATGAATTAGAGTGTAATATTTTTCTAAGATCAGATAATCTTGAGTCCTTTTCAAAATTAAGAGATTTAAAGGATAATTTTTAGGTAATTCGACTTGACTAAAGTAGACCTCTGACTATATTGCTGATTATAAAAACAGGATAAACAATGTCTTATGCTATAATTCAATCTGGTGGAAAACAATATAAAGTAAAAGCTGGAGAAATTTTTAAAATTGAAAAATTAGAAGAATCTAAACCTGAAAGCAAAATAGAGTTTAAAGAAATATTAGCTTATGGAGATGATAAAACTTTAGAAGTTGGAACCCCACTAATAGAAAAAGCTAAAGTTGAGGCAACTTTAATTGCAAATGGAAAAAATAGAACTGTATTAATTTTTAAAAAAAGAAGAAGAAAAAACTCACGAAGAAAAAATGGTCATAGACAAACTTATTCATTGATTAGAATTACTAAAATTTTTTCTAAAGATGGTAAAGTAATATCTCAAGCAGAAAAAATGCAAAAGCCAGTTGAAAAAAAAGAAGAAAAAACTAAAGAAATAAGAAAATAAACTAGGTAAATTATGGCAACAAAAAAAGCAGGTGGATCATCTAGGAATGGACGAGATAGCGCTGGTAGAAGACTTGGCGTTAAAAAATATGGTGGTCAAGCAGTTGTTCCTGGAAATATAATTGTAAGACAAAGAGGAACAAAAATTTTTCCTGGAGAAAATGTTGGTATGGGTAAAGATCATTCAATTTTTTCAGTGATTAAGGGTAAAGTTGAATTTAAAAAAACTAGAGCAGACAGAACATTTGTTTCAGTAAAACCCAACTAAGAATACAACAAAAAACCAATAGTTGTATTATGAAATTTCTAGATCAAGTCAAAATATTTATAAAAGCTGGTGATGGTGGACCAGGTTCTGCCAGCATGAGAAGAGAGAAATTTATAGAGTATGGAGGTCCTGATGGTGGAAATGGTGGTAATGGTGGATCTATAATTCTTAAAGTAGAGAGAAATTTGAATACGTTGATCGATTATCGATATACCCAACATTTTAAAGCAGAACGAGGTAAAAATGGAATGGGTAAAAATCAAACTGGTAAAGGAGGTAGAGATTTATATTTAAAAGTTCCAATTGGAACTCAAGTTTTAGAAGAAGATAACAAAACTCTAATTTTTGATTTTAAAAATGAAGGAGAAGAGTTCGTGGTAGCAGCAGGAGGTAAGGGTGGCCTAGGTAATACTAACTTTAAAAGCTCTACTAATAGGGCTCCAAAAAAATTTACCAAAGGAACTATTGGGGAAGAATTTTGGATATGGCTACAATTAAAAACTATTGCTGATATTGGCATCATCGGATTACCAAATGCTGGTAAGTCAAGTTTACTTGCGGCTATTACAAATGCTAGACCCAAAATAGCAAATTATAAATTTACTACTCTCAATCCTAATCTAGGAGTTACTTCATATGATGATAAAGAAATCACTCTTGCTGATATACCCGGCTTGATAGAAGGCGCTCATACTGGCACAGGTCTAGGGATTAAATTCCTAAAACATATTGAAAGGTGCAAAGCTCTACTTCATATGATTGATATAACAGATAAAAATTTAGAAAAATCATACAATCAAGTGAAAAATGAGATGGCAAGGTATAGTAAAAAACTACTAAATAAAAAAGAGATCATTATTCTTAACAAAATTGATCTTCTTAAATCAAATGAAGTTGATAAAATTATTAAAAAATTCGCAATCAATAAAAAATGTGAAATACTTTTATTAACAACGCTCAAAAAAACGTCTATATCAAATATTAAAGCAAAATTGCTTAATTATGTATCTTAAAAATTCAAAAATTATTGTAATTAAAATAGGGTCTTCCTTGTTAATTGATAAAAATCAAAAAATTCGAAAAAAATGGTTATCAGAATTTTCAAAAGATATTAAAAATCTATTAGATCAAAATAAAAAAATTATTATTGTAAGCTCTGGAGCTATAGCTCTAGGATGTAAAAAATTAAAATTGAATAAGAAAAATATAAAATTAGATAAAAGTCAAGCAATTGCATCAATTGGCCAAATTGAGTTAATGAATTTATTTTCTGAAATTTTCTTGAAAAAAAAAATAAATATATCTCAGATTTTGTTGACTCTAGAAGATACTGAACAAAGAAGAAGAGCAATAAATGCAAAAAGAACTTTTGATAATTTATTTCAATTAAACTTTGTACCTATAGTAAATGAAAACGACAGCATAGCTACCTCAGAAATAAAATATGGTGACAACGATAGACTTGCTTCAAGAGTTGCTCAAATTACAAATGCTGACTCATTGATACTATTATCGGATGTTAACGGGCTTTACACTAAAAATCCTAAAATTAATAAAGATGCAAAATTATTAAAAGAAGTTAAAAATATTAATAAAGATTTAGAATCGATTGCAACTAAAAGTATTAGCGAGCTCGGAACTGGTGGTATGAAAACTAAAATAGATGCAGCAAAAATTTGCCTTTTGTCAGGATGTCAAATGGTTATTGCAAACGGGTTGCCAATAAGACCTATTAAAAGAATTATTGATAAAAATGAATGTACCTGGTTTTTGCCCAATATATCTAAACTGGATGCCAGAAAAAAATGGATAATTAGTTCAATTTCGCCAAAGGGGGAAATAATTATTGATGATGGGGCTAAAAATGCTTTAAAAAAAGGTAAAAGCTTATTAGCGGCTGGAATAAAAAAAGTTTTTGGTAAATTTAATAAAGGAGATCATATCAAAATTATTGGAAATGATGGAAATGAATGTGCGCGGGGATTAAGTTCGTTTTCATCAGAGGAAATCCAAAAAATTATGGGGCATCATTCTAATGAAATTGAAAATTTATTAGGATATATTTCAAAATCTGAAGTTGTCCACAAAGATGATATGGTAGAAATATAGTATGAAAAAATATATGAATTTAATAGGAAAAAAAGCAAAAAAAGCTTCGATAATTAAAATTAATACAAAAAAAAAAAATAATGTTCTTAAAAAGTATATTAGTTTAATTGAAAAAGAAAAAGACTCTATATTTAATGAAAATAGAAAAGATATAAAATTTGCAATAAATAAAAAATTAAAAAATAACTTAATTGAAAGATTAAAGTTAGACTCTAAAAAGTTAGACTCTATTAAACAATCAATTAAAGATATAATTAAATTAAAAGATCCGGTAGATATGGTTTTAGAAAAATGGAAAAGGCCTAATAAATTGCTAATTAAGAAAGTTTCAATACCTATTGGTATAATCGGCGTAATTTATGAGAGTAGACCTAATGTTACATCTGATGTAACAAGTCTTTGTTTTAAATCAGGAAATGCAGTAATTTTAAAGGGTGGATCAGAAGCAATAAATACTAATAAAATTTTAGTAAAGTTATTTAGAATGGCTTTAAAAATGAATAATATTGACGAAAATTATGTTCAATTTATTAATTCTAAAAATAGAAAAATTGTAGGCTATATGCTTTCTAAAATGAGTAGATATATTGATGTAATAATACCTAGAGGTGGAAAAAATTTAGTAACAACTGTTCAAAACCTTTCCAAAATTCCTATAATTGGTCATTTAGAAGGAGTTTGTCACACATTTGTGGACAAAGATGCTAGTCTAAATATGTCTATCAATATTGTCTATAATGCTAAGTTGAGAAACACAAGTATTTGTGGAGCAACAGAAACTATTTTAATGCATGAGAAAATTTTGAAAAAATTTTGTGATCCAGTTTTAGATAAACTTCAAAAAAATAATTGTAAAATTTATGGAGATAAAGAAATAAGAAAAAATTATTCAGGTAAAATTTTATTAGCTAAAGAAAAAGATTGGTCTAAAGAATATTTATCTCCAACTGTTTCCGTAAAAAGTGTTAAAGATTGCAACCATGCTATTAAGCATATTAATAAATATGGAACTATGCATACTGATTGTATAATCACTAATAACAAAAAAAATGCAAAAAAATTTTTAAAAAATATAAAAAGCTCTATTGCTATGCACAATACATCTACACAATTTGCTGATGGTGGAGAATTTGGTTTTGGAGGAGAAGTTGGAATTTCCACTAACACTCTTCCTCCTAGAGGCCCAGTAGGTTTAGGGCAGCTAATTTCTTATAAATATGAAGTTATAGGAAATGGACAAACTAGAAAAGTTAATTGAATAATAAAAAAAAAATAAAAATAGGTATTTTAGGTGGAACTTTTGATCCTGCACACAAAGGCCATCTAGAAATTTCAAAAAAAGCTAAACAAAAATTTAACTTAAATTATATTATTTGGGCAATAACAAAAAAAAATCCTTTTAAAATTAATAGCAGCATATCTTTAAAAAAAAGAGTCGAATTAGCAAAAAATTTAACAAAAAAAAATAAATACATTAAGATAAGGTTTTATGAAGATAAAATTAATTCTAATAAAACTATTGATTTAATAAACTATATAAAAAAAAATAAATTATTAGATGTTCATTTTATCATGGGTGCTGATAATTTAATAAATTTTCACAAATGGTATAAATGGAAATTAATTTCAAAAAAATGTAATATTCTAGTATTTGATAGACAAGGATATAAAGTAAAATCTCTTAAATCTACAACATTTAAACTGTTAAACCAAAAAGGATTGAAATTTATTAATTTTAAAAAAGTTAATATTTCATCTTCTCAATTAAGAAAAATTTGATATGGTTTAAATAATTAATGGACAAAATTTCTGATCTAAAAAAAATTATTGTAAACGCACTAGATTCAAATAAAGCTCTTGATATTATTAGCATAGATCTTGCTAGCAAAAGTTCAATGGCTGACTATATGATTATAGCTAGCGGAACTTCATCAAGACACATTCAAGCACTTTCAGAGCAAATTTTAGAAATATTCAAAAGCAATGGTATAAAAAATTGTAAAATAGAGGGCAAAGAAAGCAATGATTGGAAATTAATTGATGGCAATGATTTAATAGTTCATATATTTAATCCTGAAAAAAGAAAATTCTATGAACTTGAAAAAATGTGGTCTGAACTTATTCCAAAAGAGAAAGTATTAATATAATGAAAATTCAAAAAAAAATTATTTTCATAATTATATATTTTTTATTTTTAAATAAAGTTTATGCTGCTAATGAAAATATTTATGAAAAAATAGATTTATTTAGTGAAGTTCTAGATAAAATTAATAAAGAATATGTAGATGAGATTGATCATAGCGATACAATGGATGCCGCTATAAATGGAGTTTTACAATCTTTAGATCCTTATTCTGCTTATATGAGTCCAGAAGTATTTAATAATATGCAAACAGAAACAAGTGGTGAATTTGGAGGGCTAGGTATTGAGGTTGGTATGGAAGCTGGGGTGGTAAAAGTAATCTCCCCTATTGACAACACACCCGCATCTAAAGCCGGAGTTAAAGCTGGTGATTACATAGTTAAAATTGATGGTATTCAAGTACAAGGAAAATCTTTGACTGAGGCAGTTGAGTTAATGAGAGGACTAGTAGGAACGGATATTGAAATTACAGTAAGAAGAAGAGGAGTGAAAAAAGCTATAGTATTTAATATCACAAGAGAAGTTATAGAGATTCAATCTGTAAAATCTAAAATTATAGATAAGGAAATTGGTTATATAAGATTAACTCAATTCAACGAAAACAGCAGTTCTCAGGTTAAAGAAAAAATAGCAGCATTTAAAAAAAATGAAAATATTAAAGGATATATTTTTGATTTAAGAAATAACCCTGGAGGCTTATTATCACAAGCTATTAGAATCTCAGATTTTTTTTTAGATAATGGAGAGATAGTATCTACAAAAGGTAGAAAAAAATTTGAAAATAGAAAATGGTTTGCTAAAAAAGGTGATTTAATCAGTGGGAAACCTCTTATTGTAATTACTAATTATGGTTCAGCTTCAGCGTCTGAAATAGTTGCTGGAGCACTAAAAGACCATAAAAGGGCAATTATTATAGGAGAAAGAAGCTATGGTAAAGGCTCTGTGCAATCAATAATTCCATTAAAAAATAAGGGAGCAATAAGATTAACTATTTCAAAGTATTATTTGCCCTCAGGAAAATCAATTTCTGAAGTAGGTGTAATACCTGATATCGAAGTAGTAGAAGAGTCAAATGATTTTAAAATAAATACTGAAACAGATAATCAGTTAAATTTTGCTTTAAAACTTCTTAACGGATAGTAATGAATAAAAAATATGAAAATCTTCCATTGCGAAATGGTGTTGGCATTGTTGTTTTAAATAAAGAAAACAAAGTTTTTGTTGCAAAAAGAATAGATAACCCAAAAAATTTTTGGCAAATGCCTCAGGGGGGTATTGATGAGGGAGAAGACTCTTTAGCTGCAGCATTTCGTGAATTAGAAGAAGAAACTTCTATAAAAAATGTTGAATTGATTAAAGAGATAGATGAGCCAATAAATTATGAACTACCTAATCACTTATTGGGCATAATTTGGAAAGGAAAATATAGGGGACAAAGACAAAAATGGTTTTTAATGAAATTTTTAGGTGATGATACAGAAATAAACATTAAAACAAAAAACCCTGAATTTCTAGATTGGAAATGGATTGAACTTGATAAAATTACAGATGTAGTAGTAGATTTCAAGCTGAATGTTTACAAAGAAGTAAAAAGGAAAGTAAAAAAAATTATTAATTAAGAGATTTTAGTACATCAATTTTTTGATCTTCTAAGAATCTATTTTGGTCAGTAATTTCACTTTTTGTTAAGTGATCTTCTGCTTTTTTAAGTAAATCACTAATTTTAGTTTTATCTACATCCTTGATATTAAAAATAGAGCTTGTCAAAATTGATAAATTATTATTTTTAAATTCAACAATCCCATCTTCAACAAAATAATTTTCTTCTCCTGATTTTGAAAATAATTTAATAATACCAGGTTTTAAAAATGAAATAATAGAAATATGATCTTTAAGTATTCCCATTTCGCCCTCAAATGCAGGCACAACCACTTCTGAAACGTCTTCTTTAATTAAAAAAGATTTTTCTGGATTTACTATTTCAACTTTAAATTCTTCACTCATTAAGCAGCTGCTTCCTTCTCTATCTTTTCTGCTTTTTCAATTGCTTCCTCGATAGTTCCAACCATATAAAAAGCAGCTTCAGGTAAGTGGTCATAATCACCTTTGCAAATCGCAGCAAAGCCTTTAATTGTCGACTCAAGATCAACCAGTTTACCTGGGGATCCTGTAAATACTTCAGCAACAAAAA
>MDTB01219381.1_pt1 | contig 10305 bp, 12 predicted proteins | sample 811161 | NCBI WGS metagenome assembly MDTB01 (sample SAMN05326650, study PRJNA326480) | marine metagenome | isolation source: seawater | place: Mediterranean Sea | collected 2009
AGCAAATATATGGGGAAGACCTAAGAGCCCATTTAATTCTAGAGCTTACCCTCCAGGACAACATGGTCAGAATAAAAAAGGCAAACCAACAGATTATGGTATTCAATTACAAGCAAAACAAAAATTAAAAGCTTACTACGGTAATATTAATGAGAGACAATTTCGAAATATATATAGAAAAGCTCTTTCTAAAAGAGGAGATACAACTGAAAATCTTATTGCTTTACTTGAGAGTAGGCTAGATACAGTGATTTACAGAGCGAAATTTGCTCCAACTGTATTTGCTGCAAGACAAATGATAAATCACGGTCACATTAAAGTTAATAAAAAAAGAGTAAACATTTCAAGCTACGTAGTTAAAAGCACAGACTTAATCGAAGTAAGAGAAAAATCAAAAAAGCTAACTGTAATAGATGGTTCTTTGCAAAGCAAAGAAAGAGAAGTTCCAGAATACATCCAACTAGATGATAAAAATAAAACTGCTAAACTTGTTAGAGTGCCAAAATTTGCAGAAGTTCCTTTTCCAGTTATTATGGAACCAAGTTTAGTAATCGAATATTATTCAAGATAATTGAATTTCTTCAGCTTATTTAAAAGAAATCTAATCTATAAATTTAAAAAAAAAATATCAATCGACAGTGATAATATTAAATTTAATACCTTAGATGAACTATTTCATTATTATGGTAGCGATAAAGCCAATATATTTAAATTGAAAAATAAAAAAGGTCATGGATTTTCTAAGTTTTATGAAAAAAAGTTTGAGAAATTTAAAAATAAAAGAATTAATATTTTAGAAATAGGATCTTATGCTGGAGGATCTGCAGCAGCTTTTGTAAAATATTTTTCAAAGATTAATATTTTTTGTTTTGATATAAATATTTCTAACTTTAAATATAAATCGAAAAATATTCATGTTTTTGGTATTGATATAAATAATAAAAAAAAAATAAATAAACTATTAGAAAATTTATTTATAAAACATAATTTTGAAGGATTTGATTTAATTATTGATGATGGGTCACATAACTTAAATGATATTTTAAATGGATTAAATTTTTTTTTTAGATACGTAAAAAGTAATGGAATTTATATTATTGAAGATTTTAAACATCCAAATTATTACACATATAACAATAACATTAATCATATTTTCATTGATGAATTGTTAAATAATTTACAAAAAAAAAAAATTTCTATATCGAGTATATTTACAGAAAATGATCAGATTGATTTGATAAACAAAATTGAAAAAATAGAAAGTTATAAAGGTAATTTAGATGACTCTGATTTAGCTTTTATAATGAAAAAATAATTTAAATAATTTTTTTGTCTTCAAAAAGTTTTTTTAATTCACCTTTTTCAAACATTTCTTTTATAATATCGCACCCACCAATAAATTCTTTTTTAACATAAAGCTGAGGTATCGTTGGCCAATCACTAAATTCTTTTATTCCTTGTCTTAAATTTTCATCTTCAAGAACATTAATACCTTTAAAATTTATATTTAAATGTTTTAAAACATTCGATACAGCCATTGAAAACCCACATTGAGGAGCTTCAGGCGTTCCTTTCATGAATAAACAAACTTCATTTGTATTTATATAATCTTCTATTTTTTTCTTAATTTCCATTATTTAACCTCAGTTGTTATTGATAAAGCGTGTAATTCATTTCCCATTTTACCTTTTAAAGATTTATATACAAGTTTGTGTTGTTCAATTTTACTTAAATTATTAAATTGTGAAGATTTAATAGTAGCTGAATAATGGTTACTATCACCCATTAAATCTTTAATTTCAATTGAAGCATCTGGAATGCCATCCTTAATTAGTCTTTTTATTTCTTCTAGAGGTAAAGCCATTAGTAGTTATTATACCATTCATTATTTATTTTAAATAAATCTTTGTTGCTAATTTTTAATTCACCTTCAATCTCAAACTGATTTTCTTGAGTAAAACCAATATTTTCAAAGTATATGTTGTTTTCACTTAAGATTTTCTCAGTCTTTGAAAGATTATCAGCTTCAATTTCTACAATATATCTAGCTTGATCTTCTCCAAAAAAATACTCAAAGATATTAGCTAATTTTTTGGGTTTAATAACTTTTGCACCATATTTAGAATTTAGAGACATTTCAGCAAGAGCCGTAATTAGTCCACCATCTGATATGTCGTGTGCTGATAAAATCAAATTATTATTAATTAACTTTAACAGGCATTCACCATTATTTTTTTCATTTAATAGATTTACTTCTGGAGGCATACCTTCAATTATCGAGTAATTTTCTCTCAAAAAACAACTTTGTTCGAGGTGTCCAAATGTTTTTCCTAAAATTATAATATTGCTTTTATTTTTCTTAAAATTATGACTGATTGGCTTAGATAATTTTTCTATCAAACCAACACCACCTATAACTGGAGTAGGGTAAATATTTTTTTTGTTTGTACCGTTATAAAAAGAAACATTTCCAGAAACCACAGGATAATTTAAAAATTCACAGGCTTCTTTTATACCTTCTAAACATTCGGCAAACTCACCCATTATTTCTTTGATTTCTGGATTGCCAAAGTTTAAGCAGTTAGTGATTGCTAAGGGTTTAGCGCCTACAGTTATTAAATTTCTCCAATTTTCGCAAACAATTTGTTTACCACCAGTGATAGGATGTGATTTACAATAATTTGCTGAAGAGTCTACTGAAATAGCAATTGCTTTATCTTTGTTATGTATTCTTATAATGGCGGCATCAGATCCAGATTTTTGTAATGTATCACACATTACACTTTGATCGAATTGGTTGGTTATCCAACTCTTATTTGAATGATTTGGACTTGATAAAATTTTAATTAATGCATCTTCAATTTTAATTTTTTTTAATCTTTTAAAATTAATTTTATTTTTTATTGATTTTTTTTTTACCCACTTTCTATCATAAATAGGTGCTTTAGAAGCTAAAGCTTCAATTGGAATTTCACCCTCAATTTTGTTATTAAATTTTAGCGTAAGATTATTTGTATTTGTTGTTTTTCCGATTACAACAAAATCTAAATCCCATTTATCAAATATTTTTTTTGCTTCATTTTCTTTACCATCTTCAAGTATGATTAGCATTCGTTCTTGACTTTCAGATAACATCATTTCATAGGGAGTCATATTTTCTTCTCTACAAGGAACCTTACTTAATTCGAGCTCAATCCCAAGAGCTCCTTTAGATGCCATTTCTACACTTGAAGATGTTAATCCTGCTGCACCCATGTCTTGTATAGAAATAATAGAATTATCTTTCATAAGTTCCAAACAAGCTTCCATTAAAAGTTTTTCAGTGAAGGGATCCCCAACTTGAACTGTAGGTTTTTTTTCTTCAGAGTTTTCGTCAAATTCTGCTGATGCCATTGATGCACCGTGAATTCCATCACGACCAGTTTTGGATCCTACATATACTACAGATTTGTTAAGTCCTTGAGCTTTTGAGAAAAAAATTTTATCTTTTTTAGCATGACCCACTGCCATTGCATTAACTAAAATGTTTTCATTATAAGTTTCATTAAATTTAGTTTCTCCCGCAACAGTTGGAATTCCTATACAATTTCCATATCCTCCAATTCCAGAAACAACACCATTCAACAAACTTTTTGTTTTAGGATGCTCGGGAGAACCAAAATGAATAGAGTTTAACAGTGCAATAGGTCTCGCTCCCATAGTAAATACGTCTCTTAATATTCCCCCAACTCCTGTTGCAGCACCTTGGTATGGCTCAATGTAAGAGGGATGATTGTGACTTTCTATTTTAAAAATTATTGCATCATCATCACCAATATCAATCACACCTGCATTTTCTCCAGGTCCTTGTATGACTTGTTTTCCTTTAGTAGGTAATTTTTTCAAGTGTAAACGAGAAGACTTATAGGAACAGTGTTCATTCCACATCGCTGAGAAAATTCCAAGTTCTAAAAAATTTGGTTCTCTTTTTAAAAGTTTTTTTATATCTTTATATTCATCGGGTTTTAATCCATGCTTTTCAACTATTTGATTAGTAATTTCCATTTAGCTTAATAAACTTGAAAATAGATTAATCCCATCTTTATTTGATATAATTTCATCTACCATCCTTTCTGGATGAGGCATCATTCCTAAAATATTTTTTTTTGAATTAAAAATACCTGCGATATTTTCTAACGAGCCATTAGGATTTGAATCATTGGCAATATTACCATTTTCATCACAGTATTTAAAAGCAATTAAGTTTTCTTTATTCAATTCTTCTAAATGCCTAGCGTCTGTATAATAGTTCCCTTCATTATGTGCTATATTAATTTTCAATATTTGATTATTTTTGTATTTATTAGAAAATTTTGTTTCATTGTTAATTACTTTTATATGAACATCTTTATTAATGAATTTTAAATTTTTATTGCGTAATAAAGTGCCGCTTAAAAGACCAGTTTCAGTTAAAATTTGAAACCCGTTACAAATACCTAAAATTAAACAGCCGGAGTCAGCTGCTTTAATAACTTCATCAATAATTTTTGATTTTCCTGCAATAGCCCCAGACCTTAAATAGTCACCATATGAAAAACCGCCAGGTAACACTATCAAGTCAGACTTTGGCAATTTAGTTTCTTTATGCCAAATCATTTGATTTTTAAATTGCATTTTTTCTAAAGCAACACCTATGTCTCTATCACAATTAGATCCAGGGAAAACAATTACAGATGATTTCATTAAATTTTAGTTATTATATAATCTTCAATAATGAGATTAACTAGTAGCTTTTTGCACATTTCATCAACTTTTTTTTCAGCAATCGTTTGATTGTCTTCATTTACTTCTATTAAAAAAAATTTTCCTTGCCTTACACTCTTAAGATTTTTCATACCCATATTAATTAAAGTATTTTCGACAACTTTTCCCTGGGGATCCAAAACATCTTTTTTTAGAGTTACTGTAACAGAGAATTTCAATTTATTTTTTTTTGAATTTTAATGGTATCGTTTTTCCAAAATTAACTTCACTAATGTTTGTTTCTTCCGGCATAATACCCAATCTCCTTGCCACTTCTTGATAAGCTTGAATAATATTACCTAGATCTTTTCTAAATCTGTCTTTATCTAATTTTTTTTCAGTTTTTGAGTCCCATAGACGACATGTGTCCGGGCTTATTTCATCTGCCAAAACAATTTCTTTTTCTTTTGTATCTTTATTCCATGCTGTTCCGTATTCAATTTTAAAGTCTACAAGTTTAATGCCAATGCCTCTGAACATGCCTATTAATAAATCATTAATTCTTAAAGTCATTTTATCAATTATTTTAATTTCTTTTTCTGATGCCCAGCCAAAGGAAAAAATATGTTCTTTAGATATTAATGGATCATTAAGTTCATCTTTTTTATAGCAATACTCTAACAATGGTTGATCCAATACCGTACCTTCTGGAATACCAAGTCTTTTGGTTAATGAACCTGTTGCAATGTTTCTTACTATGAATTCTATAGGAAATATCTCTGCTTTTTTGATTAATTGCTCCCTCATATTTAATCTTTTTAAAAAATGAGTTTTAATTCCACATTGAGAAAGATTGGTTAGAATATACTCAGAAATTCTATTATTTAAAACACCTTTGCCCTCAACACTAGCTTTTTTTAAATTATTAAAAGCTGTTGCATCATCTTTAAAATGTTGAATGATTAAATCTTTATCTTTTGTTTCGTAAAGAGTCTTTGCTTTTCCTTCGTATAATTTTTTTCCTTTATTCATATGATTAATTTTTTAGACTTCTACTAAAAATTATATTAATTTTTTTTGTATGGTAACTAAAATTAAATAGTTTTTTTAGTTTATTAACAGGTATTTTGTTTGTAATTTTTTTATCAGAGACAATTTTGTTAAAAAATGATGAATTTTCTTTCCATGCAAGCATCGCATTTTTTTGAACAATTTTATAAGACTCTTCTCTGGTAAACCCTGCTGTAGTTAGTTCTAAAAGAACCCTTTGTGAAAAGAAAATACCATTTGTTATATCTAAATTTTTTTTCATATTTTTTGGATATACATTTAAATTCTTTATTACATTATTTAATCTATTTAGAGCAAAGTCTAAAGCTATGGTAGAGTCCGGCCCAATATTTCTTTCAACAGCTGAATGAGATATATCCCTTTCATGCCAAAGAGCAATATTTTCCAATGCAGGTATAACATTTGATCTAATTAATCTTGCTAACCCTGTTAGGTTTTCACTTAAAATTGGATTTTTTTTGTGTGGCATAGCTGATGAACCTTTTTGTTTTTTGCCAAAAAATTCTTCTACTTCTAATACCTCTGTTCTTTGCAAGTGTCTTATTTCAACTGCAAATCTTTCTATTGAGCTTGCTATAATCCCAAGTGTAGAAAAAAATTGGGCATGCCTATCTCTAGGAATAATTTGTGTAGATATAGGCTCCACAGTTAGTTTTAATTTTTTTGCAACATAATTCTCAACCCTTGGGTCCACGTTTGCAAAAGTTCCAACAGCTCCTGATATTGCACATGTTGATATTTCTTTAATGGAATATTCTAAGCGTTTTTTGTTTCTTAAAAATTCTTGATAAAAAGATAACATCTTTAAACCAAAGGTTATTGGTTCAGCGTGAATTCCGTGACTTCTTCCAATACACAAAGTAAATTTATGTTTAATAGCTTGTTTTTTTATAGATTTAAGTAATTCATTGATATCATTTAAGAGAATGTCACCTGATTGTTTTAATTGAAGGTTAAAACAAGTATCCAATACATCTGATGAAGTCATACCTTTATGTAAAAACCTTGCTTCTTTACCAACCTTTTCTGTAATAGAAGTTAAAAAAGCAATTATATCATGCTTAACTTTACTTTCTAATTGCAAAATTCTTTTAGGATTAATTTTAGCTTTTGTTTTTACTTTTTTAACAACTCCTTTAGGAATAATTTTTAATTTTTCCATTGCTTCAGCAGCAGCCAATTCAATTTTTAACCAAATTGAATATCTATTATAGTCTTCCCAAATATCTTTTATTTCTTTTCTCGTATATCTTTCAATCATAATTTTTTATTTAATTTTTTGATTGAGTAAAAACTTCACAACCATTATTAGTTACACCTATTGTATGTTCAAATTGTGCTGATAATGATTTATCTTTTGTTACTGCAGTCCAACCATCTTTCAACGTTTTAGTTTGATAATTTCCAATATTGATCATTGGCTCAATAGTAAAAATCATACCTGTTTTTACTTTTTCTCCAGTTCCTTTCTCACCATAATGTAAAATATTTGGTTCTTTATGAAAAGTTTGTCCAATCCCGTGCCCACAAAAATCTTGCACGACTGAAAATCCTTGAGACTCAACATGAGTTTGTATAGCTGAACCAATATCACCTATGTGAATTCCATTCTTAACTATATTAATAGCTTTCATCATAGACTCATAAGTAGCTCTAATTAATTTTTCAGCTTTAACTGAAATTTCGCCAACTTCAAACATTCTGCTCGTATCTCCATGCCATCCCTCTTTAAAAGCAGTAACATCAACATTTACAATATCTCCTTCTTTTAAAATCTTATCTGATGGTACACCGTGACAGACAACATGATTGGCCGATGTACAGCAGGATTTAGGAAAACCTCTATAAAATAACGGAGCAGAGAAAGCTTTATTATCATGAATAAATTCATAACATACTTTATCAATTTCATTAGTTGAAATACCTGGTTTTATAATTTTATTTACTTCATCTAAAGCACCAGCAGCAATAGATCCTGCTACTTTAGTTTTTTCAAAAGCTTCTTTATAATCTTTCATTATAAATTTATTTTAATTTTATTATTGAGTTTTATTCCTTTTGAAGAAAATTTACAATCATAGCAGAGAACATTTAGATTGTTTTTCACAGCTCTGGTTAAGGCGCTGGAATAATCAGGATCTATATCTTCAGCTATTGAAAATGATTTGCAATCATTTCTTTGAATTAAAAATAAAATATAAACCTTATATTTTTTTTTACTGGCTTTAACAAGTTCATTAATATGCTTTAATCCTCTAGTTGTTATTGCGTCAGGAAATTCAGCATTTTTTCTTTTTCGCGAAAGTGTTACATTTTTAACTTCAATAAATGTTTTATTTTCTTTACAAATCAACATAAAATCAAATCTTGTATTAATACCAAATTTTGTCTCTGGTTTAATTTCTAAGATACTATTAAATTCTTTAATTAAATTATTTTTAAGAGCATGATGTACAATTTTATTTGTTGAGTGTGTATTTACACCAACTTTAGATTTATTTATTTCTATTATTTCAAGTGTATATTTCAACTTACGATTAGGATTATTTGATCGACTTACCCATACTTTATTGTTTTTACCTAAAAGTCCATACATAGAACCAGTATTAGGACAATGTGCAGTAACAACTTTGTTACCAATTTTTACATCAACAAAAAAACGCTTATATCTTTTTATAAACAGGCCTGATATTAATTTATTTTCAAAAAGCATGTATATTTATAACTCTTATGAAGAAAAAAATAAAAAAAATAAATGCAGGAATTTTAATAATTGGAAATGAAATACTTTCTGGACGAACACAAGATAAAAATATTATATTTTTAACAAACTGGCTTAATTTAAAGTGCGGAATAACAGTTAACGAAGTGAGAATTGTTCCAGATATTGAAAAAACTATAGTAGAAAATGTCTCATATTTATCAAAGAAATTTAATTATGTTTTTACTACTGGTGGAATCGGACCTACACATGATGACATTACTGCCCAGTCAATATCGAAAGTGTTTAAAGTCAAATATGAGTATCATAAGGAAGCATATGCAATTTTAGAAAAATATTATGGTAAAAAAAAATTTAATGAAGGAAGAAAAAAAATGGCAAAAATGCCTAAAGGTGCAAAATTAATTTACAATCCTTCTAGTGCAGCTCCAGGATTTATGACCGGTAATGTTTTATCTCTACCTGGAGTACCATCTATTTTAAATTCTATGATCGAAAATTGTAAAAGATATTTGGTTAAAGGTGTAAAGATTCATAGTAAGACTATAAGCCTTTATACAGTAGAAAGTAATATTTCTAAACAATTAGGATTAATTCAAAAAAAATATAAAAATTATGTTGAAATAGGTAGTTATCCTTTTTTTAGACTTGGAAAAATTGGAGTAGCTATTGTCTCGAGGTCAAGCTCTAATTTAAAATTAAGAAGTGTAAATAAAGACCTTTTAAAATTAATTAAATTAAAAAAAATTAAAATATTAAAAATTTAGATTAAGTTGTAAACTTCGTCTACAGTTATAGACTCTATATCGGTTGTGCCGTAAATCTTTTTACTATCCAATATTTTTGTATAATTATTTTTTGGAGCAAACTTTTCTGAATTAGTTGGACCAAATAAAACAACCATTGGAATATTTGCAAGACCCATCATGTGCATTACCCCATTATCAATTGAAACAGCTTGATCTAATCTCGAAGACAAAGCTGTAACTAGAGCAGGACATGAAAGTTCCGAACTTGTTTCAGGAAATAAAGCATCAGGTACTTGGTTTTTGATTTTTTCAATTAAATGTTCTTGATTTTTTTCAATAAAAAAAACAGGAGTTTTATTTTTGATTAAGGATTTATTAGCAAGAGAAATAAACTTATAAATTGACCAACTTTTTTTTCTATATTCATTTCCTTGTGTTATTGAAAAACCGATATAATTTGATTTTGGTAATAATTTTTTTGCCTCTTTTAACAAGATTTTAGGTAATTTATCACAATTAAAATTTACAGGTTTAATCTTTTCATCTAAGAATTTACTTAAATTTCTTATGTGATCTTTTGTGTCGTATTTAATTTTTTTTGTTGAGAATAGGTTATTAAATGTTGTTGAATAAAAATGACTGTGAGGAATTCTTTTTAAAATTAGAGAATTTCTAAATTTTGTTTGAAGATCAATTATAAGATCGAATTTAAACTCATTTATTTTATTAAAATTATTTTTAGCAAACCATAAATGCCACCACCTAAATCCAAAATATTTTAAATTGAGCTCAAGTGTTTGAGACTTTATGTTATATTCCTTTAATTTTCCTTCAAAATGATTAGGGTGAGCCCCTAAGTAGAAAATATTTGATCTTCTGTAATGATTTTGAAGACTAAGCACTAAAGGTATGATTTGAATGGAGTCGCCCAAACCACCACCCGAATTATAAATTAATATTTTTTTCATCTAATAAATATACTTTATAAGATTTAAATAATAATATAAATGTCATATACATATTGCTTAAATTAATGTGCCC
>MDTB01241621.1_pt1 | contig 10305 bp, 11 predicted proteins | sample 811161 | NCBI WGS metagenome assembly MDTB01 (sample SAMN05326650, study PRJNA326480) | marine metagenome | isolation source: seawater | place: Mediterranean Sea | collected 2009
CTATTTATGGTGGAAAATATAAAAATAATATTTTATCAGTTAATCTCAAGAAGGAACCATATACAATAAATGGATTTACTGGAAATCTTTCAATATTAAAAAAACGTCAAAGCGAACAATATATATTTTTAAATGGTAGATATATTAAAAATAGATTATTAAGCTCATCAATATTTAGTTCATATCAATCGTTAATTCAAAGAGGTGAATTTCCATTTTTTGTAATATTTATTAAAATGCCCACAAATTTATTTGATGTTAATGTTCATCCTGCGAAATTAGAAGTAAAATTTATTCAAGAATGGCAAGTTTATCATGCTTTAAAAGAATCTATATCAAATTCACTTAAAGATATTTTAAAGGTAATTCCTGATTTTAAAAATAATTTCAACTTCCCAAATTATAATTCTAATAATACTTTAGATATAAATTTTACACAAAACAATAATTTGTCAAATTATGAAACTGCACCTCATAAAATAAATGTAAATAATCATGAGAATTTAGATATATTAAATCATAGTCATAATAACACTGAAAATAAAATTAATTTAATTTTCAAAGAATCAAAGGAAAATGAAAATAGTTATATTTTAGAATCTATGTCTGATAATATCTGGCAAATACATAATAAGTATCTTATTACTGAAATAAAAAGTGGCTTAATAATTATAGATCAACATGTTGCTCATGAAAGAGTCTTATATGAAGATGCTAAAAAAGCAATGGAGGGTAGAGGATTTCAATCTCAAACTATCCTTTTTCCTCAAACTATTAAATTTCAACCAGAAGAATTTAATGCTTTATTAGAAATTACTAATTATTTAAATAAAATAGGATTCAGATTCAGAGAATTTGGTCAAAATACAATTATTATTGATGAAACGCCTCCTGATTTAAGATCTGGAAATGAAAGTGATATTATAAGAGAAATAGTAGATCAATATATTGTATCAAAAAAAACAGATCCATCATTTATAGATCAAATTGCAGCAATTTATGCTTGTAAATCTGCTATTAAAGCTGGAGATGTCCTTAAGATTGAAGAGAGAATACATTTAGTTAATAAATTATTTTCAACTAATCATCCATACTATTGTCCTCATGGAAGACCTATAATAATAAATTTATCATTAAATGAATTAGATCAAAGATTTGAAAGGAATATTCAAAACTAATTAATATATATTTTATGAAACTAAACATTAAACATTACCTATTTACAGGTATATTATCAATACTTCCTATTACAGCAACCTATTGGATTGTTTTAAAATTATTTCATTTTTTTTCAAATCCAGGCTATAAATTAGTTGATTTTATATTTTCTAAAAATGTACCTCAGTATATACCTCAAATAACTGGTTTTCTTTTAACTGTTATATTTATTTATATTGTTGGTCTTTTAGTTTCAAATGTTATCGGTAAAAAAGTATATACTTTAATAGAAAATATGCTTTCTAAAATACCAGTAATAAGCTCAGTATATAATACTATCAAACAAATATTAAGTACTATTTCATCTCCTAACAAGCAATCATTTAAAAAAGTAGTTTATATTGAATACCCAAGAAAAGGTATATGGACGCTTACAATGGTTACTGGAGAATCAGTCGATCATAAGAAAAAACAATATTATCACATTTTTGTCCCGACCACACCAAATCCAACATCTGGTTTCATGCTATACGTACCTAAATCAGATACAATCGATGCAAAAATATCAATTGAAGAAGGATTAAAAATTATAATTTCTGGTGGACTTTTAGCTCCTAATAAAAATAATATTTAAATGTCTCTTAAAAATGAATTAAAATCAAATGGTAATTGGTTATTTAAATATAGAAGCTATTTACCATTATTATTATTTCCTTTACTAATATTATCTTTAAAAAACGAAAATTATTTTACAAATAATTTATTATTATTAATTTCTTTCATAATTTCAATTTTAGGATTGTTTATCAGGATAATTACAATTGCTTATGTACCTGTTGGTACTTCTGGAAGAAATACAAAAAAGCAAAGAGCTAAATACTTAAATAAAAATGGTATTTATTCTATTGTTAGACATCCTTTATATTTAGGAAATTTTTTAATTTATCTAGGTCCATTTATTTTTACAGCTAATTTATATATAATATTTATATTTTTACTATTATTTGTAATTTATTATGAAAGAATTATGTACGCTGAAGAGGCTTTTTTATTAAATAAATTTGGCAAAGAATATGATGAATGGTCATCTAAAACTCCTGCATTTATACCAAACATAAAACTCTATAAAAAAAGTAGTTTAAAATTATCTTTAAAAAAAATAATTAATAGAGAGTATACTGGTATATGTGGTATTGTTTTCCTCTTCATATTTCTTATATTTGTAAAAAATATATTCAATAGTTTTTCCCCTTTATTATCAAATTTTTATATTTATACTTTATTAATAAATACATTTATTTATTTAATTTTAAGATTTATGAAAAAAATTAATAGAAGTAATTATAATGTCAAGTAATATTCAAAATAATGAATACTTTAAAACAATTTTTAATTCTGTTAAAATAGGAATTATTGTTACGGATGATAATTTTAATATTATAAATTTTAATAATGAAATTGTAAATATGTTTTTATATAGTAGAATCGAATTATCAGGTATAAATATTAATAAGATATTAAATGATTTAAATTTAATGGATATTGTAAATTATGAAAACTCGCTAATAAGAGAAGCAATTGCTTTAAAGAAAAATAAAATTAAATTTCCAATCCAATTCTCAATATCAAAATTTAAAAATTTAAATAAAGAAGAATATACATTTATAATAAATGATTTTTCATTAATTAAAGATAAAGAAAAAAAATTAAAGTACTATGCATATTTTGATCATTTAACAGACCTCCCTAATAGAACTTTATTTTATGATAGATGTGAAATAGCATTAAATCAAGCTAAGCGGTCTAATGAACTTATGTCACTACTTTTTATTGACTTAGATGGATTCAAACCTATAAATGATAAATATGGTCACGAAACAGGTGATCAGGCATTAAAACTATTTTCACAAGGATTAATAAATTCTGCAAGAGATAGTGATACTGTAGCTAGATTAGGTGGCGATGAATTTATAATATTAATGCCACGTGTAACCTCAGAACTCGATTCAATAGAGCTTTCAAAAAGAATATTAAAATCTAATAATTGTAAGTATTCAATTAATGATAACGAGATCATTTTAAATTGTAGTATAGGGATATCAATATATCCTAAAGATGGCGATAATATTAATAAATTAGTTGATTATGCTGATAAGGCAATGTACACTTCTAAAAATAAAGGAACAAATTTATTTAGTACAAAGGTAGAATAAATTATTTTATCTAACTATTAAATTCAGCCTCCATTTCAGTTAAGACAGGTAATATTTGCTCAATATCATCAATATTCATAAATTTTTTTCTCCAGAATGAAGCTCCATCAAATCCTCTAAAGTAGTAATTAAAATGTTTTTTTGACATATTTAATACTACAATTTTATTTGAATAATAGTCTATAAGCATATTAAAATGTTTTTTTGCAATATTAATTATTGTTGAAATTTCAGAATATATTTCATGAGAACTAGAATCATTTGAATTCATTAATGAGAAAATCCATGGTTTACCCATAGCACCTCTACCAATCATAACTCCATCACATCCAGTATCCATCTTAATTTTTAAATAATCAGATTTTGACTTAATATCACCGTTTCCAATAACGGGAATTGAAACGGAATCTTTTAACTCTTTTATTAGATTCCAATCAGCATATCCAGAATATAATTGTTTTGTAGTTCTTGCATGTAAAGTAATTGCAGAAATACCTAACTTCTCTAATTTTATACCAGCTTCAGTTGAAACTATAGATTTATCATCCCATCCAGCACGCATTTTAACTGTTATTGGAATTTGAGGTACAGCTTCTAACACAGAACATGTTATATCTTCCATCAAGCATATATCTTTTAATGCCGCAGATCCTGCACCTTTCTTAGTAACTTTTGGTACAGGACATCCATAATTTATATCAATAATATCTGGCTTTAACAACTCATAAACTTTTTTAGCTGAATTTCCTACAACTTCAGGAGTTTCTCCAAATAATTGTATTCCAATAGGACGCTCTTTTTCAGAAAATTCCATTAATTTTAAGGTTTTCATATTTTCACGAATTATCCCATTTGCGCTAACAAATTCAGTATAGACTACACCTGCACCCATTTCTTTACATAAGACTCGAAAGGGCTGATCTGTAACACCTGCCATTGGTGCTAAAAATATTGGATTTTTAATTGAAAGATTACCAATTTTCATAATTAATAAATACTATGATTTTTATTTATATTAATATTATATATATTAAATTACAATGTATGCTATTTTATAAATATTTATATAACAATAATAAATTTAATTAAAAAAACTTATGGAAATCTTATTTGCACAAACTAATTCATCAGCAGGGTCTGGATTTGCGGCTTTTTTGCCAATGATTCTTATAGGATTAATATTCTACTTTCTTATTCTTAGACCTCAAACTCAACAAAAAAAAGCACACGATTTAGAGTTATCAAATTTGAAAGTTGGTGATAAAATAATTACTAGAGGTGGTATATATGGTAAAATTATAGAAATCACTGGAAAAGATAAAAATAAAATAACTATCAAAACTGATAATGAGACAAGATTAACAGTTTCTAAACCATATTTAAGTCTAGATAAACAAAAATAAAATTATGTCAAATATATCACTTAATACTAAGTTGCTTAAAATTGTTAAATATGGTGATCCAATTCTAAGAAAAAGAGTGAAAGATGTAATAGATTTTACGAATCTATCAATATTTACTCAAAATATGCTAAAATTAATGTATGAAGAAAAAGGAATTGGCCTTGCAGCAAATCAAGTAGGAGTTAGTCTAAACATCCTAGTAATCGATATATCAGGCATGGATGAAGACGAAAATTTAAAACCTTTAATTTTAATAAACACAAAGATAATACATACTGAAGGATCTATTAGTATGGAAGAGGGTTGTTTAAGTGTTCCCGATATTAGAGCCGATATTGTTAGACCTGAAACAATTACAATCGAATTCCAAGATTTAAATCAAGAAGTACATATCCGTTCTTTTTCAGGGCTTATATCTAGAGTAATTCAACATGAACTAGATCATCTATCTGGAAAGTTTTTTACAGACTATTTATCTCCAATAAAAAAATCTATGATTAGTAAAAGATTAGTGGAGATATCTAAAGACGGATTCCCTTCTACTGGTATCATAGTTTAAACGAATAATAAATGAAATTAGTTTTTTTTGGAACACCTAGTTTTGCTCTGCCAACCTTAGAAAAACTCTACAATTCGAAACACAAAATCCTATCAATAATAACAAGTCCTGATAGTAAATCTGGTAGAGGATTGAAAATACACTATTCACCTGTTAAAAAATTTGCAATTAAAAATACATTATTAACCAAACAACCCCTGAGTTTTAAAGATGAAAAATTAATTAATTTTCTTAAAAATTTAAATGCAGATATATTTATTGTTGTTGCATTTAAAATACTACCTGAAGAAATTCTAAATATTCCTAAATATGGATCAATTAACCTTCATGCGTCTCTTCTTCCAAAATATAGAGGGGCTGCACCAGTCCATCATGCTATTTTAAATGGTGATAATATTTTAGGTCTTACTACATTTTTTTTAAATAAAAATACGGATACTGGTGATATTTTATTACAAAATAAAATAAATATAAATAATAATGATACAACAGGTGAAGTGTTAGAGAAATTATCAAAAGTAGGATCTGATTTAGTTTGTGATACAATTGAAGGAATAAGAAATAAAACAATAATTTCTAAAAAACAAGATAATACAAAAGCTACTTCAGCCCCGAAAATTAAAGTTATCGATTGCAAAATAAATTGGTCATCTAATTCAAATTATATTCATAATCAAATAAGAGCCTTTAGTCCAATTCCTGGCGCATATTCTTATATAAATAAAAAAAGAGTTAAATTATATGGTTCTATTATAGTTAGAGATCATTTTAAGGGATTAGAACCTGGAACAATATTTTTCAAAGATAAAAATGTTTTAATTTCAACCAAAACACATTGTATTTCAATTTCAAAATTTCATTTTGAAGGAAAAAAAATCATCAATGCTAATCAATTTATCTTAGGTTATAAATATTTAAATGGTAAAAGATTTAATTAATAAATCTATAAAATCACGTTTTCATGCATATGAAATAATAAAAATTTCTTTAGCTAAAGAAAGCCAGCTTTCTTACACATTAAATAACTATTTAGATAAATTAAATTCAATTTCAAATATTGATAAACGCTTTATTACTATGTTAGTACAGGGTTCAATAAGATTATGGGGAAGACTGGATTGGGAAATAAAACAAGTATATACAGGTCAATATCATAAATTAAAGCTAAATATCAAAATTATTTTGCGATTAGGTGTATATCAATTACTTTTTATGAATAAAATACCTGACTATGCAGCAATCGACACTTCTGTTAAATTAGCTAAGAAAATTCATCCTTACTTTGCATCTTTGACAAATGCAATTTTAAGGTCAGTTTCCAAGAATAAAACAATATATACTCCATCAAAAAATTCTGAAGTAAAAGAACTATCAGAATATTTAAGTCATCCTGAATGGTTAGTAAAAAAATGGATAAATGATATTGGTTTCATTAAAGCTTATGATCTAATAAATTGGAATAATACATTACCAATTTTTTGGTTTAGAGTCAATACATCACTTTATAGTATTAATTCATTTAAAAAATATTTAGATGATAATAAGATTATTTTTTCTCAATTTGATGAATTAAAAGAATTTTTTAAAATTTCAAAACATCAATTAATAATTAAAAGTGAAATATTTATTAAAGGCTTTATTTCTGTACAAGATCCATCTGCAGGTCTTGTTGTAAATTTATTAAACCCTGAAAAAGGAGATAATATAATTGATGCATGCTCTGCTCCAGGAGGAAAAACTTCTTATATATCTGAAAAGATTGGAAGATATGATAAAATATTATCATATGATATAGATAAAGATAGATTAAAGAAATTAAGCTCAAATTTACTAAGACTAAAAATTCCTAATGTTCAAACTAAATTAAAGGATGTCACAAAGGATAAATTAGAAAAAACCTATAAAATGCTTTTAGATGTACCTTGTAGTGGTACAGGAGTAATATCTAAAAAACCTGATATTAAGTGGAGAAGAAGTGAAAATAATTTGCATGAAATGAGTTCTTTACAAAAAAATATTCTTTGGAATGCTGCTAAATATATTCTTCCAGGTGGAGTTATAGTATATAGCTCCTGCTCAATTGAACCAGAAGAAAATAATTTTATTATTGAAGAATTTCTTTTAAGTCATCCTAAATTTAGTTTAGAGCCTGCAGATTTATATATTTCTAAAAAATTTACTGATAGCAATGGTTATATGTCAACTAAGCCATATAAACATAATATTGATGGTTCTTTTGCAGCAAGATTAAGACTAGATGATTAAGCTATTATTTAAATATGTATTAAGTTTTATTACTTTTATTTTTGCAGGCATAATATTTATAGATTATTTTTTTCTTCCGAGCTATGTAGGATACAATAATGAAAAATATCTTCCTGATTTTCGCAATGAAATACAAGAAAAAGCTATTTATAAGTTAAATGAGTTAGGATTTAGTACAAATCTTATTTTAGTCCCATATTCCGAAGAATATTCACCTGGAACAGTTATAAAAATGTTTCCAAGGCCATTCACTAAGGTTAAGATTGGTTCAAAAATTGATCTCACTATAGCTGGAAAAGATAAAGATATAATTCTTCCTGATATAAGGTTTATGTCTCTTAGAAATGCAAAACTTAATATTTCAAAATTGGGGTTAGGAATTGATACAATTATTTATGAATATGATAATTCTATAAAAGAAGGAAATATAACATTTCATGTACCAAAACATAATCAAATAGTAAAATCTTCTTCTAAGTTAATTATAGGAGTAAGCAAAGGAGCGCCACCTGATTATTATATAGTTCCTAATGTTATTAATTTAAGTTTAAATAAGGCAAAAGAAAATATTGAAAGTATCGGGTTAAGATTAGGTGAAAAATTCTATGAATATCAACCTGACTTTTTACCAAATACAGTAATAGAGCAGAGTTTGACTCCAGGGATGAGAGTTTCATTCCCGGTATCTATAAATTTAATTATAAGTAAAATAGAAAAGGATTAAATATGAGAATTATATCTCCTTCATTGCTTGCTGCAAATTTTAGTAATATTTCAAAAGATATTAAAGCGGTTGAGAAAGCTGGTGCTAATAGGCTACATCTTGATGTAATGGATGGGCACTATGTACCAGCATTAACATTCGGTCCTTTTATAATTGAAGCAATAAGAAAAATAACAAATTGTCATCTGGAAACACATTTAATGATAGAAAATGCTCATAAGACTTTAGATCAATACATTAATGCTGGTTCTGATACAATTATTATTCACCTAGAGAATAGTAAGAATCCAATTGAAGAATTGAAATATATTAAAAAGAGGAATAAGATAGCAGGAATCGCATTAAATCCAAATACAAATGAAAAATTGCTGTTACCATTAATTAATCATCTTGATTATATACTAATTATGTCCGTTTATCCTGGTAAAGGAGGTCAATCTTTTATTAATGATATCATTGTTAAAATGAATAATATTATTTCAATGACTAAAGGTTTAGATATTACTATTGCAGTAGATGGAGGTGTCAACCTTAATACAATAAATAAAGTATTTAGTACAGGTATTGATATTGCAATTGTCGGATCAGGACTTTTTAATACAAACAATATAAGTAAAAGATTTGATAATTTATTAAATGCATAATAAGCTATATTTTAAAAAAGAACTTTACAGAAAATATATCCATATTTCATCTATAATAATTCCATTACTAATATGGTATTATGGAAATGATATTATGTTACCATTTTTAGTAACCCTATCTATAATAATGCCAGCTTTAGATTATAGTAGAAGATTTAATAAATTTACTGAATTAATTTATATAAAATTATTTAAATTTGTTACTAGAGATAATGAATATAGTAATTTAACTGGTGCATCTTGGATTTTCATATCAGTATCATTTATAATTATAATTTTTGATGAGAATATTGCTATTATTTCACTAATTATCCTTAGTCTATCTGATTCTTTTGCTTCTATTGTGGGAATTCGATACGGATTTACAAAACTGTTTTCAAAAACTCTAGAAGGATCAGTTATATTTTTTATAACAACTTCATTAATTTTAATTACCTTAACATCAATAACAATTATCAAAATTATATTTATTTCTATAACAATAACAATCGTTGAATTATTATCAAAAAAAATTAATGATAACTTAACAATTCCTCTAACAGCATCAATAATGCTATCTTTGTTTAAATGAGTTTTTTAGCTCCGCTATTTCTATGGTTAATACCACTAACATTAATTCCTTTATTAATCCATTTATTAAATAAAAGAAAAATTATAAATGTAAATTTTAGTTCTTTAATTTTTTTAAAGCAAATTGAAAATGAATCGATTAATAGGATAAATCTTTTACAATTATTATTATTAATTCTTAGAATGATTATTGTTTTAATAATAGTCTTAATGATATCTAGGCCTGCTTTTTATACATTATTTTCTAAAAATAATGATTCTTTATATTCTGTCATTCTTGTTGATGATAGTTTTTCATCTTCATCACAAATTAATTTATTAAAAAATAGTGCAAAAGAAATAATTGATTTAATTGATGATAAGTCTGAACTTTTATGGATAAATAGTAATAATTCTTTATCTTTTCAGGGATTAAAAGAAGACTTGCCGCCATTAGATAATATTTTAACTAGATCATATCTTTCAGAACCATTAACAAATTCCATAAAAAAAATTAAATCAAAAAGTTTAGATATTCTTAAACAGAAAGAATTATTTATTCTTACCAATTCTATTTCAACCAACATAAATGAAATTAATCAATTTGCCGAACAATTAGATGATTTTAATATTTATGTTCTGGTTCATCCACCTTTAAACAATAATTTATCAGTTATTAATGTAAAGCTTGATAATGAAGTATTCACTCCTGATGATAAGATTTTAATCGATGTTTATATAAAAAATAACGGTTCAAATAATATAAAAAATAAATCATTAAATTTGATAA
>MDTB01033808.1_pt1 | contig 10304 bp, 9 predicted proteins | sample 811161 | NCBI WGS metagenome assembly MDTB01 (sample SAMN05326650, study PRJNA326480) | marine metagenome | isolation source: seawater | place: Mediterranean Sea | collected 2009
AAGAAAAGTGATAGGTAATGTTATAGTTTCTAGTAGTGCAACAACATTTGATACTTTTCAAGCCAGCGACATTGATGCGGCGCATTATGTAATAACTGGACAAAAAGGTTCCGATGAAAATTTCATTTGTGAAGCCACTGTAATTACAGATGGATCCGGTGCTTTTGTAACACAAGGTCCAAATGTAAGCACAAAAGAAAATGATATGTTAGAAATTACTGCAACTATGTCAGGCGACACTGTTAGTGTCAAAGCAAGTTCTACTTCTGGTTCTTCTACCGTGCAGGCTTATGCTGTTAAGATAAAAGCACCAACATCGGCTTCCACACAAATAGATAGTTGGGCACACGCAAGTTATAGAGGTGCCAAATATTATATTAGTGCAGAAGATACTGACAATGGCAATGTAAGTAATTTAGAAGCACTGGTTGTCCACAACGGCAGTGAGGCCTTTATAACTGTGTCCAACGAACATTTTTCCAACACAAGATTAGTTACTTTGACTGCAACATTAAGTGGCTCCAACGTAAGTATTGATGCTCTGCCCCTAGACGGTAACATCAAATTAAAATTTTATAGGATCAGATTGGCTGACAATGAATCAGATGCCACTGGGGCGGATAGCAAAGTTGTTGGTGCTGTTACAGTATCAAGTGGTGCCACAGCAATAGACACTTTCGATGACACTGTTTACACAGGTGCTCATTATGTTATTGTGGCAAATAACAGTTCAGAAGGAGCGGCAAGTATATCAGAGGCCACAGTGATTACTGATGGGATAGATGCCAGTGTTGCACAAGGACCTGAAGTCAGCACAAAAGAAACAGGCCAAATATTTTTGACTGCGGCGCACAACGGATCATCGACTGTGACATTAAGTGCATCTTCTACTAGTGGAGGCTCTACAACTGTAAACGCATTTAGGATTCACATGAAAAGAGATACAGCAACAAGTTACACAATTGTTGATAGTTTTGCAAGTAGTTCATTTACAGGAGCCAACTATGTGGCTGTGGCTAAAAAGGTTGGAGCAAATGATAGTCAAATAGCAGAAATTAATTTTGTTACAAACGGCAGTGATAGTTTTTTAAATGCGGATCCAATCGTGGCAACAACAGGCACTAGTTCAATTATTAATTTTACTGCAGGTAACACAGGAACAACTGCTGAACTGAGAGCAGAAGCCGCAGATGGAGTAAGTAGTTTCACTGTAAATGCCTATAAGATAAACATATTGCGAGGCTCAGGATCAACAAGTAGTTTAACAACATTAGATTCGTTTGATAAAACAGAACAGAGATCAGTAAAATATCTTGTGCAAACGCACAGGACTGATGACGACAAATTTGAATTTTGTGATATAAATGTTACACACGATGGATCAGATGCCTATGTAAGTATATTTGGCAAAGTAGGAACACAGACAACAGATCTTGTTACATTTACAGCAGATGTTAGCGGTGACAATGTGCGATTAAGAGGAGAGGTAGCAGGAACGCAAGATCACACCATCAAAATCCAAAAAAGAAACTTAAATATATAAAGTATGACACAACAAATTTTAAATGTAGGTAGTTCAGCAAACGACGGCACAGGCGATACATTGCGAGCCGCAATGATCAAAACCAACGACAATTTTACTGAACTTTATAATTCACCTTTATTAGCCAGTGGTATAACTGTCCGAGGCAATGAAATACAAGCCACACGAACCAATGATGATTTAGTTTTAAGAGCGTCAGGAACAGGAAGCGTTACTACTGGAGCATTAAATTTTAAAGGAACTAGTATTAGTTCAGATGATTCAACAATTATAAACATAAATGAAGGTCTAATAGTTGACGGCAGTGTCACTGCTACAAGTTTTACAGGTGATGGTAGTGGTTTAACAGGACTATCCGCAAGTGCTCTTGGTGATTTGACTGTAATAGGATCTACTATAACAGCACCATCTAATGCAGATATAACATTAAGTCCCGGAGGTACAGGAAAAGTAGTTTTACCTGCAATCCAAATAGACGATAACAACATCGAAGGCACAAGATCAAATGACGATATAAATTTGACTCCATCAGGCACTGGGCAAGTAAATGTTAATAAACTTCGAGTTGATTCCAAGGTCTTAATACAAGACAATGAAATTAGTGCAGAGCAAACCAACGACGATCTTGTAATTACTCCATCCGGCACTGGTTCAGTTAAAATGACTAAAGCAGACATCGATGGTGGAACAATTGACGGCGCAACTGTTGGTGCAAGTTCGGCAACAACTGGTGTATTCACAACGCTAACAGCAAACACAAGTATAACTGTCGATGGAATAACTTTAAGTGATAATGAAATATCAGCCAACGCATCAAATGCCAACTTAGAATTATCGGGTAATGGATCAGGTGGCGTATCTATAAGCGGATTTACTTTTCCAACTTCAGACGGGTCAAGTGGACAATTTTTAAAAACAGACGGAAATGGTACTTTAAGTTTTGCCACTGCAGGTGTGACTTTAAACCATACTGCTATAGCAGACGGCACTACAACTCTTAGTGCATCCACAACGGATAACATTGACACCTTTAGTGCATCAGCATCTAGAAGTGCCAAATACATTGTGTCGGCAACCAACACAGCAGACAGTAGATTTGAAATATTTGAAGCCAATATCACTCATGATGGTACCAACGCTTTTATTTCAACATTTGGTACAACAACAAATTATACAGACACACTGGGTGTCTACAGTGCTGACATAAACGGAGGCAATGTTAGATTTAGAGTTACTCCAATTACCAGCGACGCAATTGTATATAAGTTTCAGAGAATCACTGTAAATGTGTAATTTTTTACATTAGGTTTGTAGAATTATACAATAAATATTGCAAATGGCAAGACAAACAATCAATATAGGTACCACGGCTAATGACGGCACAGGTGATCCGTTAAGAACAGCGTTTGACAAAATCAACGACAACTTTGTTGAACTGTATGGCGGAGACGATGATGCTAATACTATTTTAGAACATGATACAGCACCAAAATTAGCGGCTAACCTTGATGTCAATGACTTTCAAATAACAACTGACAAAACCAATGGCAATGTTAATATACAGCCAAACGGCACAGGAAATGTTAGTATCAGTGCAATACAAATAAAAGGCACAAGCATTTCCTCAAGCGATTCAACAATAATAAATGTAAACGATGGATTAGTAGTTGATGGTACGGCCACAGTGTCAGGTGCATTGACTTCTTCTACTAGTTTAACATTGGCAACAGGAGCAACAGTAACAGGTATAGATAACGGAAGTTTGGGATCAAGTGCAACATTATTAGCCACACAAGGTGCAATTAAGACTTACGTTGACGCACAGGTTACAGCACAAGATTTAGATTTCAGTGCAGATGATTCAACTGTATTGTCCATTGATTTAGATTCAGAAACTTTGCACTTTGCAGGTGGTACAGGCATTAGTACATCTGTTAGCAACAACACAGTAACACATGCAATTGACACAGGCACAGTAGTAACTCTGACAGATTCGCAGACACTAACAAATAAAGTTTTAACTTCTCCAACTATTAACGTGGCTTCAATGACAGGCATTGTGACAATTGACAACATTACAATTAATGATTCAGAGATAGCAACATCATCAAATGCAATTTTATCTTTAAATCCAGGAGGTTCTGGAACAATTTCATTACACGCCTCTACAGAAGTTACAGGAACATTAACCACAGACGATATTACAACAGATGGAAACCAAACAATCACAGGAAACCTAACCACGGGTGGTACTTTGACTGTGCAGGGATCAATTGTTGCAGACACTTTTACTACAAATTCAAACGGTGACATAACACTAGACCCTGCTGGTACAGGCACAATTGTATTGACCGGAAACGTTACTCACGCAGGAACACAAACAACTACAGGTGAACTCAATGTAGATAATATAAATGTTAATGGTAATACTATTTCTTCAACAAATTCAAACGGTGGAATAAACATTACACCAAATGGCACAGGACTTATCACTTTAGGCGGAAATTACGTTGCTGTCACTAATGAATTATCAGCAAATGACGTTGCTATTGGCAGTGAATTATTATTAGGTACAGGTGCAAAAATAATACAAGTTACTACTAATGAAGACTTAGTGTTACAAACTAACGGTACAGGTGCAGTAACAACGTCTGCACAATTGACTTTGACTGGATCGTTTAAAAAAGCCATACACACATTTACAGCCACCGACAGTGTTACAGAGGCAGAACACGCAGGAAGAACACTTTTACTTGGCGAAGTTGGTGGAAATGCTAATGTTGTATTAACAATGCCTGACGCAACAGGCTCAGGTAATGTTTACGAATTTATAGTTAGTGTTGCAATGGGCGGATCAACCACATACAAAATACAAGCACCAGATGCCAACAATACTTTCTCAGGACAGATACAATATTTAGATGAAGATGGCACAGCAGTTACGGCTTTCCCAACAGTAGCCGCTAGTGATACTATCACTCTAAACAGTGGCACACAAGGTGGACTAGTAGGTGACACAGTAACCCTTATTGACATTGCCGCTGACAAATACGCAGTGAAAGGTCAAATGAGAGTATCCGCAGGCGCTAACCCTGCTACGCCATTTACAGCCGCCGTATCTTAATAGTTAAAATCACGATAAATATCCTTGTAAAGGAGTAAGTTCAATATGGCCGCACCCGTCTGGCAGACATCAGCAGGCTTGTTAGGTATTATTAACGAGCGTGATTTCTATTCGGTAACTCTATCAGCAACTGATAGTGATGACGATTCTTTAACTTATTCCAAAATAGCAGGCACTCTACCCACAGGAATTGAACTTACTAGCGGAGGCGTTCTGCAAGGTGTGCCAACGGAGGTCCCAACAAGAGCCCTTTACACTTTTGTTGTAAGAGCCTCCGATGGCAGTAACGTGGCTGATAGAAGTTTTAGCCTTCAAGTTCAAGGACAAGATGCACCTACATTTACAACTGAATCAGGACAATTAGATTTATCTGATTCAACAAGGGTTGGATTCAAATGGGTATTAGATGGAGCATACATTGAATTCCAAATACAGGCATCTGACATAGACACTGCATCTGGAAAATCACTAGTTTATGACATAGTAGGTGGTAGTTTGCCTCCAGGCACAATAATGACTACAACTGGTTTAGTTTATGGTACGGTGGATTTGACGGAAGATCAAAAGTTTAATACTTTTGGAGATGACTCGAGTACAAAAACAACAAGCAGAGCAGAAAATTTTGAATTTACAGTAAGAGTGTCTGACGGCTCTTCGACTACAGAACAGGTAAACAGTATTTTTGTTTACACTCCAGATTTTTTTAAAGTTGATAATACAAGATTAACTATTGATGGAACTACATACGAAGGCTTCCCTTTGGTCATGAGTTTAAGTTCATTCAGAAGACCAATCTTTAAAACAGATTCCGCTTTGGGTACATTCAGACATGATAATAGGACAGCAATTAAAATTGATGTTGAAGATCCAGACTCTTTAGAAACGAATTTTTATTATAGCATTATATCTGGTTCATTACCAACAGGATTAACTTTAGACAGTAACAATGGAGAAATTTTCGGAGTGTTGCCAACGCAAAGTTTAGTATCTGTTGATTACACATTTACTATGCGGGCATCTAGAACTCCTACAGATGGGGTCCAAGTTTATTCGGATCGTACATTTACGATGACTGTGATTGGAGAGATCGATGTTGGTGTATCGTTTACTAGTTCACCAGATCTAGGTACAGTAACCGCAGGTTTTCCGACATTAATTACAATCGAGGCCACTGCCGCTGAAACAAACAGAGTTTTAGAATACACAGTGACTTCTGGCAGTCTTCCTACTGGTCTTACACTTTCACGTACTGGTAATATAATTGGCACTATTGATAAAACAGAATTTACAACAATAGATGACAACGGAATAACATTCGATACAAACACATTAAGCATTGATAGAAAATATACTTTCACTGTAACTGTGAGTGATCAGTACCAATCAGTTGCTACTACAAAAGAATTTACTTTAAATGTAAGTTTACCTTATAGTGTAGAATATGGTACACTAACTGCAAAAGGACTTATCCCAGAAGCGGATAGAGATTTATTTTATAAAGTTGCACAAGATCCTAATATAAACAGTGTAGAAAATATTTTTAGACCAGAAGACCCAACATTTGGAATAAGAAGTAATCCAGAAATGTTATTGGTGTCAGGACTACAACATCAAACTGTTACAACTTTACAAAATAAAATGGAGACTAAACACCCAATAACTGATGTTTATTTTGCAGACTTGAAAACGGCTGTGGCAAAAGAAAACAACACAACAAAATATGAAGTCGTTTACATTGAAATGAAAGATGATCCGTTAAACAAAGTTATTAAAGATATGAGATCACACATTAAAGAATTAGGTGAAAAGGAATATGTACATCTACCATTATGGATGAGAACTTCTCAAGACGATTCGGGTGTGCCTTTAGGATACACAATGGCTGTTGTTATTGCATATTGTAAACCAGGACGATCAGGATTAGTTAAGAAAAGAATCCAAGATAAAGTTATTGATTTTAAAAAATTAAATTTTAAAATTGATAGATATACTACAGACATTAATTTAGTAGATACTGGTACTATTACACCAGATGGTTCTACCACAGCCTTTACAATGGATGAAATAGTACACGAAGAAGAAATTAGATTAAGAGAAAATGCTAACGTTTTAAACCATGGCAAGCAGGTTACAGCAGATAATAATCTTGATCCAACATATCTTTCAGCAGATTCATTGATTAGATCAGCAGATTATGAACCACAATTTAGTTTGTCGCACAATACCAGCACAAATAAAACTACAATTAATTTTACCAATGCTCCTGCGGCTACAAGTAAGATAAGAGTGGAGAGAGTCGGAGATAAATACCTAGCGTTTAAGAGGACGTAATAAAATATGGCAAGTTCAATAGTACCAGGAAACATAGACGGAACCTTTCCAATAGCAGGACAGGATAATTCATCACAAGGATTTAGAGACAATTTTACAGCAACAAAAAACAATTTCACTACTGCTAGTACTGAAATAACAGATTTACAGGCTAATAAAGCATCAACTAACGCGGCTTCTGATTTTTCAGACAACATTGTATCTAGAATGGCTACAAAGGATTCAGCAGAAATAGTTTATGCTCATGGCACAGTGGCAAGCGGAACATTAACTTTAAATCATGAGAACGGCAATTTCCAAACTGCAAGTATAACTGGTAATTGTACTTTGGCTTTTAGTAATTTTCCAACGTCAGGCAGATTAGGTAGAGTAATAATATTAGCGACTGTTGGAGCAAGTGTTACAGCAATTACAGTGCCAAGTTCTGTTAGAAAAGCAACTAATGTTACAGGCGCAGATGGTTCATCGGTTACTGTAAATCCAGGAGTTGGCAGATACATGTGGGAGTTTATGACCACTGATGCTGGAACAACTGTGTACATGCACCAATTGGGTGATTACCACTCATAATAGTTAGGAGGTACCAATGTACTTTCATCCCCTACAAGAAGAACTAGACAACATGAAGGAAGAAGAACTTGGAAACAGGATTCGTGAACTTACAAAAAAATTGGCCAGTGCTAGACGTTTTGGAAGGAACCCTGAACTTCAAGGTCAACTTCAAAAAGCACTTTTATCTTATCAACAAACTTTGAAAGCAAAAAGATTAAAAGGATGGCAAGACAATCACAAAAAAAATCGAGGTGAACCAGATCTTGGCGAATTAATAAACGTAGAATAATAACTACTACGTGTCAAAAAAAAGATTTAGTTGGACAACAAAGTTTAAAAGTATCATTGTGGTAGACAATGAACTGTTTAATAATGAATACTCTATTAAATTACATATAACACCTTTAACAACAGATCTTCAAGAACAAGCAAATTATTTCGAAAGATTAAAATTACTTTTTGAAAATGTGTTTGCCAATACAATCGTTGCCAGTAAGGAAGAAAAACTTTATAAAATTTTAGACAAAGAAACAAACAATAGATTTGTACAATTACCAAGACAGCCTTATGATCAATTAATGGCCGCAGTTTGTTTTACCAAATCAAATGCTGTACTAGAAGGTAAAATTTTGGTCAAAGAACTAGAATTAAGCAGTTACCAAGGCGATGGTATTACCTACAGTATTGTAAAAGAAGGTCCTGAAATACAGTTGTTAGACGTTGACAATTGGTTTCCAACCAAGTATAATAAATTTGATCCATGGTGGTTAAGATCGGATACAGCAACATATGACAAAGTTTTGGACAAAGGCATTTACACAGGGCATTATAGATGGCACAACTACAGTGAGCCAGAAAAGATTGACACTGAGCACCAAGAACATGCTAAAATATTTGAATTTAATCCAAAGGTTTTAGATGGTGACAAACATAAAAATAAATGAGTATGGTGATTGTGTGTACAGTGAAGACGCTGTTATAGATCTTGTTTATCAAAATCCACAACTAGATATTTCAAAAATACAAATAGAATCAAGTCTATACAATCAAGCACTAGAAAAATTAGAGATTGACCTTCCTCGGCTATCAAATATTATTGAACATACACAATCAATTAACGATTTTGATAAAGAAAACTATAGCAAATGGAGTATGCCACAATCATATGAACAATTGAACGTAAAACAGTTCCTTTTGGAAAAATGTAATACTGAAGAAGAAAGAGATCGAGTGCTAATAGAATATAAACTATTTGAACAAAAAGGTTTTTTAAAAGTGTTGCAATTTTTAATTTACTTTGTGGATACACTTAGGGCAAATAACGTGGTATGGGGTGTAGGAAGAGGATCATCAGTTAGTAGTTTTTGTTTATTTTTGATAGGAGTACATAAAATAAACCCATTGTTGTATAATTTAGATTATCGTGAATTTTTAAGATGATAAGTAAAACAAATAGGAGAATAATATTATGCCAATAAGCAGAGCACCAAGAAGAAAAATGTATAGAACCATGCAAGGGCGTATGGTAGACATAGAAAAATTAAGAGGCGCTAACGAAAATGTTCAAGCGGTAGGAAACATGAGAGTTAATGCAAGAGGTGACGTGTTAGGCCCGGGTGGCACAATAATTAAACCTAAGGAAAAAGTAATGAAAGAATATTACCAAACTCCTAAAGGCAGGGCTCAAGACAATCCAAGAATAAAAACTCCGCCACCAAAACCAAAAATGGCTCCACAACCTAAGCCAGTAGTTGCAAAGCCAATTGCACCAGCAGTGACAAAAAAAGTCGAAACAGCAAAACCAAAAGCAACGAAATCAGGCATTGACGCCGCACTTGACGGTATAGAGTAATTTCATGAAACTGATAAACTGTGGATGTAGTTTTGCACACGGTTATAACAGTACAGTCATAGACGATTACAAACCAGTAGCACAAAAAGGATTAGCATCTGTAAAAATACCCGCGTATGAAAGTGCAGGCTTTCATCTAGCAAAAAGTAAAAATATTGAATATGTTGATCTTGCTAGGAATGGCAACAGCAATGAAGCAATATCACGAACTTTAAGAACTTACATTCAGCAAAACGATAAAACAAAAATGTTTGTTTTGATAGGATGGACTCATGCTTTTAGACGAGAATACATAAGTTGGAATATAAAGGACAGCAAAGGTGAATTTACTCAGTATCGAGAAATACCTAATCATAGATCTTTATTTGGCCGTCCAGAGTTTAATGCATCAAGGATGATGATTGAATTCAATGAGAGGAAAAACAGACCTTTGGCCTATGATGAGCATATTGAGTTTAGGCAATACAATATTATTTTACAGACACAAGAAATGTTAAAATTGAATAATATACCTTATCTTATGTATAACGGCTGTGGAAGTGAACACAAAAGCAAAGATAGAGAAGTTTTGGAAATTAAGTCACAAATTGACAAACTACATTTTTATAATTTTGACGGTGACGGATACGATGGTTATGTGTTAAAACATCCGGACCTTGTTTCGATAGATGGCGGTCACCCTGGAGTAAAAGGGCATAAAAAATTAGCAGAATTATTACAACCACAGTTTGATAGAATATTGACAAAACACAAAGAAACTAATATAATATAAAAATGGGACAGATAGAAGACTTACAAGCAAAAGGATTTGGATCACACGGTGGTAAAACATGGACTGTGGAAAATGACATTATACCTTTAAAGAAAAGAGTATTGGTATCGCACATGAAATTTGGTGAAAT
>MDTB01089550.1_pt1 | contig 10304 bp, 11 predicted proteins | sample 811161 | NCBI WGS metagenome assembly MDTB01 (sample SAMN05326650, study PRJNA326480) | marine metagenome | isolation source: seawater | place: Mediterranean Sea | collected 2009
ATTTTTTTTTTAAGATTGTACACAACTTTATCTAACTTTGTGACAGGATTTTGTCCCATTTTGAGTGAATTCGTTATTGTTCTACACAACATACTGCCCACTACCAGCCCATTAGCCGATTTAAGTGAAGATATAGTCCTATCTGTAATACCAAACCCTATTACTAGATTCTTTTTTGGGTTGATTCTTTTTATTGCATTATAGTTTTGAAGAATTTTCTTTGGTGAAACTTTAAGCCTCCCACCAGTAGTTGACAACATTGATATATAATAAATCATATCATGTGAGTCTTTAATGATTTTTTTCATCCTATCTTTAGATGTAGTTGGAGATAGAAGTTGTATGAAATTAATTGATTTTTTTCTACATTTTTTGGCAAAGTTTTTATTTTCAGGGTAAGGGAGATCAACTATAATTAATCCATCTACACCAGATGAACTACAGCTTTTTAAAAAATTATTTTCACCATTTTGATAAATTAAATTGAAATAACCCATTAGAATAATTGGTTTGTGAGGATTATTTTTTTTAAATTTTCTGACAATTTGAAAAACATCTTTTAATTTAATTCCGTTTTTAAGAGCTCGATGTGAGCTACCTTGTATCTGTCCACCGTCAGCTATAGGAGTATTATGCGGAAATCCAAGCTCAAGAATATCTGCGTGTTTAGATATTTTATCTAATATTTTGAGGGAATTATTTTTAGTGTTGTCTCCAGCAACTGTATAAGTAATTAAAGCTGGTCTTTTTTCTTTTTTACAATTATTAAAAGCTAGAGCTATTTTAGACATCATCTAATATACGATCCTAATTTCTGTTTAATTATATCTTTATCTTTAATGCTATCTCCACAAGAATTTACTATGATTACTTCTGAAGATTTAAGTTTGGGAGCAATTCGAATTGCTTCTGCAAATGCATGAGAGGGTTCTAGAGATGGGGAAATATTTTCAAGTTTAGATACTAATTGATAAGCTTTAAGTGCCTCTTCATCACTCGCAGAAGTGTATCTAGCTCTTTTTGTATCTTTCAGAAAACAATGCAAAGGAGAAATTCCAGGGTAATCAAGTCCCGCAGATATTGACTCGGTTGAACCTATCTGACCTTCTTTATCTTGTATAACATATTGAGCCGCACCATGAAGAATACCGATTTTAGATCCATTAGTTAATGGTGCTGCATGAAGGCTGCTATTATTTGGACCTCCAGCTTCTACTCCAATGAACTGGACATGAGTGTCCATAAATTCATTCCAAAAACCAGCCGCAGAACTACCGCCTCCAACACAATTAATTAATTTTAAATTATTAGGTATCTTGCCAAATTCCTCTTTTACTTGCTTAATCAACTCTCTAGAAATTTGAGCTGTGCTCCAAGCACAAATTTTTATAAAGATGTTTGGACCAACTGTTGAACCTACACACATATGAGTAGTATCACAATTTGAAACCCAGTATCTCATACATTCACTAACTGCATCTACAAGTGTTTGACTTCCAGTTGTAACGGGGACTATCTTCGCCCCATTTTTTCTTATAGCTTCAACGTTAGGTCTTTGTCTTTTAATATCTTTAGCTCCCATAAAAATTTTACATTTTAGACCAAATTTTTTTGCTGCCATGGAAAGCATTTTACCAGCATAACCTGCACCTGTGTCTCCAACAACGTATCTCTTACCTGCTTGTTTAGCTATCAAACAATGAACGGTCGCATTGTAAATTTTATGGGCCCCACCATTAGCTTCCGACACTACTTTAGCATAAATTTGAGCTCCTCCAAGGTGTTCTGTTAAATTTTCTAATTTAATAAAAGGTGTAGGTGCACCTACATAAGTTTTAAAGTAATAATCTCGATTTTTAAGAAATTTTTTATCTTTTCTTAGCCTTGTAAATAATTTGGTTAAATCATCTATAGGTCTTTTTAAAGTTTCAGGAATAAAATTTCCACCAAACTTTCCACCATACATATAGTTTTTATCATGTTGGTCAATAAGAGGTTTATTCTTTTTTACTTTTAAGCTCATTTATTTTTTTAATAAAAATTTTAATTTTATGATGATCTTTGTAACCTAATTGACTTTCTAAACTAGATGATAAATCAAAAAAGTTAACCCCTAATTTATTAATATTTGCCACGTTATTTTCTGAAATTGAACCAGCTAAAGCGTATTTTTCACCTAAAGGAAGCTTATCGATTAGATGTTTAGGAAATTCAAAGGATTTTTCCATGCCTGGTGTATCAAATAATATAATATCAGCATTATTAAACTCTTTATATTTATCAATATCTTGTTTGTCTTTTACTTTAATAGCTTTGATGATTTTAAACCCCATATTCTGGATCTCAGCTATTCTTTCTTTTGTTTCTGATCCGTGAAGTTGAATATAATCAAAATTTCCTATCAAATTTTTTTTTATAAATTCATCTTTTGGATTTACTGTCACCGCAACAAATAATGAATTTTTTTTATCATACTTTGAAAGTACTTTAATATCTGACAAACTTACATTACGAGAAGATTTTTCATAAAAAACAAATCCTAAAAAGTTTATTTTTAGATCAATACATAATTGAACATCTCTGGCTGGATTTAAACCACAAATCTTTATTTTCATTATCTTAATCTTTTAGTAAGATTTTGAATATTTTTTTTAATATTACCTTTTGTAATTGCTCGTCCGATAACCAGCCAATCTGAATTGACTTTTTTAGCTTCCATAGAACGTTTTTGATCGTAATTTCTCTTTCCTATTTGTACACCGGGAGTGATTATTTCTTTTTTAAAAACTTTTCTTACGGCTTTCACCTCATAAGGACTGCAGACTAAAGCATCTAAAGCTGCTCTTTGTGCAAGCTTTGCTTGGTGAGTTACTAAATTTTTTATAGATCTATTATACCCAATCAACTTTAAATCATTATTGTTTAAAGACGTCAAAGTTGTTACTCCTATTATTTTTATTGATCCTGATACTTTTTTTACGGCTTTTAAAGCAGATAAACCTGAAGATATATGAACTGTAAGATAATCTATCTTTAAATCTTTTAACGCTTTTACTGCTGATAACATCGTATTTACTGTGTCATTTAATTTTAAATCAATAAAGATAATTTTTTTTTTTAATTTTGATATAAACTTTCTACCATTTTTAGTGTTCATGAATTCTAACCCAAATTTATAGCCAATTTTAATTTTAGTTAATCGGGTGTGTTTTATGATTTTTTTAACTTTGTTTAGATCAGTAGTGTCACAAGCTATGAATACTTTTGGTTTTATCATTCGTTAATAAACTTTTTTAAATTTTGAGACGGTTTAAACCTTACCTTAATTCTTTCTGGTTTATAAACCAGTTTATTTGTTTTAGGATTTCTTGCATTAAAATTTTCTTTCAAATTTTTTAAATATAATCTACCCAATCCTCTGATTTCAACATTTCTGCTTTTTTTAATAGCTACAGTAATACATTCAGAAAATATACCAACCAATGTTTCTAAGTCAGTTTTGTTAATGGATGGGTTTTTTTTCTTAAGTTGATTGATGAGATCTCTTCGCGACAATTATTTATTCTTTTTCCCTTTTTTTCCAATCGCTTTTTCAAAGATGCCTTTAAGTGTAGCTCCAGATTTAGTTGCACCCTCTCCAAACTTGGCAATAAGAGATTTTTCTTCGTCTAATTGAGCAGATTTAGGACTTAATTTTACTCGTCTATTTTTAATATCTAATTCAATAATCTTAGCATCTAAAGCGTTGTCTTTGCTAAATACTTCAGGCCTTTGGTTAGCACTATCTTTTGCCAGGTCTGTTTTTTTGATTGTTACTACCACCTTTTTTTCTTTATCAATTGAAACTTTAACGCCGGTTCTAAGCACTTCATGAACTCTAGTAGTTATAACATCCCCAATTTTTTTTCCATTATCAGCAAACCAATCCAAAGGATCTTTTTCTAAAGCTCTTTTTGAAAACCTTATTTTATCATCCTTTATTTCTAATATCTTAACACTTAAAATCTCATCCTTTTTAAATTTTTTAAGATCTTCAATATTTTCTTGATATGAAATTTCCTTATAATGCAACATACCAGATAATTTAAAATCTAATAATTCTCCAAATATCGCTTTATCGGTAATATTATTAATTTTAATTTTTACTTCTTTTCCTAATTTATTTTTTATTTTATCCCATGGATTTTCTAAAATTGATTTATAAGAAAGAGAAATTCTTTTTGTTTCTTTATCAATACTAATAATCTTAAATTTAATTTTCTGTGAAACTGATAAAACTTTATTTGGTTTAATATTTCTATTAGTCCAATCAAGTTCGGAATTATGTATTAATCCCTCTATTCCCTCTTCAATTTTTACAAAACATCCATAGTCCATTAATTTTGTGACGATACCTTCATAAATTTCACCTACTTTATATTTTTTCTCCAAGTTATCATATGGGTTTTCTGTTAATGCTTTAACTGATGCTGACACTCTATTTGTCTTTGGGTCAATTTTTGTAATTTTTACTTTTAACTTTTCGCCTATGGAGACCAAGTCAGAGGGTTTTTTTACTCTTCCATAACTTAAATCAGAAACGTGAAGTAACGCGTCAATACCATTTATATCTAAAAATATTCCCCAATCAGTAGTGGCTTTCACAGTGGCATTATCAATAATGTCTCCCTCTTTTATATTTTTAATTGCTTCAGCTATTACAGCATTTTTACTTTTTTCAAGAACTGCTCTTCTGGATACGCAAACATTTCCTCTATTTTTATCTATTCTAGTCGCGATTACTTTAACTGGTGTATTCATTAAGTGATCAATTTTCTTTAACGGCCGAACATCAATTTGAGAAGATGGCATAAAACAAGGTAAATTTTCTACTGTAGCAATGAATCCACCTTTAACTTTACCGGTAATATATGCTGTAAATTCTTTTTGATCTTCAAAATTTTTTTTCATTTTTTTCCAAGCTTTCATTTTTCTAGCTTTATCTCTAGAAATAACTATCTCGCCCTTAAAACTCTCTATTCTTTCAAGATAAACATCAATTTGGGATCCAACTTTAAGATTAGTTAATTCGTCATCATTTTTAAATTCCTCTACTGGAATCATTCCTTCCATTTTTGCTTTACAATCCACAACAATAAAATTTTTGGTTATTTCTGTGACCGTAGCTTTAATGATCTCATTTTCTTTAAGTTTTCTATCTTCGAAATCTTTATCTAGGAGGTTTTGGAATTCTTTGTGTAACTTGTCGTTAATTTTTTGTTCTTGTTCTATAGCCATATTTATTTTTTAAAACTCTTTCTACATGAAACGACATTTTAACTAACATCGCTGATTTTCCCAGTTTTCCGGTGTCGATTTCTACCGAATCCCGATGCCGAAGTAAAGGGGAGTTCTTTCTTTTTATGTCAGAAATATTTCTTATTCTTAGCGCCTTTTTTACATCTTTAAGATTAATTTTTTTATTTTGGGTTTTTAATTCTACAAATCTTCTTTTTGCAGCTGTACTTAAACTACATTTAAAAAAAAATTTTAAGTCTGAATTTGGAAGGATCTTTGTAGAAATATCTCTTCCTTCAATACAACAATTTTTATATTTTTTGGAGAAATTAATTTGAAATCTTTTTAAAATATCTCTTATTTTATTTTTTTTTTGCAATAATTGAACTATGTTCAGAAATCTCTGGAGTATGTAAATTAATTTTTTTTAATTTTGTATAATTTAGTTTTTTAAATTTTTTTTTCAAAAAGGTAATTTTGTTTTTTGGTTTATTTTTTAAAATCAAAAAACTTGCGTAACGATACAATAGACCTGATGACAAAAACTTTAATTTATACTTTCTTGAAATCATTTTCCCACCTGTAGATTTTCCGGTCGCAGCCCCACCATCACAGGAAATCTGAATAATTTTATTTTTGTATCTCAAATTTTGCCCCTAATTTTTTCATTATTTTTAAAAAGGATGGAGATGATGAATGAACTGTTTCAAAATTTTTAATTTTTGTCTTAGCTCCAGTCAAAATAGCCAGTACAAATGTTGCCATACAAATTCTATGATCTCCTAAATTAGGAACATAGATTTTATGTCTACTCGCATCAACTAAACCCTTACCAAAAATCTTAAGATCATTATTGTTAGTTGCGGTTTTCACACCAATTTGCTTTAAAACTTTTTGCATTTCTTTAATTCTATTGCTTTCTTTATTTTTAAGATCAGATATTCCTTTGAAAATAGAAGTACCTTTTGTTAAAGCAGCAATTACAAAAAGTATAGGGTATTCATCGGTTGAATTTACGTAATATTTACTTGAGGCTGATATTGGTTTAATTTTTGAACTCTTAATCAATATATCACCTCTAACTTCGTTATTTTTTTTATTAAGATTTGAAAATTTTATTTTAGCATTTACTTTCCTTAATAATTGATAAAAACCTGTTCTTGTTGGATTGAGACCCACATCTTTTATTATTATTTTTGAATTTTTATTTAAAATTGTTAGTGCTGCAAAAAAGGCAGAGGAGGAGACATCTCCTGGAACGCTGATATTTAGTGGGTTAAGAAAATTCCTTCCATAAATCGTAATCAACTTTTTATTTTTAACTTTAACTTTAATTGATTGAGAGTTATCTTTAATTAAATTTTCAGTATGGTCGCGACTTCTCTCTCCTTCCACAATATTTGTGTTTCCATAACTATTTAAGCCGGCTAAAATTACGGCTGATTTCAACTGAGCCGAGACTCCTGCTTTATAATTTATTCCAATAGGCATTGGAGAAGATATCAATTTGAATGGAAGTTTAAATTTTTTCCTCGGTAAAAAAGTAGCACCAAATTTTGACATAAGATTAATCAATTCACCCATATTTCTTTTGTTAAGTGAATGATCTCCCTTTACTCGAATATTTATACTAGGGGTGGAAGAAAGTATTCCAATAAGCAGCCTAGCTAGAGTTCCAGAGTTACCAAAATCTAAATTAACATTATTCTTAGCGTTTAAAGAACCTAAACCTTTTCCATATATTTTATATTGTTTAAATTTTGTTTTAGTAATTTTTACACCAAGTGCCCGACAAGAGGAAATAGTACTTTTAACATCATCAGACTCCAGAACATTTTTTGCAAATGAAACCCCCTGACATATTGATCCAATTAAAAAACTTCTGATTGATAAAGATTTATCTGAGTCAACTTTAATTAGTTTTTTAAAGGGATAAATTTTTTTTTTTATAAATACTGTATAACTATTACTTGGCATTATTAAAAACCAAAGCCAGTACCAAAGTATCTTTTTATTGCTTCAGCATTTTTCAATAAATCTTTTTTTGTACCTTCCGCAATAATTGAACCGTCTGATATACAATAATTTCTGTCTGATAAATCAAATAAAGTTGAAAAATTATGGTCAGTTAAAATACAGCCAACATTCATTGATTGAATTTTTAAAATATATTTTTGCATTTCTTGAACAACAATTGGATCTACCATGGAAAAAATTTCATCAATTAATATTATTTTAGGTTTATTGATCATTATTCTGGCTAGTTGAAGTCTTTTTGCCTCTCCTCCAGATAAAACAGATGCATTTAAAGATCTTAAATGTTGTAAATTAAATTCATCAAGAAGTCTTTCGGTTTCCTCTTTTTGCTTTTGAGGATCTTGAATATGTAGCTGGCATAATCCATAAATATTGTCATATGTTGACATATCAAAGAGTGATCTTGTTTGTGGTAAATAACCAAGTCCTTCTTTTGCTCGCAAGTGAATTGGAATTTGCGAAATAGATTTTTTGTTAATTAAAATATCTCCACTATCAGCATTTTCAGCTCCAATTGCTATATTGAATAAAGTACTTTTACCAGCCCCATTAGGACCAAATAGAGATACAAGTTCTCCAGGATATACTTTGAGTGAAATTTTTTTTAATATAGATCTACCATTGAATGATTTACTTACATCACGAACTTCAAAAATAGGTCTATCTTTTTTAAATTTAAGTATTCTAAAATTTTTTTTCATTGTAATTTAAATTAGCATTTACTTTATTTTCTTTAAAAGAACTTATATCTAATGTTTGTTCTTTTAAATCAAAAAAAATTTTATCAGCAAATATTTCACCTCTTACATCTTTTACCACTACATTATCGGAAATACTTAAAAAATTTTTAGAATTTGAATATTCTGCTTCATTAGCAAGTAATGTACTACCTTCGTAAAATGCTTTGACAGAATCTTCGAACTTCATATCCAAAGTTTTATTATTGTATATGCCTTTATCTGATTGAATTTTTAAGATCGTGTCATCTTTGAAATAAAAAAAAGCGTTTACTTCATTCATAACTACTATTTCTGTTTGTAATTTACTATTTCGTGCTTCTTTTGATTTTATGACGTATCTATTTCCTGATAAGTCGATACCGTTATAAGAAATATCATAAAAAATGTCACCTTCGTCAGCGTTTTTTGTAAAATTTTTTTTTATTTCTTTTTGAGTTTCTTCAGAAATTATACTCTCTTTATAATCCTGTCTTTTAAGCGAATATGTAAAAAAAATAATAAGCAATCCCAAAACAAGTAAACTACCTTGTATTAATCTCAGTCTTTTTTTTCTATTCATTATTTTATCTCAGTTCCTAGAAGAAAATGGATATGGATTATCCCTTTTAGAATTTTTTCCTTCTTTTTTTTATCTTTATCAGACACTACAAGTAAGCTTGTAATTTTTTTTTCAGACATAAATCCAAGAGCTTTAGATGCTGACATATTTTCATTTATTACAAAAGGATAATTTCTAGTAATTTTATTTATATTTCTTTCTTTGCTTGATTTATTTAAAACTCTTCTTAGATCGCCATCTGTTATTAAACCGCTAATAAATTTTTTTTTTGTAATTACAACTATTCCAAGTTTTTTTTGATTCATAATCTTCACTGCTTGTGTGAAACTTTTTTTATGATCAATCACTGGCATTCTATTTCCCGTGACCATGATGTCTTTTGCAAGCCTTAGAGACGCTCCAATATTTCCTCCCTTATGATATAAAAAAAAATTGTCTTTAGTAAATTTTTTTGCTGCCATAATTGTAGTTGCTAAGCAATCACACAACATCATTACAAAAGATGTAGAAGTTGTTGGAACAATATTATTAGGATCAGACTCTTTTAATTTTGGATAAAGAATTTTTATATCACTGGCTTTTAAAAGCATGCTATTATGATTCGATGCTATTCCAATTATTTTAATTCGAAATCTATTTGCAAATTTCAACAAATTTGTAAGTTCTGACGTATTTCCAGAATTTGAAATTACTATTAAAATATCTTTTTTTTGAATTTGACCTGCATCACCATGTGAAACACCAGTAGGATCAACAAAAAAACTTGGAACGCCTATGCTGGAAAAAGTAGCAGCAGCCTTTTTACATATAAAAGAATTTTTTCCAACACCTGAAAAAATTATCTTTCCTTTACAATTAATTATTAAATCAATAGCCTCTGTAAAGGATTTGTTAAAAACATTTTTTAATTTTTTTAGTTCTCCTATTTGAATGTTTGCAGCTTTATTTGCTAATCTTATGTAATTTTTTTTATTCATTAATGTTCAAAAATATCAAACTTAAATCCATTTTGATCTAGCTCAACTCTTGTATCAAGAAAGCTTAAGCAGTTATTAAAAATGTCTATTCGTTTTTCACGAACAAGCATTTTTTCAAGCTCATTTTTTATTTTATGTAAATAAATAACATCATTTGCCGCGTACTCTAATTGTTTGTCTGAAAGTTCATCAATATCTTTATTCCAGTCGCTACTACCTTGTCTTTTATCTAATGACTTGTTACAAAATTCTTGTACAAGATTTTTTAATCCATGACTATCAGTATAAGTTCTTACAATTTTCGACGCAATTTTAGTATCAAAGATATTTTTAATTTTGCATTTTAGAAAAAATTCTAAGGCATTTTTATCAAATCTTAAAAAATGACCAATCTTCAATATGTTTTTATTTTCTAAAACTTTTACTAAATTTGGTGCTTTGAAATTTTCTTTATTTGGTTGAATAATGAAAACATTTCCATTTTGATCGCAAATTTGGATTAAACTTAATTTATCTCTTTCAGGAATTTGAAGTCCGGTTGCTTCTGTATCAATTGCGATGCTATTTTTAAATGAATTAGCTATCTCTGAATTTATGTCCCCTTTAAACTTAGTAATTTTCATATATAAGTGTTTTAAATACCATGAAAAATCAAATTTGCACAATTTTAGGTGGTGGTGGATTTATAGGTAGATATCTTGTTCGAAATTTGAC
>MDTB01023341.1_pt1 | contig 10302 bp, 9 predicted proteins | sample 811161 | NCBI WGS metagenome assembly MDTB01 (sample SAMN05326650, study PRJNA326480) | marine metagenome | isolation source: seawater | place: Mediterranean Sea | collected 2009
AGCTGTAGCACGTAGAATAATTAATTATGCACAAGAAGGTAGTAGCGTTATTCAAGGAGAAGACGCAGGATTTATAAAATTTGGTTCTAGATTAGATATATTTTTGCCATTGAATACTCCACTTGATATTAGACTTAACGACTCTGTGAAAGGTGGGATTCAAATCATAGGTCACAAGAACTAGAGAGCTGCTAGACTTCTCTCAAGTATCTTAATTTTTTCTTTTGCATCTGATACTTTTTTCTTTTCCTTGAATATTATTTGCTTTGGAGCATTTTCAATAAAGTTTTTGTTAGATAGCTTTTTTTCTACGGAAGCTAGAAAGCCTTTAATATAAACTAATTCATCTGTTAGTCTGATTTTTTCTGAATTGATATCATTAATATTTTTAGAGGGAATCAAAAACTCAAAGTTATCAATACGGAAGGTGCCACCAGATATATCATTGGGTGTATCATAAATAATTGAATCAACTCCTCCTAGCTTTTTTATAGTTTCTTTAAAGGGTAAGGATTTTTTATTTTTTGTAACATAAATATCTATAGTTTGTTTAAAAGGAATATTATGTTGTTTTCTAAAATTTCTTATTCCTACAACTATATTTTTTGCTAAAGAAAATAATTCAATCTGTCTTTGATCAAATTTTTTATTTTTTGGCCAAGATGTTATTGTTAAGGCTTCTTCTTTATTTCTGGAAGCAATGAAGTGCCATATTTCTTCACTTAAAAATGGCATAAAAGGATGTAAAATTTTTAAGTTATTCTCAAACATGGTTTTTGTTTTGTCATAAGTATATTTATCAATACTTTCTCTATAGGAAGGCTTGACCAACTCTAAAAACCAAGAACAAAAATCATCCCAAATTAATTTATAGATTGACATCAAAACATCTGAAATCCTATATTTTTCAAAATTTTCATTTACAAATTTTAGTGTTTTTTGAAACTGATTGTCATACCACAATATTGCCTCATTTGATACTTTTGAAGTTGGTTTGAGGTCATCTATTTCCCACCCCTCAATTAAGCGATAAGAATTCCAAATCTTATTTGCAAAATTTTTCCCCTGTTGACAAAGACTTTCATCGAAAAGTAAATCATTTCCTGCGGAGGAGCTTAACATCAAACCAACCCTTACTGCATCAGCACCATAATTATCAATTAGTTTTAAAGCATCTGGAGAATTGCCAAGTTGTTTCGACATTTTTCTCCCTTTTTTATCTCTTACAAGACCTGTTAAATATACCCTTGAAAAAGGTGGTGATTTTCGATATTCATACCCTGACATTATCATTCTTGCTACCCAAAAAAATAAAATATCAGGTCCTGTAATCAAATCTTGAGTAGGATAGTAGTATTTAATGTCTTTATTGTTGGGTTTACGTATACCATCAAAAACTGTAATTGGCCAAAGCCATGAAGAAAACCAAGTATCTAGAACATCTTCGTCTTGAGAAATATCTTCTATGTTTAGATTATTATTTTTAGTTAATTTTCTTATCTTTTCTATTGCTTGTTGGGAATTGATTGCTACGACAAAATCTTTTTTATCTTCTCCATAATAATATGCTGGAATCCGGTGGCCCCACCATAGTTGCCTTGAAATATTCCAATCTTGTATGTTTTCCATCCAATGTCGATATGTGTTTTTGAATTTATTAGGAATTATTTCAATTTCTTTTGAATTTAAAACACCCTGAATAGCGGGATTAGCAATTTTTTTTGTTAATAAAAACCATTGGTCTGAAAGTCTAGGTTCAATAACTGCATTGGTACGTTCAGATGTTCCAACTTTATGCTGATAAGATTCTGTTTTTACGAGAAAACCATTTTTCTCTAAATCTTTTACAATTTTTTTTCTAGCAATAAAACGATCTAAATTTTCATATTTTAATCCATTTATATTTAAAGTCCCATTAGAATTAAAAATATCTATATAATCTAAATTGTGTTTTTCTGCAAGTATCTTATCGTTAATATCATGGGCAGGGGTTACTTTTAAACAGCCAGTTCCAAAATCCATACTCACATACTCATCTTGAATTATTGGAATTTTTCTTTTGGTAAAAGGAACACAAACTTTTTTCCCTTTTAAATGCGAGTATCGTTTGTCTTTAGGATTAATACAAATCGCAGTGTCGCCTAGGAGTGTTTCGGGGCGTGTTGTAGCAATTATTACTTTTTCATCAGATTGATCAATTTTATAAGCTATATGGAAGAGCTTTCCATTTACTTCTTTATAAATTACTTCCTCGTCTGAAAGTGTGGTTTGAGCCTCAGGATCCCAGTTTACCATTCTATAACCACGATAAATAAGTCCCTTTTCATAAAGATCAACAAAAACTCTTATAACCGATTCTGATAAATCTTTATCCATTGTAAATTTTGTTCTGTGCCAGTCACAACTGCAACCTAATTTTTTAAGTTGTTCCAAAATTACACCTCCATATTCATGAGTCCATTCCCATGCATACTTCAAAAATTGATCTCTACTTATATTATTTTTTTCGATCCCCTTTTCTTTGAGCTTTGCTACAACTTTAGCTTCAGTTGCTATAGAAGCGTGATCTGTACCTGGCACCCAACATGCATTGAAACCTCTCATACGTGCCCTTCGTATAATTATATCCTGTAATGAATTATTTAACATGTGTCCCATATGCAAAACACCAGTAACATTGGGTGGTGGAATTACTATGGTATATGGTTTCCTTTCATCAGGTTTAGATCTGAAATAACCATTTTTTTGCCAGTACTTGTACCATTTACTCTCAATACTTTGAGACTTAAATTTGGAAGGAATATTCATAAAAACCTTTTTGGTTTATTTTATCCTATAAAAGTAGGGACACTTACTCTATAATAAAAATTGAGTTTTAAATTTGAAAAAAAGATTAATTTAAAATGCTCAAACAAAAATTTAAAGTTTTATCATAAGCTTTACAATGATTGCGTTTCATAGTATTTTTTAGCATTTTTACATTTTAATTCAAAAATGCCCAAATTATCAAAAAAAGGAATTGATATTCCAGTTTCACCAATTAGAAAATTAGTCGCTTTTTCTGAACAAGCTAAAGCAAGAGGTGTTAAAGTTTTACATCTTAACATTGGACAGCCAGATATTGAAGCTCCAAGGGTAGCGATAGATGCAGTAAAAAACTCTAATCTTAAATTATTACCATATGGCCCATCTCAAGGTAATTTCTCATATCGTAAAAAACTATCTAAATATTACTCTAAACATAAAATTAATATAGACGCTGAGGATATTTTAATAACCACAGGAGCTAGTGAAGCACTGACCTTTGTTTTAAACTCAATTTGTGATGCTGAAGATGAAATAATTATTCCTGAACCTTTCTACGCAAATTACAATGGTTTTGCTAGTGCATCTGGTGTCAAAGTAGTTCCCGTTGCCTCTGAATTTAATAATCGATTCCAATTACCTTCTTTGGAAAATATTGACAGTAAAATTACTCCCAAAACCAAAGCCATATTACTATGTAATCCTAGTAATCCAACAGGCTATGTTTACAGTAAACTTGAAATTAACACCCTTTGTGAATTATCAATCAGAAAAAATATATTCCTTATAGTCGACGAAGTTTATAGAGAATTTATGCATGGAGATATAGAACATTATTCAGTTTTACGTCACCCTGAAGGTCATCAACATACCATTATGATAGATTCAGTATCCAAACGTTATAGCTTGTGTGGTGCTAGGGTTGGATGTATCGTTTCTAAAAATAAATTGTTAATTCAAAATTTATTAAAATTTGCTCAACTTCGTCTTTCACCTCCCACGTATGCTCTAATAGCAAGTGAAGCTGCACTTGATGCGCCAGACAGTTATCTTAAAAAGGTGATAAGTGAATATAGCAAAAGAAGAAATGTACTAATTAAAGCATTAGAGGAAATTCCTGACGTTAAAGTTTCTCATCCAATGGGAGCATTTTATTGTATGGTTAAACTTCCTATTGATGATGCTGATAATTTTTCTAAATTTTTATTAACCTCATTTGAAGACAATGGTCAGACAGTAATGTTGGCTCCTGCTAAAGGTTTTTATTCCACTCCTGGTTATGGTAAAAATGAAGTACGTATTGCATTTGTTTTAAATGAGAAAAAACTACTTCGGGCAGCAAAAATTATCAGAAAAGGAATTAAAGAATACAACAAAATCTACACATCATCAGTTGTATGATTAAAGAAAATATTTCCCTTAAAAACTACAATACATTTGGTATTGACGTTAAAACAAAATTCCTCGTGGAGATTTTCTCCGAAGATGAACTTCTAAAAACATTAAAGTCAGAAATAAAAGGGCCTTTCAGAGTTTTGGGATCAGGGAGTAATATTTTATTAACTAAAAATTATGATGGACATACAATAATCATGAAAAATAAAGGTATAGTAGTTCAAGAGCAAACAAAAACTGAAGTTTTGATTAAAGTTGGAGCCGGTGAGGTTTGGCATGACCTAGTTATATGGGCTTTAAAAAATAACTATGCTGGAATTGAAAACTTAGCATTGATACCTGGCAGTGTAGGAGCAGCACCTATTCAAAATATTGGAGCATATGGAGTAGAATTAAATTCAGTATTTAAAAGCTGTCGAGCTCTTGAAATAAGTTCATTAAAATTTAAAAATTACGAAAAGGAATCTTGTAAATTTGATTATCGGTCCTCAATTTTTAAAGAAGAGCTAAAAGGAAAAGTTATAATAACTAGTGTTTGTTTTTTGTTGAGAAAAAAACCTCACAAAATAAATATCAGCTATGGTGAACTTCAAAGATTAATGACTGGAAAAGAAAACACCATACAAAATGTGGCAGCTGAAGTAATAGCAATTAGAAAATCAAAACTACCTGATCCGGGAAAAATTGGAAACAGTGGAAGTTTTTTTAAAAACCCTATCGTGACCCAAAAAAAACTTTTAGCACTTAAGAAAGAATTTCCTGAAATACCCTATTATGAAGAAAGCAAAAATCATTTTAAGTTGCCTGCAGGCTGGCTTATAGAAAAAATTGGATACAAAGGAAAAAGAAAAGGTGATGCGGGAATTCACAAAAAACAGGCTTTAGTATTAGTGAATTACGGAAGTGCAAAAGGTTTAGATATTTTGGTTCTAGCAGAAGAAGTCAAAGAAAAGATATTTAACTTTTATGGGCTTAGATTAGACTTTGAAGTAAATCTATTATGATTATAATTTAATCCCGATTTTTTGTATCAATACAAATCGTTACTGGGCCATCGTTAATAATTTCTACTTCCATATTTGATCCAAATTTTCCTGATATTACTGGCTTTGAAAGGCCATTTTGGGTAACGGTTTTAAATAGATTATATAATGGGATTGCATGTTCGTGTTTAGCAGCATTCCCATATGAAGGGCGGTTTCCTTTTTTTGTTTGAGCCATGAGAGTGAACTGGCTAATTACCATAATCTCACCTTTGATTTCTTTAATAGACTGGTTCATAATACCTTTTACGTCACTAAATATCCGCAAATTCAAAATCTTATTTGCTAACCATTGGACATCGTCTTCATTATCAGAATGTCCTATTCCTAACAATATCATCAAACCAGGACCAGATGTTCTTTTTTCTTCTCTTTCAATAACCACATGAGCATATTTAACTCTTTGTATTACAGCTCTCATATTAATTTCTATAATTACTGTCTTCAGACAGTATTTGAGTATAACTATTGAATCTGCTCTGAGCTATTAACCCCTCCTTAACAGCGCTTTTAATCGCGCAATTAGGTTCATTTTGGTGAAGACAATTGTTGAACTTACACTTATCTTTTCTTTGAAAAAATTCAGGGAAATAATTCCCGATTTCCTGAGGTTGCATTTCTACAATCCCAAAACCCTTAATCCCAGGTGTATCGATAATTTTAATACCGCCTTTTAATTTATGCATTTCTGCAAAAGTAGTAGTGTGTTTTCCTTGCATATGTTGATCTGAAATGGCAGAAGTTTTTATATCAACATCTGGGTCTATTGCATTAATAAATGTTGATTTTCCAACACCACTATGCCCCGATATCATTATTATTTTATTTTGCATTAGTGTTTTTACATTTTCTAAATTTTGACTCGTTTTAGCTGATATTTCATAAGCTGTATAACCAATAGCCTCATATATTTTTTTAAGTGAGCTAATAGTATTTAGATCTTTCTTTATGTAAGTGTCAATTTTATTAAATAATAAAATTACTGGAATTTTATAAGCCTCTGCGGTAACTAAAAATCGGTCAATAAAAACTGTAAAAGTTGGGGGATTATTAATCGTAATCATTAAAAAAGCCAGATCTATATTCGATGCAATAATATGAGTTTGTCTCGATAGATTAACTGACTTCCTAATAATATAATTTTTTCTCTCTTCTACCTCGATTATCCTTCCCTCTGATTTAATTGCGTTGCTTTCAACCTCAAAAATGACACGGTCACCAACAGCAACAGGATTAGTGCTTTTTATTCCTTTAAGTCTCAAATTTCCCTTAATTCTACATGAATAAAAAACCCCACCAGACTCGACTATGTGCCAGCTTCCAGTTGAGCGATAAACAAGTCCTTTTTTCAAAATTTTATTTACAAAGAAACAGTTTTTTTTTAAGCCTTTATGTTAATCAGTAGAGCAGAGTTATTCATATCTTTATATAAATAAAATAATGGCTCAAAAAACACTCCTAATTATTTTAGACGGCTGGGGTAAGTCAAAAAATCGAAAGGTATCAGCTGTTGATCAAGCAAATACTCCATATATTGACTTTTTGTATGATGAGTACGAACATAGTATTCTTAGAACTGACGGAAAACATGTAGGATTACCTGAAGGTCAAATGGGTAACAGCGAAGTAGGACATATGAATTTGGGTGCAGGTCGAATTGTTTACCAAGATTTGGCAAAAATAAATCAAGCTTTGGAAAAAAATACGCTGAGAAAAAAAACTGTCTTGAGAAATTGTCTCGAATATGCTAAAAAAAGAAATAAAAAGATCCATCTTTTAGGATTACTTTCAGATGGTGGAGTTCATTCACACATAAAACATATTGAGGGATTTATTGATATTTTAGAAGAATACAAATTAAAAGAATTTTACCTTCATGCTTTTACTGATGGAAGAGATGTTGATCCTCAATCTGGAATCCATTTTGTAGAAAGTATTGAAAAAAAAAATGTTAAATACAAATGGAAAGCTTGCAAGTTTAATAGGTCGTTACTATGCTATGGATCGGGATCAAAGATGGGAAAGAATTAAAGAAGCCTATGATCTTCTGATTCATGGGAAAGGTGAGGCCAGCGATAACTTTGTATCATCTCTTAAATCCAGTTACGATGAAGGAGTGACAGATGAATTTATCAAACCACTTTACAAAAAAGACAATTTAGGAAAAGCGATAGCAAAAATCGAAGCTGAAGATATTGTACTTTTTTTAAACTTTCGCACAGATAGAGGAAGAGAACTAACTCAGGTTCTTTCTCAGAGTTCGTTCCCTGAATATAATATGTATCCAAAAAAATTAAAATACTTAACCTTAACAAATTATGACGATTCCTTTAAAAATATCGAAGTTATATTTGATAAAGATAATTTAGATAAAACTCTTGGAGAAGTGATATCTAATGCAGGAAAAACACAGGTTCGAATTGCAGAGACAGAAAAGTACCCTCATGTGACATTCTTCTTTAATGGAGGAAGAGAGAATCCTTTTCAAGGAGAAGAAAGAATCCTGTGCCCATCTCCAAAAGTAGCTACTTATGATCTCAAACCTGAAATGAGCGCATATGAAATTCGTGATTCAACTATAGCAAAAATTGAATCAGACACCCCTGATTTTTTATGTTTAAATTTTGCCAACCCAGATATGGTTGGGCATACTGGAAACTTTAAAGCTGCAATACGTGCTTGTGAAGTAGTCGACGAGTGTACCGCTGCAGTGGTAAAAAAAGCTTTAGAAAAAAATTACGTTACACTTATTATTTCAGATCATGGAAATTGTGAAACTATGATCAATCCTGACGGAAGCCCAAATACTGCTCATACCAAAAACCCTGTGCCTGTCATTTTAGTTGATGCAAAAAAAAGAAAAATCAAGTCAGGGATTTTGAGTGATATTGCCCCAACTATATTGTATTTGCTTGAAATCGAAGTACCAGAAAAAATGACTCAAAATTCCCTAATCTCAATCTAGAATGATTAAAAGTAAACTTTTCTATATCAGTTTTCATTTTAGTATTTTTCTTTAAATCATTTTAAAATATTCAATATAAACCAATATTAATAAATTTTTAGATGGCAGAGATAATTTTAAAAACTGAGGAAGAAATTGAGTTGATACGCGAAAGTGCATTAATAGTTTCAAAAACATTGGGAATATTGGCGTCAGAAATAAAACCTGGTATTTCTACCCTTAGATTAGATGAAATTGCAGAAACCCATATTCGTGATTTAGGAGCCGAACCTGGTTTTCTTGGCCTTTATGAATTCCCAAATACACTTTGTATGAGTCCTAATGCTCAAGTTGTACATGGTATTCCTAACAATGAACCTCTAAAAGAAGGTGATATTATTTCTATAGATTGTGGTGCTATTAAAAATGGGTTTTATGGTGACCATGCATATACATTTGCAGTTGGTGAAATTGATCCTAAAATTGAAAAATTACTCAAAGTAACAAAGGCTTCACTTTTCGAGGGAATAAAAAATTTTAAGAAAGGAAATAGAGTTGGTGATATAGGGTATGCAATTCAAAATTATTGTGAAAAAGAAGGTTTTGGTGTTGTGCGAGAACTTGTAGGACATGGATTGGGCAAGATAATGCATGAAGGTCCTGAAATTCCTAATTATGGACGTAGAGGAAGAGGTAAAAAATTATTAGATGGTATGGTGTTAGCAATTGAACCAATGATAAATCTGGGAACTCGCAAAATTAACCAACTTGATGACGGATGGACAATTCTCACTGCAGATGGAAAAGCAAGTGCCCATTTTGAGCATAATGTCGCTCTTATAAATGGCAAGCCTGAATTATTATCTACTTTTGATTATATCTACAAAGCTCTTGGTTTAAGTAATTCTGAGGAGAGGCCTTTTAGAAAAGAATATTTAGCTTTATGAAATGGCTTTTAAATAATTTTCCAAGAGTATGGTTAATAAAGATTAGTATATGGTTAAGGCCAATATTAAAACAAATATATAAAGGAAATATTTTGACAGACCCGATTGATGGCAGCTCATATCGAAAATTTCTTCCATACGGTTATCAAAAAATAAGAGAAAATGCACTTTGTCCTGGAACTCTATCTCTAGAAAGACACCGTCTACTTTGGCTTTTTCTTGAAAGAGAAACTAAATTCTTTGAAAAGGCATCAAAAGTTTTACACATAGCTCCTGAACAACCACTTTATAAAAAATTTAAACAATTTAAACATTGGGAATATAAAACTTGTGATCTTAACTCTCCTTTGGCTGAAATCAAAGCAGATATATGTAATTTACCATTTGAAAATAACTCGTATGATCTTGTCCTTTGTAATCATGTACTGGAGCATGTTTCAAATGATAAGTTAGCTGTTAGGGAATTATTTAGAGTTCTTAAAAAAGGTGGGGTATTAATTGCACAAGTCCCCTTGGATCTTAATCGTAAGGCGACATTTGAGGACCCATCTGTAATTGATAAAGAAGAACGTAAAAAAGTTTTTGGTCAATACGATCATGTCCGTATTTATGGAAAAGATTACTTCGACTTATTAGATAGCGTTGGTTTTAAGTCACATTGTATCAGTTTCACAGAGAAGCTTCCAAAACACGAGGTTAAAAAATTTAGTCTTCGAACTGACCATATCCCTTTAGCTTACAAAAACTAATTTTCTGATAAATTTTTATAGAACCCTTTAGAAAAGTGTTGTTCAACTAAACCTTTTTTATTTTCAATAATCCAAAGAGCTTCTAGTGTCAGTTCTTTCTCAATTAGAAGTTTACTTTTTTCAAAAGGCATAACCATAAGTGCTGTGGCAAATGCATCTGCAACCATACAACTTGGTGCAATAACTGAGGCACTTAAAACTTCACTAGGAAAGGAATTACCAGTTTTGGGGTTTATAGAATGTACGTGACGTTTTCCTGTTTTTTTATCTAATTTATATTTTCTGTAATTTCCTGATGTTGCTAATGCCTGATTATTCAGAAAAATAGTTTGAATAAACTTTTTTTCTTCATCTTGTTTTGGATTATCAATAGCAATTTTCCAAGGCAAATTTGATTTTGGACTAACTCCTTGAGCTAC
>MDTB01033678.1_pt1 | contig 10302 bp, 11 predicted proteins | sample 811161 | NCBI WGS metagenome assembly MDTB01 (sample SAMN05326650, study PRJNA326480) | marine metagenome | isolation source: seawater | place: Mediterranean Sea | collected 2009
AATGAGCTACGATGATAATAATATTTTTGCTAAAATCTTAAGGGGAGAAATTCCTTGTAAAAAGATTTACGAGGATGATCACGTTTTATCATTTCACGATATTAATCCACAAAAAAAAATTCATGCGCTAGTAATACCCAAAGGAAAATATGTTGACCTCGATGACTTTATAGAGAAAGCCTCACCAGATGAAATGGTTGGATTATTAAGGGGAATTAATATTGTAGCAAGAAGACTAGGAATTTCTGTTGATAAAGGAAAAGGATATAGGGCATTAACTAATGTCAATGATCACGGAGGTCAAGAAGTACCTCATTTACATTTTCATTTATTTGGAGGTGAAAAAGTTGGTAAGATGGTTGAATGATAAAGAAAATTGACAGAAGTTATTTAGAAATAAGCTCTTTAAAAGATTTAAAAGAGTGCGAAAATCCCCCTGAAAGTATTACTGTAAAAGTTGTTAATCCTTCAGATTTTCAACTTAATAAATTTTTCTATAAGAATATTGGAAAAAAACATCATTGGACTGATCGATTAGCTTGGACTGATAAACAATGGGTCCAATACATTTCAAATAAAAATGTTAAGACTTTTGTTTTAAAAAGAAAAGAAGAATTAGCAGGTTTTTTTGAATTAATTTTTCACCAACAAATAAGAGAGGTTGAGATAGCTTACTTAGGATTATTAGAGGAATATCAAAATCAAAAATTAGGTTCTTATCTTCTATCATCTGCCATAAAAAATTCATTCTTGGAAAATCCAAAACGCGTATGGGTTCACACTTGCTCTCTTGATCACAAAAATGCTTTGACTAACTATATATCAAGAGGTATGAAAATTTTTAAAAAGGAGAGTATATCAATATAAATTAATTTTATTTCGGTATTTTAAATAAATTTTTTTCTAGATTTCGATTTATATCAATTATGTTTATGTAAGTTATACTGAGATTTTGATAAATATCTTTAGTCTGCCATCCAATTAAGTAAAATGTCTTCTTGTCAAAAAATAAGTTCATTTCATTATCATTTTCAGAAAAAACATAGTTAATAAATTTATCACTAACTATTCTTTCATCTAATCTCTTAATTTTTTTCAATAGATAATTTTTATCTAAAATGAAATTAAAAGGTGTTTTGTTAATCGGATAAATAAAATAACTGATGTCAGTTTTGATAACTAGTGATTTTCCATTAGATATTAAGATTTTATTATTCGATGAATTGTAAGTACATTTAATTTTTTTTGGATATTCGATTGTACATTCTCCACTTTCAGTTTTTTCATTAATATTTTGTTCAAATTGAAAAGTAAAATTTTTTAAATTTTTTAAATTTTCAATTATGTTATTTTTTTCTGATGAATTAGCTTTTGATAATAAAAGAAGAAAAAATATTAAAAAAAGATTTTTTTTATTTAAGCACATCGCGTTTTCCAACATGATTTGCTTTACTAACAATCCCTTCAGCTTCCATCATGTCTATAATTCTAGCTGCTCTATTATAACCTATCTGAAGTTTTCTTTGTAAAAACGATGTTGATGCTCTGCCCTCAGTTTTAATTAATTCTGTTGCAGTTTGATAAAGCTCATCTTTCTCCCCTTGATTTTTTGAGTTTTCATTCATTTCCTTTTCATCAGCAAAATTAAGGATTTCGTCAACATAATCTGGCTCGGCTTGTGATCTTATGAAGTTGTTAACTTTTTCTATTTCATTATCAGAAACGAATGGTGCATGAATTCTAATTATTTTGTTAGCTGATGACATATAAAGCATATCACCTTTACCTAATAATTGTTCTGCACCTTGCTCTCCTAGAATGGTTCTACTATCTATTTTTGAGGTTACTTGAAATGAAATTCTAGTTGGAAAATTAGCTTTAATAGTGCCTGTAATTACATCAACACTTGGTCTTTGTGTTGCCATTATAATATGGATACCAGCAGCTCTTGCCATCTGAGATAATTTTTGAATATAATTTTCTATTTCTTTACCTGCAACTAGCATTAAATCTGACATTTCGTCTACGATTACAACTATGTAGGGCATAGGTAGTTTATGTTTAGAATTGTAACTATCAATATTTCTGACACTTTCTTTAGTCATTAATCTGTATCTACTCTCCATTTCTTTTACTACCCAGCCCAAAACTGAAGCTGCTTTCTTTGCCTCTGTAATGACAGGACAGAGTAAGTGTGGAACTCCCTCATAGGTCGAGAGCTCTAACATTTTTGGATCAATTAGAATAAACTTACATTTATCTGGAGAATGCCGGTAAAGAAGTGACAATATAATTGTATTAATGCATACAGACTTACCAGACCCAGTGGTGCCTGCTATTAACAAATGAGGCATAGAAGCTAAGTCTCCGATTATAGGTGCTCCCGAAATACTTTTTCCTAAAGCTATTGGTAACTTAGTATCTTTCTTTTTGAAATTTAAATTATCTAGGATTTCACTTAGATAAACATTTTCTCTTGAAATATTTGGAAGCTCAATACCAATTGTATTACTACCTGGAATTGTTGAAATTCGAGCTGACTCTGAACTGGTATTCCTTGCAATATCATCCGCAAGATTTATTATTTTAGAAACTTTAATACCTGCCGCTGGTTCAAATTCATTAAGAGTTACAACTGGACCATGACTTACTTTTTTAACATTCCCACTTACTCCGAAGTCTAGAAGAATTTTTTCGAGAAATTTTGGATCAATATTTCCATTATCGACCAAATTACTTTTTTCTTTTCCTGTACGAGTCTTTAATAAATTAATTTTTGGTAATTCAAATTTAATTTTGGATTTATTTTGGGCACTTTCTGATTTTATAAATGGCAAATCTTCTTGAATTAAATTTTTAATTTCCTCTTGCGGAATATATTCCTCTATAATTTCATTTTTATTAGTATAATTTTTATCTTTGGATTTTGTAATGAATGAAAAAATTTTTTTATAAAATGAAAGTAATCCTTTAAAATTCAGGTTTAAGCTTATCAAGAAAAATATAAAAATAATTATTAATAATAAATAAAAAGTAATATTTTCATTCAAAATAATTAAAGAATTTAAAATTGTGTTATTAAGATAAACACCTACAAATCCACCATTACCATTAATATAAAGATCAAATGCATTGTTTGAAAATTGGTTAAAAAATATAGTACCTACTAATGAATAGATAACCGCATAAAATAAGTTATCTATAAGTAATAGTATTTCTTTATACCTAAAAATATTTATTCCTGTAAAAATTAAAGTTATTGGAATTAAATACGATATTAAACCTAAAGATTGAAAAAAAAGATCTGATAGAAAACTTCCTTGATATCCTAAAATGTTTTTAATTTTTGTATTATCTGGAAATATAAAATTTGGATCTTCGGGAGAGTATGTTGCTAAAGATAAAAAAAGCAATATTCCCAAAATTACTATAACAAGGCCTAAAAACTCTATAAGACGTTGAATTACGAAATTCGAGGCATTATTTGCAATTTTTTTTATGTTCATAATTGGTGAATCAAATTTACCACTTTGTATCATCTAATTTTTGTTGTTAAAATTAAAATAATTATGAGAGTTTGTATTTTAGGAGAAAATTTGACAAGTCTTACCCTTGCAAATTCATTATTAAATTTAAAAATTAATGTTGATATTGTAGCAATTAATAAAAAAATAATATATCCAAAATCAAGATCTATAGGTCTTTCAAATAGTAATATAGAATATTTTAATAATCACATATTAAATATTAAAAAATTAGTTTGGAATTTAGATAAAATTGAAATTTTCACTGATAATTCATTAAATAAGAAATTATTGAATTTTGAAAATAAGAATAAATTTTTATTTTCTACAATTAAAAATTTTAAACTTCTGGACTTATTAAAAAAAAGATTGAATTCATCCAAGTATTTCAGAAAAAAGAGTATATTGTTAAGAGATAAATACGATTTAATTATAAATACTGACTTTAATCACAATATTACTAAAACTTTTTTTTATAAAAAATTAGAAAAAGATTATAAAGGATTTGCATACACAACATTAATTAGTCATAAAAAAATTTCAAATCATACAGCAACGCAAATTTTTACTAAAGATGGTCCCATAGCTTTTTTACCCATTTCTAAAAATGAAACGTCTATTGTTTATTCAATAAATAAGGCAAACAATTTTGATAATAATTACATAATTAGTCAAATTAAAAAATTTAATCTAAAATATGATATTTTAAAAATCAATAAAATTGAAAAATTTCAACTTAAATCTTTTAATCTAAGATCTTACTATCATAAAAATATTTTAGCTTTTGGAGACATGTTACATAGAGTGCATCCTTTAGCAGGTCAAGGTTTTAATATGACTTTAAGAGACATTCAAAGTCTTGTTAAAATTATTAAATGTAAAATAAATTTAGGACTTCCATTAGATGCTAGTGTGTGTAAAGAATTTGAAAAAGAAATCAAACACAAAAATTTTATTTTTTCTCAAGGAATTGATTTAATATATGAATTTTTCAACTTTGAACGCAAAACAAATATTTTAATTTTAAATAAAACTTTAAATTTTTTTGGTAAGAATAAATCTTTAATGAAAGCTTTTTCAAATATTGCAGACAGTGGTGACTTTAAAAATTTTACTGAATAGTAGTGTTATTAAAATCGTCAAAAGTATAAGTAGTTAATATTTGTGAAATCTTTATCTTTCTATTTTTTAAATTTTTTGCCTCTAATAAAATTTGTTTTTCCTCTAAAGAAAATGGCGATGCCATAGCAAGAGCATTAATTGTTTCATCCAAACTTTGTTTTTCTAATGCTTTCCAATTAATGATAAACCCTCTTTTTTCAAATAAGGATTTTAGATCTTTAAATATCATTTCAAGATCTGTAAATTTAAGTTCTTGGACTTCTTGATTTAAATCATTGTAAAAATCTTTAAAATCTACTTCATATTCCCTATATAATTTTTCAGATTTAATTTCTTTTTTTATTTTAAATCTTATTATTCCTTTAAGTTCTATTAAAAATTGATTATTATCATTTTCTTTAAAACTAGTTATTTTTCCCAAGCATCCGATTTCGTAAAGTTCTGGTCTGGAACTTTCATTTTTTTTTTTGCGTCTTTGGCTGTATCATGCCAATTAATTTATTAGTTTTCATGCTGTCGTTGATCATGTCAACATACCGAGGTTCAAATATATTTAGAGGAACTGAAGTTCTTGGAAATATAATAAAATTACTTAAAGGAAAGACAGGTATTATTTTTGGTAAATCATCTTTTTTCATAATTAGACTATTATATTACTTGAATATAAAAAAACTTCTAACTATATTTATAATTATATTGCGGGCATAGCTCAGTGGTAGAGCGTCTCGTTGCCAACGAGAAGGTCGAGGGTTCGACCCCCTTTGCCCGCTCCAAAAGTAAATATGAGTGATTTATTAAAAAAGAAATGTGTCCCCTGTGAAGGAGGTGTTGTGCCCTTTGATATCTCTGAGATTCATAAATATCAAAAAAAGGTCGACGGTTGGGATCTAAAAAAAGATGAAAATGAAAATTTTCAGTTAGAAAAAAAATTCATATTTGAGAATTTTTTAAAAAGTCAGGATTTTGTAAATAAAGTAGGTGAAATTGCTGAAGATGAGGGGCATCATCCTGATATCTATTTTGGCTGGGGATATGCGACCATAAAAATTTCAACTCATGCTATTAAGGGCTTATCTGAAAATGATTTTATTTTAGCTGCCAAGATTGATAAAGTTATTAATGTCTAAAATGTCGTGTATTTGAAAAAACTAGAACTGTTTCAGTATCATTAGCAAATTTAATTATTTCTTTATCTCTTATTGATCCAGATGGCTGAATTATTGCACTAACTCCTGCTTGAACTAGTTTTTGGACACCATCTTTAAATGGAAAAAAAGCATCCGAAGCAGCTACGGTATCATCTTTATAATTTTTAAATCTTTTCATTTTATCAACTGCAATATTACAACTATCAAGACGACTAGGTTGTCCTGATCCAATACCGATTGTTGTGTAATTATTAGCTAATACAATCGCATTGGACTTCACATATCGACAAACATTAAACGCAAATATCAAATTGTTAAATTGAGATATGCTGGGTTTTTTTTTTGAAACAATTTTAAAATCTTTTTTTGAAAATATCTTTTTATCCTCAGATTGAATTAAGATCGCATCGTTAAAGGAATTATATTTTAAAAACTCATTAAAATTAAATTTAGAGGCATCAATTAATCTTAAATTTTTCTTTGATTTTAAAATTTTAAGGGCATTCTTTTCAAAACCATTTGCAATTATTACTTCTAAAAAAATTTTATTAAGTTCTAATGCTAAGATTTTATTTACTTTATAATTACATGATACAATCCCACCAAAAGCACTAATTGGATCACAACCTAAAGCACCTTTATAACTATCTAAATTATTTTTTATAATAGAAACTCCAGAGGGGTTGGCATGTTTTATTATAACAGTGCCTTTATTTTTTGGAAAAGTTTTTGTTATTGTTAGTGCAGTAAAAATATCATTATAATTATTATAACTAAGTTCTTTTCCACTAATTTTATTGATTTGAAGGTTCTTATTACGAGAGTAAATTGCACTTTCTTGATGTGGGTTTTCACCATATCTCAATTTTTCCACTAAATTACTGTAAATTATTTTTTTATTGGGAAAGAGAGTATTTGAAATTTTATTAAAATAATCCGAAATTAAAGAATCATAATAAGCTGTTTCAGCAAATGCTTCTTGAGACATTTTTTGTCTGAATTTTTTAGATGTAGATCCTTTATATATATTTAATTCTCTTATAAGTTCACGGTACTGCTCTTTTGAAGTTATTACTGTTACATCATTGTAATTTTTTGCTGCAGCCCTAACCATCGTAGGACCTCCCACATCAATATTTTCAATAATTTTGTCATGGTTTTTTGTTTGTGCTAAAGTTTTTTCAAATGGATAAAAGTTTACTATTATTAAATCAATATTTTCATAATCATTTATTTTTAATTCATTAAAATGTTTTTTTTTATTTCTTTTATTTAAGATACCCGCAAATATCTTAGGATGTAAGGTTTTAACTCTACCATCTAAAATTTCATTAAAGCCTGTAAAATTTGAAATTTCTAGACATTTATATTTTAATTTTTGAATTTTTTTAAAAGTACCTCCGGTACTTATTAATTTGATATTGTATTTTTTTAATATTTTTAAAAGTAAACTCAAGTTGGATTTATCAGATACAGAAACTAAAGCTGTTTTTATTTTTCTTTTCATATTTTTTTTATTTCCCATATTATATTTTCTATGTCTTTTTTAGAAATTCCAGAGATAAAAATATTTTGATTTTGAGTATAAGAATTTTTTTTACCGAAATACAATCCATTATCAATATTTATATCATAATTATTACACGTAAATTTCCATCCTTCGTCATTTAATTGGATCAAGATCGTTTTTTTGTCCTGGGTTTTAATTAATTTTACTTTTGGTTCGACATGAAATCTAATATCAAATTTATAATTTTGGTTTGTTTTTTTTCTGATTATCCTATCAATACCCTTAAAATACATTTGTTCTAAATAAAACTCGATTTCTCTTTCATGAATTGAATTATATTTTTTAAGGTATCCATCATGTGAAGCGTTTATTTTCCAATAACTTTTATTATAAATATAATTTTTTTTTAAAATTTTTAATCCTTTTTTTACTAACCAATCATCTTTGATATTTTTAAATTTACAAGACGAATTGTCATCTATAATTAGTGTACTCTGTGTAGCAGTTGATTTAGACAATTGATTAAGTTTAGCATTTTTTTTTCCATGATATCCGCAATTACTTATTAACTTTTGTCCATTGGATATAATTTCGAATGACAACGCTCCAGACTGATAATCTTTTGTATAGTCATAATTTGGGGTTGATCCAACATCCATGGCTAAACAAATTTTTTTGTTTTTTAAGATTATGTATCCACCCACATCTTGATTTTCATTTCTAAATTTATATCCAAATCTTTTCAAATAATTATCAAATTCTTTATTATTTGAGACATTGTTTCCATTAAATAAAAAATCAGAGCATGAGTTTTGCCAAACTAACGCATAATTTTGTCCTAAATAATAGATTGTTTCGTCTATATGCTCGGGTACACTTATACGAGATTCTTTAAACCATTCTCTTATTAAAATGAAATATTTTAGATAAAAAACTAATTGCCTGATATTTCTTGACTTAGTAAAACCATTACTGTCTAAAGCAAATTTTGAAATTTTTTTCAATAGCTTAGATCCAAAATCAACATATTTTTTTTCATCTTGATAACAAAGACCTACTAAAATGATTGATGCACATCCTGTAAGTTTATCATCTACAAACTCTGATCTATTAATTTCATTGATTAAATGGTTTGTTTGCTTTTTTATCATTAAATTAAAATTATTTCTGTAATTCTGATTACTGTCGTCATAAGTAAGATTGTGACAAGACAACCAAGCAATTATTCTTTTTGCAGTAAGATCGAAATCCCAATTGTTTATATTGTATTGATGATTATAATTTATCCAATTAGTGATCACTGATTGCACATTTTGTTTTGATGATTTTAAATCAAGACTAAAAAACCAATAAAAGTTATTTAAATTTTTGTACTTATGATTGAAACTATTTTGACTCCATATTTCATCAAAAAAAAAATCTTCAATTTTAAACTTTTTTTTTTGGTATTTGATTAGCGAAGATAACAAGTGAGGACTTGGTTTGTAGACTAAATCATTATTGTTTACTTTAGAAATTTTTTTATCATAATATCTAGAATTAAGATAAAGTTTTTTTAATTGTTTAATAATGCCTAAAAAAAATCGATTTATATAAATCATGAAATTATTTTGATCTTAATAATTCAATATTTTTTTTTATATCTCCATCATTACTTTTAAAAATTGTTGTACCAGATACCAATATGTTAGCTCCAGCCTCAATTGCAATTTTAGAATTTTCAAAATTTATTCCACCATCTATCTCTATATCAAAATCTAACTTTTCTTTATTCTGAATTTCCTTCAGCTCCTTTATCTTTTTCAAAACTTCGGGCATAAATTTTTGACCTCCAAATCCAGGATTTACACTCATTATTAAGACTAAATCAATTTCTTTTAAAAAATTTATGATTTGATTTACTGGTGTTTCCGGATTTAGGCAAATTCCGACTTTCTTTTTTAGTTCTTTAATTTTTGAGATAGAGGATTTAAGATTACTAGTTGCCTCAGGATGAATTGTAATTATATCAGCTCCAGCATCAGAGTAAGCTTCTATATAATCGTGGACTGGAGAAATCATTAAATGAACATCAAATAATATTGAACAGTTTTTTTTCAGAGCTTTAATTACAGGAGGACCGATAGTTAAATTTGGAACAAAATGTCCGTCCATTACATCTACATGAATCATATCTGCACCACCTTTTTCCAGTCTTTTAATTTCGACACCTAGTTGACTAAAATCGGCTGATAATATTGAGGGCGATATTTGTATTTTTTTCATTGATACTTGATTTATTAGTATCAATTTTTAAAATTTATTTAATTAAAAAATTGGTAAATTTGTCTAGAAATTTCACTTTCCAGAGGAAAAGACAACATACCCATCACCGAATAGCCTAAAATCCATGGCATTAAGTAAAATCTGATCATGAAGAAGAACCATGCTACATACAATGGGACCAATGGTTGAATTATAAATGAAGGAGTTAATGGTTTAAATAATCTGAGTAAAGGATTGGTGAATTTAACAAATACTCTCATAAAAAAAAACTGTGAGTCTTCTCTTTGAAAAATATTCATCGCCACTCTTCCTATAAGAGTCCACATTACTACTCCAAGAATATAATCAATTATATAAACTAAAGGATGAAAATTCGCAGACATTCAAGAATTTTGAAGATTGAAAGGGGCGAAATTAATCGCCCCTTTAAAAGATTTATTTAGTGTTGTTTGCCAAGGATCGATTTACCAGCTGGCACTCGAACCTCATCAACCATTCTTTGAGTCGCAGCACTTGGTTCTGAAGTCATAAGACTTACTACTACCATAGATACTAAACTCACTGCTGAACCGAAGATACCAAATGTTAACTGTGTGATACCTAAGAATCCACTTCCACCATTACGTACCCAAATTAGGTAACCCAATCCTGAAAGAAGACCTAAAGCCATACCAGCACATGCACCTTCTTTGTTAGCTCTCTTCCACCATACACCAAGTACAAGTGGGAAGAA
>MDTB01059982.1_pt1 | contig 10302 bp, 9 predicted proteins | sample 811161 | NCBI WGS metagenome assembly MDTB01 (sample SAMN05326650, study PRJNA326480) | marine metagenome | isolation source: seawater | place: Mediterranean Sea | collected 2009
AAAAATAAATTTTAAAAAAATATGTTTAAAATTTAACAAATTTGGGTAAACAACTTTAATGTATAGGGGTGGAAAATAGCCGATTTTAAATTTTTTAAAATTAGATTTGAGTCCCATGAATAAAATCATTGAAAAAGCGAATTAAGTCGCATCTAAACAATCAAAGCGTAATCATGCATTGATTGCAGAAAGGAGTCTACTAAACGTACTTTTACAAACTTTCAAACCATTGGAAAAAAGGAGAAAATTTTATGAAAAAAACTATATTATCGTTTGCATTTGTTCTAGCGTTAGCAACTGTCGCAAGTGCTGCACCAAAATTTGGCATTATGGGATCCCATATTGATGGTATTGGACTTGGTGTTGTAGACACATTGTTTGACGCACGGGTATTGGTCAATACAGAAAGTAATGATCAAACCTCGAAAACAGAATATACACATATTGTTGCCGAACTAACATACAAAATTCCATTATCAGATAAAACTGGCTTTGGTATTGGGGTTCGATATAAAACAACATCTGGAAAAAATAATGGTACAGAGATTGATAAACTGAATGATATTGGTCTTGCTTTAGGTGTTCATCACTTTTTAGAGCCAAACTTAATATTAAGTGTGGCAATAGATGTCTATCAGCAAGAAGTACAGGATTGGACCAAAGCTGCTGCTGAGATGAAAACATCGTATATTGGCGCAAGAGATGGACGAGTTGGTATCGGTGTATTGTTTTAATTAACATAAATAACGATACTTTTAAGGCCGCGAAAGCGGCCTTTTTAATTCAAACTATTTAATGAAAGGAGACTATTTATGGAACTGCAACCTCTTATTTTTACAATACTGACCATTATTGGTGCTGGGCTCACTGTCATGGTTGCTTATGGTGCGATGATCAAAAAACGAAACATTGTATTAAACGGCTTATTTTTTTATAGTTTTCTCCCTCTTATCGGAGAAACCATGGGCATGCTGTCCACCAAACATGATTACCACTTGTTATTTATCGGTTTATTTTTAATTCAGTTGGCCATTGCTTCTGTCAAATCAGTACCATTTGACCAACATGATGCCACGTTGAAAGAATATGCCAAGCGTATGGGGGGATCCCTATTAATCGTTAATGTTATTTCCGCTATATTTGTACTGGTCATTGTTCCAACCCATTACCCAGTATATGTCGGTATTTTTCACATTATAATATCGCTATCATTGGCTTATGGTATTGTGCAACGCCTACGGGGTAATTTGTCATAACTCATATTATTTTTTAAATGAGCAAGGAGGCGTTATGTTATGGCGCCTCTTTTATTATAGGCAATTTGTGTGCTTTTTCTTCAATGATATTTATTAGAGTGGCCATTTCATTTTCAGATAGTTCGTCATTTTGTTTAACCTGTTGAATTAACTTTTTTTCTATCGTTATTATTTGAACTGAAAAATCATGATAAATGCACTCTACTTTTTTACTTAATACATCGGGTGTTAAGTTTCTAGCAAAAAATATTTTCAATCCAATAAATGATACGTCATTTAAATGATCAAAAAGATTTACTCTAATAAGTTTCTTCAATTGATTTTTTTCAGTTTCATGTAAAAACAATAAGTCGACTTTTGCCCGCTCCCAACAACAATCAGCCAATGATAGTTCATGACCAAAAACCAAATACACTTGCGTTAAAATTGACTTTGCTAAGCGCCCTAAACTGGTATGAGTTAACACATCACTAAATCGATTTGATTGATACAAAACATTACTCAGGTTTCGGATTGCTTGGTTTGTATTCTCTAACGACTGATCAATTAAATTTAAAATCACATCATGCTTTGATTTTAATTTTGACTTTAAAACCACCATAAATGCTTGGTTCAATGTCAATTTCAAAAGTACAGGTAAACGATCATCAATTTGACATTTATGGATTAAATTCCATAAAATCTGATGTTTTAAATCATCACATTCATCACCAAAATTTGAAAGCATTCCCAAAAAATCGTCCTGACGAATGATTTCATCGTTATGTAAATTTATATGATTAAAAAAAAGAGACCATGTGGTTTGATTTAAATGATCATTTAAGCGCATAATACACTGCTTGTACTGATCTAACGTTAGCTTAACCATATTCCTAGTCGTAAAAAATGAACAAAAAACATTATTTAATTGATCTGTTTTTAATGAAAAACAGTTTAATAAATGAGAAAAAAAAGTGGGCTGATTGCATTCATAATCAAATAACAATTTAATTAGAGCCCCCTTATCTCCCGTTAATTCATTGATTGTATTGTTTAAAGATGCTGAGACATCGAGACCTTTTATTTTGGAGCATATGCCATAAAATAACCGCAAGTTTGAATAAGACACACTATAATTTGGAAACTCTATCCATTCGCTTAAATACTTTTCATGAGCACAGTTGATAGAATCAAGTGATGACAACTTTAAGTCGGTTATTGCCAACGGCCATATTTTTTTATTTATTTTTTGTTTACTTGCCTTAGATTTACTTTTAGTTTGATCGATGGTCACTTTTTCTTCAGAACTATAATCCGAAATATCGGAATACTCTTCATTATCATTAAAATGAGTTTGAATTGATGGCATTGACATTAATTTAAATTTAACAGGGATCATTGTAGACTTCTGATGAATTACTTTTTACTAAATATTACTACATTTTATCTTATTTGTCATTTTAAGACTTCACCTTTTTGATCACTATTTGTAACTTAACTTGGCACTGTTAATCATATTGTAAGTATTGATACTCGTGTTTATGTTTAATTCTATATGAGCATCATTATGATTTTAAATCAGGCGCTTGATTCGTCATTATATTTCACTCTGGATTTACTTCTGCGACGTTTTTTTTGTTTAATGGCTTTTTTAATTTTTATGTCATCTTTGGTTGGAATACCTAATGCGTTGGTAATTTGGTCACATAATTCACGACGTGCGTGAAATCGATTTGAATCTCGGTGTCGACTTTTTTTACTATGAATTAAAATATCGTTGTATTTTAATTGGACCACAGAATTTGTTTTATTCACTTTTTGTCCACCAGATCCACTGCCAAGAATGAATGTTTCACTTATTTCTGCTTCATCAATACCTAAAATTCGCATTCGTTCTTTTAAAGCAGCCCATTTTTCATTTGTAATATGCGACATAATTTTTATATAATACTTTACATTTTTTAATATGTCGCATGATAATGGAAGTAATGAAATTATTCATCATTGTTTTACTCTGTTCAATATCACTATTGTCTCAAACAAAAGACATTTCAATTCTAACGTTATTCAATCAATCGCAAATTTTTAATGATGATGTTACTTATAATATTGTTACATTTGATTATGACTTAGAAAATGAGACTGATTTTGTGAATGATGGTGGCACCGTTAAAGTGGGCATTGTCAGTTCAGATAACATTCTTGTTGACTTGATTTGGGAATATCAAAGCATGTCTGAGATTGATCCAGAAAACTTGATTCAATCCATTGAGCTTATTGACCTTAATCATGATCAACTTAAGGATTTAGTCATTAATTATTATGATATAGAAAGTGACTTTCCAGATCAGATCATAAGTTCATTTCTAATTAATAATAATAATAAATTCCAAGAAATCTCTGAAACGTTTGTGAAAAGCCGCTTTGAAATGTTAGAAAACTCTCACATAAAATATCAAACACCTTTATCCATGTTTGGCCGACCATACATCGATGACGAAACACAGAAGAACTCGAATTACTGGGTGGATCATTATGAGTTTCAAGGATTAAAATTAATTAACGTCAACCAAAAATATCGAGACTTTTATGAAGATTTCTCCAAAAAATCAACTGAAGATCTAAACAAATTACTTGAGAATATTCGGATGTATAAAATGACGGATGAAATAACCATTAATCAGCTTCAATTGGAAGAATACTTCAATCAAATTACAGAACTTAAAATAATCATTTATAGAAGTAACAAAGTCCTTTATTAATTTTGTAATTTTGCTAGCTCTATATTCATGCGTTTAATCGAAAATGGATTCTTAACTAACTGTGTTGCTACGCCAACCACAGTTGCCCCCTCATTTAGTAACTGATTGATTTGATTGGCATTTGATATTCCACCAGTTGCAATGATTGGAAGCTTAAATTGAGCCAATAATTTGGTCATTTCTAATGTCCGACCATATAATTGTGGGCCACTTAAGCCCCCTTTTCCAATGCTGATCTGTTCAGCTCTCAACCCCACTTCAGAGGTACTTTTTAGCTGTGTGTTTCCGGCATTTAAGGTCATTTGATCAAACCCTTTCACCAACGATGCAATATCACAAATATTTGAATTAGACGCATCTGGCGATACTTTAATCACGGTTACTATGTTTGTTAATTCACGAATGTGAACCAGTAATTTTTCTAAATCGAGCACATTATCATGCAAGGATTTACCGGTGTCTGTATTTGGACAACTAATATTTATTTCAAAATAAGGCTGTTTAACAGATGTTTTTACAAATGGTATCAAATGATTTGCTACAGACTTATATTCATCAAGTGAATGGCCACCAATACTAAACCCCAACGGATTGTTGCGCTTTAAAATTGAATGTTGTTTGATCATGGTAATTAACCCTTCAACACCAGGCCCTGGCAATCCCAATGCATTGATTAAATGTTCTTTCCCATCGAATTCAAGCTTTTGCAAGCGTGGACGTTGGTTACCCACCGATTTATTTAATCGAATGGTTTTAAAGCACCCTCCCCCACACCCTAGATTTAACCAAAACATTAAAGAATCCAGGTGAGACTCAAACGCGGCATACGTTACGGGCGAATCAAACTGAAGAGAAAAAAGCGATCGATTAATGTTTAATGAACTCAAATATCGGGAATAGTTAGAATATAGTGAAGGGATTTTAAACCGTGAAATTAATGCCTGGCCGGTATGCACGATTGTTTCATAATCATTTAAAAACCATTCGTTAATGGTTCCAAGAATGGTTCTAAACCCAATATATCCTTTTTCTTGTAGAAATAACCCGGCCATATGTAATGAGAATAAATTATTATGTCATATAAATCCAATACTGATAAAATTAAATTAATGAAACAATTTCAACATTTGCTGAAATACGCCATTATTGCCGTTATTTTTATCTTCTTTTTAGGCAGTGTTATTCAAACGGTCACGTATTTTCAAATCAGTGTGAAGGGCACCTTTTTTATCACACCACTTGCAACAGAAAAAACTATTACATTACGGAAAAGTAATGGACTACAAGAAGAAGTTACCAATAAATCTGGGGTGTTATTCTTAACAACTCTCGGTCGAAATAAAGGGCCTGGTTACCGATATAATGAGAGTGCCTGGGGTGAGGTTGTTGGTGATAAGGGTCGCAATGTAGAAGAAATGAATGAAGGTAAATACAGGTGTCGGACGCTTTTAGAGAAAAGTTGTTGGAATAAATATGCTTGGGAAACCGATGACAGTTGGGACCCAACAACCTCAAAACTTAGAAGTTCACTACAAGACCTTTACAATAATGGTCGCGTAAGGCTTCCATATCAACCAAACAATAGCGATACTGGCGATAATCAAATGTTCGTAGGAACAATTCTTAATCCTGATTTATCTGCAAATAAAGGAAACCGATTTAAAGAACATATGTACCGCCATACTTATGCTGGCTTTCCGATGTTTTTGGTCGCAATTCCATTTCGAGGTCACTTCATTAAGCATGTGTACCTTCGCAACTATAATACCAATGAAGGTTATGCTGTTAAATGGGAAGAGCCAACCACAAATCCAAGTTGTGGCAGTACATGCAGCTTGGGTTTTGATAATGATTTTTTACACAAAAACTGTCGTGATTATCCATATAAACAAGATGATATTAATCAAAAAATGAAAAGCTCTTACAATCAAGGATGGTTTGGAAAAGGGGGGATCACACCTTTTTGTTTTAGTGAGACGCGCTCATCAACGTCACCTGTTAACCGTTCATTTAGCGGCATTCCAGACCTTGGGCAATTAAACTTAGGCGTAACACGTATGATGCCGATATATTCGCTGTCTCCAAACTCGATTTTCTACAGTCGTAATTGTCAATTATGGGGATCATCTTGCGCCGAAGTTCATGGGGAAGGTAGCCGGATCACAACAAATTTATGGAATAGAGTATGGGGAGAAATTGAAGCTGAATACTCAGACGTTTTAAGTGGTTTAAGAGCACCAGCAAATGACAATGGCGTAACAACAGTTAGTGGTACAGATGGGGAATATCTTCAGCCAAGGGTTCCGGGGGAACCCGCCATCATGGCACCGGACAGCTACTTGCTTAACGACGGTTGGCTTAGATCTGAACAACCGGTTGTTTTTGCAATTGGGAGTGTTATCGAAGGAGCAGAGGCTTGGATATTAGATGCCGTTGCCGGTTCAGGACCAAACGGTGAACGAAACTATCCGTTAAAAACCAAGTCGTCACGATTCCAAGTTCATATTGAATTTGCTCAACTCGGATACAGATTCTATACATTAATAAATCAGTTTGATGATAATGCCGTTGCATCTTCGACCAATGCACGGCAGCACTTGGTATCTGTCATGAATTGGGATCAGGATGCCAAATTAAAATACATCAACCAGCAAGATGCAAATGGCTCTTATGTTTACAATATTCCATATGATTACGAAGTTAATTATACGTTTGGCGGAAATGACACCTGTATTAACTCCATTGATTTTGACGCCTATAAATTTTCAGGCGGGGTTAAAACCCAAGGTCCATCCGGAAACAATATTTTAACATTCCCACTTGCAATTGGGGAAACTAAAACATCGTCAAATGTTATTGGCCATAATTACGATTTTCTAATTAATACATTCCCACCAAAATTCTTCATTAAAACTGAAGATAAAGGCGAGTATGGTGCTGTCTCACATGGCGGATATTTATACGGGCATCCAGATTTAGATACAGAGACAGTTGCCAGTCCTTATTGGGCAAAAACTCAAGCTGAAATTGCAACAAAGCTTCGCACCCAAAAAACGTTAGGAAGTGTGCCAAATCAAATTGCATCTTGTGGATTTTTAAATTCTTATCAAGAAATCAATATTGCACCAAAAATTGATGACTTTTACTATTTTGATAACATTACCGGTGTCAATGCTGATATATATGTTAGAAATTTAAAAACAATTCCGGCAAGCCCGAACTATGAAAAATTAGATAAAACACCTGGAACAGGAAATTTAAATTTTGTGCAATATTCTGTTAATCCAATTAAAGTTTATGCCAAAGTATCTTCAAATACGCTTAGTACCTTAAATGCGTATGTTACAGTGTTTTTCAAACAGTTTCCTTCAGTTCAATTTTTACAAACAAAACTTGCCAGTAACCTCGAAGGACGAATCTCTCAAAACCGACTGGTCACGGCTCCAGATGAAGTGGATAGTAATGATTGTAAACGTGATTTAATTTATGGCGGCAGTGAATACAATCGCCGAATTCAACCTCGAACATTCGGTGATAATAATTCAAACTGCAATTCACTTGAAGTTACTTTTCATAAAAAGTTGCAGCGACTTTATTTAACCTATGATACCAATGAAACACCCATTGTTATTTATACAGATGAATCGAATCCAAAAGAAACGTTAGCAACACCGCCTGTATCTGTTGATGAACAGACAATGCCAAATGGTGCCAATAAAACAAAAAACGGATCATCACTATTATTACCAACAAGTTTGTCGTTAAATAATGACGGGTCATATAAATTGACCATCCCCTCAATCGGGAAAAACACTCAAATCTATGTCGAATTCACCCCATTTATTGTTAAATTTTATCAATCGACGACCACAAATATTACATCAACTATGACAATGACCCCAACCCCTGCAAATGGCGTATTAGCAGGAAGTGCAACCAGTTTAAACATTATAGAGGTTGGAGACTCAAGTGGAACAAATTTGACCAATTCAGCTGCGGGTATCAAAGCAAAACGTAATGAGAAAAAGAAAGTTGATATGACCATGAAAGATGGCGATTTACGTAAGAATTACTATATTTATGATATTACAGAAGTAAGTGTTAGTGAAAACAACAGTGTTTTAACGTCAAATTCAAAGATAGCGGATCATTTTACTAATCTGAAAACCAATTTGTTTCATTTTTTAGATAAAGTCAATTCGACTGAATATGAAACATCAGCGATCGTTTATGAAACTCAAGTTTGGGTGTCCTTAGAAAATTATTACAATATTAACGTTACATTTGTTTCTGCCAATGCAACCTCAGATTTAGGAAGTGTCTCGGTTTTATATCAAGATCTTGTTGCGCCAGGTCCAATTGATGCTGGTCAAACCTCAGAAAATATTAAGAGCACCGAGGCATACAACCAGTTTAAACCATTTAAGCCAAATACAATCTACACTAGCGCAAGCACTTTAGATAAAGTTGCTTTTCGTAGATGGGATAAGGCGACCATGAAAATCATACCTGGTGAGGCGTATGAAGTTGATACAGTCGAGCGAGCTTATGAAGAAAATGGAACTTATGAAAATATTTTAAGCACCCTTCCCAACTCCTTAAACCCTTTTAATGCTAAAGACCTTGTTATTGATGGTGTTTCACGCAATATTTGGTTAAAAGTGAAATTTAGACGACGCGCTGAATCGAATCTCATTCAAGGAATGACGTTCTAATAATTAAAAGAACTTAATCGATTTGCTGTCACAATTGATGATTGAGGGAACTTGCTTCCCCTATTAACAATATGTACATCTGGATCTTTTGATTCAAATAAATCAATACAATAATTGATGGCTTTTTTTGAGTCAAAAGGCTTACATGAAAAAATATCAATAAACGCATAATTTTTTAACGAAAACGTATGGATCGACACATGACTTTCGGCAATAATAACATTGCCCGTAATGCCTTTATCCTCAGGAACTAAGCCTTCATATGGAAATACATATGGCATCGTAATTTTTGTCATGCCGATGATTGTCGGTAATTCGTCTAGAAGTTTAAAGCAACTTTCAACACTATTCAGTTGATTTGGATTGCATTCATTTAGATCCAGCATCACGTGCGGTCCAAATCCCATTTGATGTGACAAAACAGACTCCTTTGGTTTAAAGTAAAATTAATATAATATGAACCAACAAATTCCTGCAACATGTTTCATTTTTTTCATCATCTTTTCTGTTATGACTTTTGCTCAAAATGCTGGCAAAATGATTATTACAGGATTCAAAGGCACTGACCCATCTGACCCTCAGATTATTCGATTAAAAGAACGAATCGACAATCATCAATTAGGGGGCGTTATCTTATTTAATCGTAATATCAAAACCAAACATCAACTTCAATCATTAATTAAATTCTTAACTAAAGATACCCCTATTTTTGTCGCCATTGACCATGAAGGGGGACTTGTAAATCGACTGACCCATTCATCATTCAAGTTAAAAACACCATCACCTCAAACCCTTTGCAACTCGTCGCTTCAAGTGCAATCCGACCATGCCATTATTATGTCAAAGGCAATGGTCGATTTAGGGATCAACATGAACTTTGGTGGCGTTGTTGATATATCGCCATTAATTTCGCCATCAAGCATCTGTAATCATGACCGCTGTTACGGCTCTAAAAGTTCCAAAGTATCTCGCTGTGCTGCCGTGGTTTCTAAGGAACATTCTAAGCACCAACTATTGTTTGCTTTAAAACATTTTCCAGGTCATGGCTCAACTGAAACGGATTCTCACTATGATTTGCCGGATATTACAAAAACACACTCTGATTATGAGTTAACACCATATTTTCAATTGAATGACCCACTGACTAAATATCAAATGGTGATGATTGGGCATTTAATGCATCGAGGCATTGATCCAAAATTACCGGCGAGTCTATCTAAGTTCCATATCGACATACTGATTCATCAGGTAAACTTCGATGGCTTCATCGTAACGGACGATTTAAATATGTTAGCACTTAAATCCATTTCAACAGACAAATTAACATTGGCGAGTTTAGCTGCTGAAGCTGGTAATCACTTACTTCTCTTTGAATATTTATCATTCAATCAAATTGATGAAATTTCAAGCGGTTTGAATACAAAAGCCATCCATAACCCCCAGCTAAATCGCCATATAAATAACTCAATTCAAAAAATAGATCGGTTTTTGAATGATTCGTAATTATCAGCAACTACTCTCAGCACCCCCTCATTTAGTAACTGATTGATTTGATTGGCATTTGATATTCCACCAGTTGCAATGATTGGA
>MDTB01107774.1_pt1 | contig 10302 bp, 11 predicted proteins | sample 811161 | NCBI WGS metagenome assembly MDTB01 (sample SAMN05326650, study PRJNA326480) | marine metagenome | isolation source: seawater | place: Mediterranean Sea | collected 2009
ATGGCGAAATTAAATTTGCTGATGGAACAATGATTTATGGAACATGGTCTTATAGTAAAGAAAAAAATGAAATGATTTTTACTTCCAAATAAATCTAACAAAGTATAGTAGTGATCCATTTCCCCCCAACAATTCAACCAATCGATACAGGTCCGGCAAAAAATTAACCCATCATTTTTTGTAACTTAGCTTGTTTATATGCAGGAACAATTTTTGATTTAATAGGCTGAAGATTGCCATGAATAATGATTCCTTCATTAGAATTAAGTCTTCTAATTTCATCAATATTTAATAAATTTCGAGCTGTTTCAGACTCAGACGTAGAGGACCTAAACTCTTCTGACTGATTTGTTTTAGACGATGTTTCCTGATTCTTTTTTCCTATCAAATCCGCTGCAAATTGAGCTGACTTACTTGACAACGATGAATAAAATAATTTAGTAACACACCCGCCACTTAAAATTGTGTTTAACTCCCCCTTATAATTATTTTCGACTTGTTCAATATCCTGTAATATTAAAGATATTGCGATATCGCGTTTTCTATTTGTAGTAATTATAGAGCTAAAATTTGGGATACGACCTATATTCCCAAACTCTTCTAGATACACAAAAACGGGCATCCCTAATACTTCGAACAATTCATCAAACAGCTGAGAATAAAACAGGCTTAAAAACGCTGAAGAATAACGAATTTTATGTTCAGGAATGCAAATAAAGATAGCCGTTTTTTTATGTCTAAGGCTACTAATTTGAAACGTCTGTTTAGATGTAATTTTTTTAAATTGTTCATCTGAAAACAGACTAATAGACGATAGTGATATATTCCGAATGGTATTAATTAATTCCTCAGAACCAGTAATAGCCGCTCTAAATTCAATATTGGTTTCAGATGAAACAATTGCCTCCTCATTCAATAACAATAATAATTCTTCTTCTGATTTAACCAATATTTTTTTTAAAGAATCAAATGTTAAATACGATTGATCTTTATAATGAAGACAAAAATCTCGACAGAGTAAAAGCGCCGCAGATACATAATTAGAAGTAGCAATTTCCCAATAGGGATCAGATTTGGATTGAATTTGATAAGAAAGTGTTTTTGCAACCCTTTTAGCATCAGAAATAGATTCAATAGATAATAGAGGATTAAAACATTGTTCAGGAGCTAATGAAAATGGATCAATAACCAATATCTCATATCCTTTTCTCTTCAGTTCTGATTTAGTTGTTTGTAATATCTCTCCACTTGGATCAGTAACCACAATAGATTGATCATGCTGTTGTAAAATATTAGGAATAACAAATGATTGAGTTTTTCCAACTCCAGTAGGCGCAAAAACAGCAATATTTTGAAAACTACTCTTTTCAGATAATCGTTTATGCTTACCATCTAAAATAAACCCCTTATTTGTATGATTTAATAATCGATTTGTTTCAAACGATGACAAAAATGAGGCTGTTCCATGCGTATCTGAAGTAGTTAACGAAAAATCAGAGCTTGACAATAACGTTGTCCATTTTTCTAACGATATATATTTAGAAAGTAAAACAGATAAACAACAACTTAAGAAAAATGTATTAGAAATATAAGAATCAAAAGAAATTGTAATAGAAAACAATAACACTAAACCATTTAAAAACAGTAATAACGAGGTTACAAACACTATAATAGAAGCGATATAGGATTTATAGTTTTTATGAATATGAATACCAAAAACAACTCCAAATAATAAAAGCGAAATAATAAGCATAAAATAGTTTTTTAACAAAAACATATCCATGAACAACTGAAAAAAAGTCATTAGTTTAAATACATATATTTCAATTATATGATTAAACGTAGAATTAAATATGAATTGAGCAAAAAAACCATTCACACTCAAAACACAAAACAATACTAAAAAATTTAATAGTGCTCCAATTGTAATAACGAGAAGTAGTTTCGAACTAGGTAGCTGTGATTTCATAGCTGATAAATTACCTTTGCCCGAATACCAAATGAATCAGCTTCTGTATCTTGATAATAAATCCTAAATAACAAACCAATATTTTTTTGTATACGTAATTTAGTATCAAATGTAAGTAATGTAATTGGAATAGCCTGATAGTTTAGTAAAGAAAAAACAAAATCCATTTTATCGAAACTGTAACGAGTTTCAAAATCAAAATAAATACTATCTAACGATGTATATCTGCTTTGAAAAAGCTCTTTGTATGAGTTAAATAAAAAATCTGAAACATAATCAACATTGCTATTTAAAACACTATCAAACGATTGTGACAAAAAGCCTATCCCAAACTTACTTTTAAACGAATCCATTTTAAAAGGAACATGAAGATCTGCAATAAAACGATTTCCAGAGCCAGAATCAGAATCAATATGTCCAATACTAAAAAATAAGTCTGCAAAATAATAATTTAAAGATGAGAAAACAGATAGTGAACCAATTTCTTGCTCAATTTCAGACATAAAACTGATCCCAAAAGATTTTTTAAAAGATGATTCTAATAACACGATATATGGATTTAAAAAAACATTAAAATAAACTGGATTTAAATTCGATTTAAATGAAATACCAGAATCAAAAAAACAAATGATTTATAAACTGTTGTTTTGAAGTGAAATTACTATTTGATCCAAATTTTACTTGTAAATATTTAGAAAAAGTATATTGAAAATATGGAAAAAAAGAAGTGCCATTATGTGAAACCGATAACTTATAATTATGTGTATTGTTTTTTTGAATCATATTAACAGAAGAGAAATAATTACCAATCTCAAATTTATAGTTAACAATCTGAGCATGTATTGAAACGTTTAAAATAAAAAACAATAAAATAACTAGATGTTTCATTAGTTTGCCTCTACTAAAAACAAATCTTTATCTGAATTATTAAGCAAATAAAGATTAATTTTATGGTTAAATATAATATTATTACTCAAATGAAGCTCTACATAAAATTCTTGTTTTGCTGTCGTTTGCGAAAGATCAAAAGTTAATGTAGCAGACTGATTACCATTCGAATTTTTGTACAAAATTGCATTTTCATTTTTCAAATAAAATCGCTTTTTCTTATTTTCAGATAATAAAACCTGCTCATATGGAGTGACATATAAAAACAGTTCATCTTTATTTAATTCTATAGAATCACTACCTCTGAACTCGACATTTAAAAATAGTATTTGATCAATAATAATTGCATTAACCAATTCAAGCTCAGATTGTTCAACAGAAATTGTTTGGTTAATTGGAAAATTAATTAATGAGTCATTATATAAGAGTTTTGACATTAAAGATTCCCGTTTGGAAATAATATCTTCAAACTGTGATCTTTGTTTTAAAAAATGCTCTCTAGTATAAATATAGCCATTTTCATCACGATTACCGTCCAATAAATTAACTACTTTGTTAATCTGAGAACTAAAAGGTGTCAATACAACCTCTATCAACGCTTCATAATCTTCCGTCATTACTTGAATAGTAGTTTGAATATGCTTTTCAATTTCACCTGCTGCACGAAGCGTAAAATAGGACTCTCCAACAGGATCAATAGGAGATAAAACTATTAACTCGGGTGACCCTACAATAATTGCCTTTATTGGTGAATCGACATTAAAAATAGTCGATTTAGAAGAGCCTATATACGAGTAATACAACTGATTTTGAAACACATCATAAGAAATTATATCTGTGCCCCTAACATTTTCTCGATTATATTTTTGAACTTTTTGTTCTGGCTTTGTATCAGGAAAATAAATTTCAGCAAAACAAGCTTCATGTAAAGATAACAAAAAAACAAAACCTATAAATAATTTCTTCATCTTTTTCTCCCTTATATTTTTACTATATCGTCCATCACAACAATAATGTTTTTTGGATTTAATCTAATTAGTTTAGTGACCTCAATATTATTTAAAACAACATCACCCACACTATCAAAAGCCGATTGAGATATAGGATTGTCTGATATTGAATTTAACAATACAGTTGCAGAGTCCAATATATTTTTTAAAAATTTTTGAGCATGCTTTTCATCAATAAAATCAGGAATAAGCCCCCTCTTACCATCAAAATCAACAGCTTGAGCATTAATAGAAAACGTTTGATCCCCCACAATCAATTTAGTAAATGAAATAAAAATACGTTCATCATTCTTAAACACCAAAAAATCACCTACTAAATGTGTATTTTTTAATGAAATTTTTTTACCATTATCTAAAACCAAATCATCTAAAATTACAGCATGAACTGGTTGTGAATAATTAAGAGAAGAAAGTGGTTCTAAAAGCCTAACAGTCAACTTAGACATAACGGGTATAATATCGTCTGTTTTTGAAGATCCTAAAACAAGCGACGGAATACCAGGAACAGGCTTCAAATAGCCATCAGACGATTTTGATGTTTTCTTCTCTTGATATGATTGAGATTTAACATCTTGATTTTTATGAGCTTTGACAACCTCTTTTTGTTTAACAATACGTTTTTTAAATGATTCAGCTGTTAATTGATCCGATACATTTTGTTTAGATGAATTAATATAAGGTCGAACACTAGAAGATGATAACGACGACTGTTTTGGGCTATATAACTGAACAACAAGAACCGACAACGTGACAATAAAAATAACAATAATAAACAGATGTTTTTTGATTAATTCCATTATATTATCCCAAAATTGATCTCTTATATTCACTTATCAACATTCCATATGGATTGGCTTTCGAACGCTTAGGTAAAATATCAATAACAAGATCTAAACGAACAACCTTATTTTCGATCTCAGCGTCAAATGATTCAATTTCTCTTGTATACACAACTGTAGCTATAATGACATCTCCAGTTTGTTTGAAACTAATCTCGTCAAATATTGTGTTAGTGACAGCATTTAAATTACGAATATTTTCTAAATTAGATTCCGTAAAAACCTCATTTAAAAATTTTTGACGTAAGTCTGACGTCATGATATTTAAGCTCATATAAATTTGATTAACTCTGTAACTATTATAAAAATCAAAATTTAAAACAAAATTTCGTAGCATAATATCCACATCAAATGTTTCAAGCTGAGAACTTTCAACAGAAATCGTTTCAATTTTATCTAAGCTTTCTCTGATAATTAAAGGATCCTTATTAGATATTCCAATGGTAAATAGACAAATAATAACAAGACAAAAACACATCCCCTTTAAAAAAGTATTCATTTTTTTTAAATCGTTATAGGTTGTTTTATATTGATCTTTCATTTTTTAACTCCCTTTAAATAAATTTTGTTTAATTGAAACAGCACCACCATATATACTTTTTACACCCCCACCCGCGCTTTTAACGCCACTATATATACTTTTAGCGCCACCAAATTTCGATTTTGATTCTGAAAACACATTAGAAACAGAGGCAGCTGCTGTTATCATCGATAAGTCACCTCCTCCAATCCATTGCGAACTAAGCTTTGGAATAAACGCTACGATAAAAAAACAACAAATACCGAAAAATGGGAAAAAAATTAGTGAAGGAACACTATCAAAAATGTTTGAAAAAATACTTGTAAACATTAAAAAGAAAAACGATTTAAAAACAACCCATGAACTAATTTGAACAAAATTCACTATCAATTTTGATAACAATTTACTACCAAACACAGGAATTAATGATAAGGATGCAATAAACGGCGCACTAAAATACAGCAATAGTAATATCAAATCACGAACAATCGTTAAAGTTAATCTAGAAACCCAAATAAGAAAAATACCAATGTAATAAGGAATATATTTTATTTTAAACTTTGTCTGCTCATCTTGAAAGTAAGATAAATGACTAAAATTTTCAGAAACAAAGGATTCAATAGGATTGTCTTTTGGAAAAATTACAGAACTCAATTGATCCATCCCCCATAGAATTTTCAAAAATATCTGATCTGATAATGAAATAAACAATATAACTATTATTAGCTGAATAAGTAACGGGACAAGAGGAAAAATTCCATCTTTTTTAACTATTTGAGTCTGAACAAAAGTAAACAAACATCCAATAATAAAACAGATCACAACCAAGCCATATTTTTGGTGCATTGGTAAGACTAAATTTTTAATAACATTATATTTATTTGAACTATTATTAATAATAGACTGAACAGAAAATTTATTCGAACTCTCAAGCGCGTTTATTTTTTCTAGTATGATTTTATGATCAGAATAGGCTTCCATCTCATCTTTTTGAGTCTCCAAGGCTTCTGCCTCCTTTTCAATCAAATCATTATGAACTAATGTATCTAAAGAGCCAGCAAGCTGACCTAATAAATCCGTCTGCTTGTTATTTTCCATCAGATTTTCAACACTCAGTTGCGTTTGTTCAGCAGAGTTTGTTGGCATATCTTTTGACAGATTAAACCCAGAAAGTGCGGTATTTTTTTTAAGAGTTTCATCTGAGTAATTAATGTCAGAACCACCTTGTTTAAAAAGATCTTTTAGATTAGTTTTAGACCACTCTTTCTCATCGACCCAATCAAGTCCGTTCTCAATGTAATCAACACCTATAATGGTTTCTAACTCATCACTTATATAAGCATAGCTTTTAAATTCAGCCTGCACTTCTTTAGAAACAAAACTATACGCAGTATCTAACAAAGGATTATTTGTAAAACGTTTAGTTTGATATAACGACTTTCTGATTTCAGAAGCCGATTTATTTGAGATCAAATCGGTTTCAGAGGATATATTCAGAGCTGCATTAACCTGGTCTGAAAACTTATCACTGCTAGCCGATTTAACAATAGAGCCAGTTAAAGCTACCCCAGCCTGCACAACAAGATCCCAAAACGCAAAAGTTTTAACGCTAAATATAAATAAACAAAAAAATAAAAGTAACATTTTACGCATGAGAAACCATCTCCCTAAATAAATCTTTTTTATTATTTATGTTTTCATATCTAAAAATGCTATTTGAATCCGTAGAATATAATTCTTTATGAACAGGACTTACATCAACATTAAATACAAATTTTTTATCTAAAAATTTACAGAACACTTGTTTTTTAGGTTTAATAGACGCAATGATTTCTAAATCATTTTCATTTAACTTTAATGTTTCTAACCCGTCTTGCTTATCTTTAGGATGAGACAGAATAAATTTAATATCACTATTATCAGGAATGACTTTGGTATGATCGATCGAAAAATCATTAGCGCTCTGGCTAATTGAAATAATTTTACACCCATATTTTCGCCCTTCACGATAAAAATGTTCAATTAAAGCTGAAGACCTTTTGCATTTAATTACCGACCAGGCCTCCTCAAAAAAGATGTATTGAGTTTTATTTTGAGTTACAAGATCATGCATTTTTTCAGTTAAAATATTATTGATCAAAAACAAGTACAATCGTTCTAAACGAGGGTGATCTTTTAAATGAGTAATATCAAAAACTGTAAATCGTGATTGTGTTACATCAAAACCTGACTTCCTATTCAATAAAATTTCATAGGCTGAGTTTTGATGGCAATACACTTTTAATGATTTAATTAAATAAACTAAAAAGTCTTGATTAGCATTTTCAATACCCTCTAAATAATTTACATAATCACTAAGAACAGGATCAATATCAATGCTTCTATAAAATTCTATTAATGTATCTTCAATTACTTGTTCTTGGAACGCCATCAAGGATGATTTTTCATCTAAAATAGCAATCGATAAAAACTCTTTTAGAAAAACCAATTTATTGCGATCAAATGTATCTCCTTGGATAAAATCTTTTCTTTTGGGAAATACGTTAATTGAAAATTGTTCTTCTAATGTGATTGATAAATAAACACAATCATACATTGTTGATAGCTTTTTGTAAGATCCTCCTTTATCTAAAATACTTAATACATTATTGCTATCTTGCAACAACTGATCAATAAAATAATTACATAAAAAACTTTTCCCTGTACCAGACGGAGCCACAATAAGACTATGACCAGCATTTAGCATTGGGTCTTTAAATGAAAACGAAACAAGTTGTTTATTATGCCCTTCTAAATAAAGTTCAGCACTTCCTCCCATATAATGTTTATGAATTGGAAGCAAATAAACTAACGGCTTAGCTAAAATAATGTTATGTTTAATTTCTCGATTATATTGAGAAGGGACCATCGATAAAAATACATTTAAATGGTTATATCTTGATTGAATTATTTCCGTATTATTAATTTGTTGTATCTTACTTTCCACAAGTTGTATATTTCTTTCTACTTCAGAGTTATGTTCTCCATAACAAGAAACAACAAATGAGTATTCAAATAATGATTCATCAGATCTTGAAACACGCTGAATAGTTGAATCGATCTCCTCTATCGCTTGATTTGATTTTTCTGATGATGATGTGGACTCCGCAATACCAAGTAAAGATGAAAGAGCCCCTCCAGAGCTTGATAATATGTTTTTTTGTATTTGTAAGGATGTAATTTTTTTAGATACATCCTTACATTTGTTAATTCGTATAGAAATTATATTATTAAAGTCAAAATCCAATTCAATTAAAAACTTTAATTGAGAGAAAACAGGTAATCTTTCAATGTAGGCCGTTCTAATAAATGTAGAATCACATTCTAAATAATCCATCGTATTATTAATTGGAGAATGTAAAAATGAATTAACATCTATCTCACACTGATCAATATCTAATTTTGGAATGCTATATGTTGATTTTTTAGGATTAAGAATCTTAAAAAGCAACTGATAAATCTCATTATCGTTAAGTTGAACTAGATTACAGCCAACTTCAGGCAAAAGAGATAAAGCACGTTGATAAGCCGAATCTAACTGAGCAATTCCCTCTTCAATTGAAATATCTTTTTGTTTTTCTAATTTAAAAAAACCTTTTCTAAATATTTTAGGGGAATAAGAAACAGCTAAATATATTTTTTTTAGTCTTATTTCTTTATTTTTTTGGTAATTAACCCTGTGCTCAAAAAGCTCACGAATTACATCATCATCTGTATTGATTAATGATTTTTTTTCTATTAAATCATTTTTAAAAGACGTATCGATTAAAAATTGTAAAGAATAATCTGAAGACAATTGTTCTAAAAATGTTTCCAATTTAAATACGATAGAATTAATTTCAATGTCGGATTTAAATACGTAATCGACTCCTGTTAATTCATATACACGGGTACAATAACCATATGAATCAATAATATGTCCTTGGTTTATATCCATAATATCTAAACAATCATTTGTTTTAATTTTCATTTTCTCAAAATCTTTCCTTTAATTAATAAATGGTACTGGAAATAGTGTTTCATATACCCAGATGGTCTGTTTCTTAAAAATATCCGAAAAAAAACAAACACAGATAAAAACAAACATGAAACAAATAATATTTGAACAGAACCATAAATCCATTTAGAAATAATAAGAGCAATTGAACAGAGTGATATTAAAAAATACCACTCTGCCATTCCGATCCCTAGAAACGATGACTTATAATTAATATTTCTATAAATCAATTCCATTACTACCAGCCTTGAATCATTTGCACGATACTTGGCGATGCAAAGATTACAAGTCCACCAAGAACAGCAAAAATACCTTTTTGAAAACCTTCTTTTGAACCAACTGCTAAACAATAACCACTATATGCAACACCACAAACAACAATAATTGGAGCCAATGTCTCAATTAACCAGTTTTGGCCGCCTTTCAGCCCATCAGAAAAATCATCCGCAAACAATGCTGTTTGTGTGAATGCCAATGTTAATAATAATGATAATTTTTTCATATTTTTCTCCTTCCCTTTAAAGGGGGGTATTTTTTTTATGCTACTTTTGTATCAACTTTTGATCTTAACAACGTAAAGTCATTAAGAATGATAGAAAAAGTAGTTTTTTTATTGCCTTCTTTATCTTCATAAGACGTTTGAATAGATCCGTTTACAAATAATGGGTCACCTTTTTTTATTTCCAATTGCTTGAACAACGTAACTAACTTCCTAAAGCCAACAACATTGATATAAGACACATCATCACGGTCTTTTCTTTTATTGTTTACAGCCAATGAAAAGGTTACACGCGCCTTATCAGAATCTAAATTAAAAAATTGAGGATCCTGAGCAAGCCGACCAATTAGATCACAACTTGAATATCCTAATGTCATATTAAAATTCACCTCCTTTTATTTTTTTCCCCTTTGATTTTTATATATGCATGTAAAATGCCAAAAAGAAAAAAAATGATTTTGTGCTTAATTTGAAATTTTTTTTTCATCGATTTTGAAAAAAGGGTGTTTTTTGAAAATTTTTTTTCATCGATATTGAAAAA
>MDTB01125365.1_pt1 | contig 10302 bp, 11 predicted proteins | sample 811161 | NCBI WGS metagenome assembly MDTB01 (sample SAMN05326650, study PRJNA326480) | marine metagenome | isolation source: seawater | place: Mediterranean Sea | collected 2009
ATACTATCATTATTTATTTATTATAATTATAAACTGTCTTAAGTAAAGAAATAGCACTAAAGAAGCCAAGATTATTAAGCTAAAGTAGAAGTCAAAATAATACATTGAAATAAAAAATGAAACCGCCCACCATAATGGAAAAATTAAAAGACCAAATAAATATTTTATCGAAAGATGAAAAACATTGTCTTTGATTTTTTTTAAAATAAAGCTTATTAAAACCAGAGGAATTAAATTAAAAAATGAAAAAAAACTAATTGCTACTTTCTCAAAAATTGTTTTGTTTTTTTCAGTTATAAGATCTAAATCATTTTCAAAAATTTTATTTTTAATTGTTTTAAATTTTTTTTTGCTAGTATTATAATTGATCATGTTTTTTTTTGCTACATAGTTGTCGCACCTGTTAGGTAGCCACAAGCATTTTTTCATTTCATTTTCTAACCTTATCCTTACCCTGTTAAGAGTATCAACAGGTTTTTTCTCATAAGTATTAATGAAATCGTTTAGTTTTATAGGTTTGCCATATACAACTGTACAATTGTGGTATGGGTGAATTTTATTTCCATAGTTTATTCCAACAGGAAGCAGGTAAATTTTTGTGTTTTGACTTCTTTTTAAGCTTTCTAATCCAACTCTTGAACTTCCCTTGGAAATGGGTTGTAAATAATATTCGTCGTGATGCTTCCCCTCTGAAAATATAAGCAAGCTTTTTTTAACCTCAAGTAACTCGTAACATTTATTAAAAGTCTCTTGATTACGATGTAAATTTTTAAATCCGTCCCTGATTCTGTAAACAGGTAACGTTTGCATAGCATCTAAAAACCATAAATAAGGTTTTCTAAACACATCACTTCTAGTCAAGTAGTACAGTTTTTTACCACATGTTACTCCAACAAGAATTGGGTCTAGCAAAGCTGATTGATGATTTGGAGAAAAAATTATTGCCCCATCCGTAGGTATTTTTTCTTTACCAATAATGGTTAGTCTTTTAAAAAAAAAATTATTGTAAGCTGAAAATGTAAATGCTACAAAATTGTAAAATATCTTTTTCACTTTTTATAATTTAAATTCAATTATATCTAGTTTAAAAATTAATTTTAATAAAAGATTAAAAACTTTTGACATTATATTTATTTTAAAAGCTTAAAAGTTATATTTGCTCAAAAGTTAATTAAAAAAATAGCAATGACTAAAATTAAGGGAAGAATCTCTCAAATTCTCGGACCAGTGGTTGATGTAATCTTTGAAAATGAAGAAAACTATTTACCTAACATACATGAAAGTCTTGAGGTAAACACCAAAATTGGAAAATTAATATTAGAGGTTCAGTCTCACGTTGGTGAAAATACGGTTAGAACAATTTCAATGGATTCAACAGATGGACTAAGTAGAGGAGAGGAAGTACTACCCACAGGAAGTCCCATTCAAATGCCAATCGGTGAAGATGTTTATGGAAGATTATTCAATGTTATTGGTGATCCTATCGATGGATTAGGTAGTTTAAAAAAGTCTGGGAAAAGTGGCTTGCCAATTCATAGAAAAGCACCCAGTTTTGATCAATTATCTACATCATCTGAAGTCTTATTTACTGGAATTAAAGTCATTGATTTAATTGAACCCTACGCCAAGGGTGGTAAAATAGGATTATTTGGGGGAGCCGGTGTTGGTAAAACTGTTTTGATTCAGGAATTAATCAATAATATAGCAAAAGGTCATGGAGGTCTATCTGTATTTGCAGGAGTCGGTGAAAGAACAAGAGAGGGCAATGATCTTTTGAGAGAAATGTTAGAATCAGGCATAATTGATTATGGTAAGGAATTTAGGAAATCCATGGAAAATGGTGGATGGGATTTATCTAAAGTAGACAAAGAGGCAATGAAAAAATCAAAAGCAAGTTTTGTTTTTGGACAAATGAATGAACCACCTGGTGCAAGAGCAAGGGTTGCTCTTTCTGGACTTACAATGGCTGAATACTTTCGTGATGGTGCTGGAGATGGCAAAGGTAAGGATGTTCTTTTTTTTGTTGATAATATTTTTAGATTTACTCAAGCTGGCTCCGAAGTGTCTGCTCTTTTAGGGCGAATGCCCTCGGCAGTTGGTTATCAACCCACATTAGCTACTGAAATGGGTGCTATGCAGGAAAGAATTACCTCAACTAAAACAGGTTCAATTACTTCAGTTCAGGCGGTATATGTACCTGCTGACGACCTTACAGATCCTGCACCTGCAACAACTTTTGCTCATTTAGATGCAACCACTGTACTTTCAAGAAAAATTGCTGAATTGGGTATATATCCTGCCGTCGACCCGTTAGATTCTACCTCTAGAATTTTAACCCCAGACATTCTTGGAGAAGATCATTATAATTGTGCCCAAAGGGTAAAGGAATTATTGCAACGATATAAAGAACTTCAGGATATAATTGCAATTTTAGGGATGGAAGAACTATCCGAAGAAGATAAATTAGCAGTTTCTAGGGCAAGAAGAGTACAACGATTTTTGTCTCAACCATTTCATGTAGCAGAGCAATTTACTGGGATTCCGGGTGTTTTAGTTGACATTAAAGAAACTATTAAAGGTTTCAACATGATCATGGATGGTGAGTTAGACCATTTGCCTGAAGCTGCATTTAACTTAAAAGGTTCTATTGAGGAGGCCATCGAAGCTGGAGAAAAAATGTTAGCCAAAAGTTAGTATGCTAATTGAGATTTTTTCTATTAATTCTAAATTATTGTCTGGAAAAACTAATTCAGTAATTTTCCCTGGTTCAGGTGGTTCGTTTCAAGTACTAGAAAATCACGCGCCCATAGTTTCAACTCTCAAAAAAGGACAAATCATAATTGAAGGAGAAATTTCAGTGGAGGGCAGAGATTCTCAGGATCCATTCAAAATAAAAAAAGATAAGGAAAAAATATCACTACAAATTGAATCAGGATTAATGGAGATGAAAAAAAATTCCATAAAAGTTTTGGTAGATTAGTGCCTATTTTTTTGTTGTTTCCAATAAAAATCTGTTAATCAAGAAGAATTCCCAACCTCTGCTTTTAAGTGCATTTACAAATCTTCTTTTTCTTGAACTCAAGTCTAGTTTTGACCTATTAACCCATTCTTTTTTTGCCATTTTATTAAAAACTGAAGTATACTCGTTTTCGGGTATTTTTTTTAAAGCTTTATCAATTATGGACTTATCAATTGACTTACACTTTAGATGATAGCTGATTTTAATTTTCCCCCATTTATTATTTCTAAACTTTCCAATTGCATATTCGTAGGAAAATCGATTATTATCGAAATATTTTTTTTTAGCAAGTTCGTAAAGTATTGATTTTTTCATTTTTTCTGTTACCTCTAAGTCAACTAATTTTTTCTCCACCTCAGATTTACATCTTTCCTGATATCTACAATACCTTTCAACTTTGCTTAATATTTCAGTAATTTTTTTTTCTTCTTTCATTTTTATAAACAAAAAGTGCGATGCCATTAATGGCATCGCACTTTAATTCAAATTCTCAAAGATCTGTTTTTTTCGTCTCTAAATTTATATTGCAAATACTGGTAGGCATCTCTTGGAATTATAGTAATTCTTCGTTTAAATTTTATCCACCATTTAAATTTAATAGATGCAACGCCTTGTGTTAAGTATGCTGCAACAAAAGGGTGAACATGTAAGTAAATCCTCTTCTTATTATTCTTAGGATGATTTAATATACTATTTAATTCAGATTTCATTTTATCTATCAAAATTATAGGAGCTTCAACTTCATTACTTTGATTCGGATTAGGTTCCATAGTTTTAATGTTTAGTTCTGGTCTAACCCTCTGCCTAGTTACTTGTATAAGTCCAAATTTAGATGGAGGAAGAATTTTATGTTTTGTTCTGTCTTTACTCATTTCTTCCTTCAAGTGAGTGAAAAGCTTTTTTCTGTTTTCACTAGATGATAAATCAATAAAATCAATAACAATTATTCCACCCATGTCTCTTAACCGCAGTTGTCTAGCAATTTCAGTAGCAGAAATCATATTAACTTCAAAAGCAGTATCTTCCTGACTCTTTTCTTTGTTAGATCTGTTGCCACTATTCACATCTATTACATGCAATGCTTCGGTATGTTCTATTACCAAATAAGCCCCTTTTTTCATAGAGACTGTTTTCCCAAAAGAAGTCTTTATCTGTCTTTCAATTCCAAATTTTTCAAAAATAGGAAGCGAATCTTTGTAAAGACTCACGATACTACTTTTTTTGGGAGCAATAGAATCTAAGTATTCTTTTACTTCTTGCAAAAGCATTTTATCGTCTACATAAATACCTTTAAAAGAGTCATCAAAAATATCTCTCAATATGGATGATGTTCTATTTATTTCACTTAAAACTTTATGAGGACATTTGTTTATATTACGAATACTTTTACAAAGTTTTTTCCACCTATTGACTAGATTTTGCAAATCAGAATCTAATTCAGCAACTTTTTTATCTTGAGCAACTGTTCTTATAATAACACCAAAATTTTTAGGTTTAATGCTATTTACGAGTCTTTTAAGACGAGTCCTTTCCTCTTTACTTTCAATTTTTTGAGATATTGAAACCCTATCCGAAAATGGAATTAACACCATATATCTTCCAGCTAAAGAAATCTCACATGATATTCTTGGTCCTTTAGTTGAAATGGGTTCTTTAATTATTTGGGCCAAAATAAATTGGTTCGGTTTGAGTAAGTCTAAAACCTTACCATTTTTTTCTATATCTTTTTCTTTTACAAAATTATTAAGCATGTAGTTATTTATCTTACCAGAATTAACAAACTTAACAAACTTTAAAAGAGATAGAAGTTGAGGTCCCAAGTCATGATAGTGAAGAAATCCGTTTTTTTCATGGCCAATATTTACGAAGGCAGCATTCAGTCCAGAAATTGGTTTTTTTACTCTAGCAAAAAAAATGTCGCCAACGGAAAATTTATTGTTATCAGTTTCTGTATTAAATTCAATTAGTTTGCCCTCATTTAATAAGGCAAAATCAACAGCAGAAGAATTTGATCGTATTATCAATTCTTTATTCACATCGATTATTTTATGACGTACAAACGTCGATTAAACAAATTTTTTATTTTACGGTTTTGACTTTTATAGCCAAACTTTCAAAGAACGGTCAAGTTTAAAGTGATTCTAGCACTATTTCTTTTTGTGTCGATTAGCTCTTCTTCTTTTTTTTCTTTTGTGAGTTGCTACCTTGTGTCTCTTTCTTTTTTTACCACTTGGCATATTAAATATTTCTATAAAGTTACTTTAGATTTTACAGCATTTACAAACTCTCTAGAGGGCTTGAATGCAGGTATATTGTGCTCTGGAATAATTACAGCAGTATTTTTTGATATGTTTCTACCAGTTTTCTTAGCACGTTTTTTAATAATGAAACTACCAAATCCCCTTAAATAAACATTATTACCACTTTCGAGCGAATCTTTAATTTCCTCCATAAATTTTTCAATAGTAATCTGAACGTCGCTTTTGTCAATTCCCAATTGTTGTGTAATATTAGAAACTATTTCTGCCTTTGTCATATTATTTTATTTATGGTTAATTAATTTCTGTTGGCAAATATAAAAATAATAATCACAATGATTGATTTTGGTATTATTTTATTATAATAGATAATATTTTTTTGATGAAATTTTCTTCAAAGTTATTTTACTGGTACCAAAAAAATAAAAGGGATTTACCTTGGAGAGAAACAAAAGACCCATATAAAATTTGGATTTCAGAAGTAATACTTCAACAAACAAGAGTAAATCAAGGTCTACCATACTACATAAAATTTTTGGAAAAGTATCCCTCTTTAAATGAATTATCTCTGGCAAAAGAAAAGGAAGTATTGCTGCTATGGCAAGGATTAGGGTATTATAAAAGGGCGATTAACCTTTTAGAATCAGCTAAAAAAATTGCTAAAACAAACAATGGGGTTTTTCCAAATAAATTCAATGATATTTTAAAAATTAAAGGAGTTGGAGATTATACGGCTAGTGCCATATCGTCTATATGTTTTAATGAAAAAGAAGTAGTTGTAGATGGTAATGTTTTTAGGTTTATATCAAGATTATTCGGAATCAAAAGAGATATAACTTTAAAGTCCACATTCGTTTTTTTTAAGAAAAAATTAAAGTTATTAATTGAAAATTCAGACCCCGGGGATTTTAATCAGGCTTTAATGGAATTCGGAGCACTGCAATGTTTACCTAATAAACCGCTTTGCTATTCTTGTATTTTTAAATTAGAATGCAAGGCATATCTTATGAACGATATCAAATCGTATCCTCAAAAAAAAATGAAAAAATTTAAAAAAGAAAGATTTTTTAATTACATCGTTATATCAAGTAATAAAAAACTGATCTTTAGAAAAAGAGTGGGAACTGATATTTGGAAAAACCTTTATGAATTCCCTTTAATTGAGGGTAAACATTCCAATTTGAATCAAATAGTTAACAAAAAAGAATTTAATGTTTTAACCAATAAAATGAAAAAACCACCAAGATTTTTGCAAGTAATAGATGTAAAACATATCCTTACCCACCAGATATTAAAAATTAAATTTTGGATTTTTGACTCAGAGGGTTGTCTCAATAATACACTTTCTATTAATGAAATTATAGATTTACCTAAGCCGGCCGTAATTTCTGACTTTATTAATAAACATTTAAAGTCATAACAAGATTTCTTATATTTGATTTTAAATTATATTTATGAGTGGTTCTTTAAATAAAGTAATGTTAATAGGAAACCTTGGTGATGATGTAAAGATTCACCATTTTGAAGGTGGAGGTTCGATAGGTCGTTTCCCATTAGCAACAAATGAATCTTATACAAAAAAGGATACAGGAGAAAAAATTACAGAAACGGAGTGGCATAATATAGTTGTAAGAAATAAAGCCGCAGAAATTTGTTTAAAATATCTTAGCAGAGGAGATAGAATTTATATTGAGGGAAAAATTAAAACACGAAAATGGAAAGCTGAAGATGGAGGTGACAGATATACCACTGAAATAAATGTTGATCAATTCACATTTTTGACAACTAAAAAGAATTCAGAACCTCAAAATACTATAAATGATGAATCAAATCCAGAAAATCAAGATTTACCCTTCTAATCTAATTACATAACAACATAGTAATAAACTTGCTAACCTCAATTATTTTAATTCAGTCAATTACATTATTCTTCTTATTGATTTGCTCTGCGGTTATTTCGGGAGCCGAAGTAGCTTTTTTCTCAATTTCTACAACCCAATTAGATTCAATACAAAATAATTACTCTAAAGAAAAGGTTTTGATTGAAAAATTACTTAAAAAACCCAAAAGACTCTTAGCAACAATTCTTGTTGCAAATAACTTTATAAACATTGCTTTAGTTCTTTTATTTTCAAACATCAGTCAGATATATTTATCTACAATCGACAATCATCTTTTAAGTCTACTTATAGAGGTTGTAGTAATTTCTTTTATTATTTTAATTTTTGGTGAAATTTTACCAAAGATATTTGCCAACAGGAATAATTTAGTATTTGCAAGATTTACAGCATTTATTATATTCAGATTAGATAAGTTTTTGTTATTTATTATTACTATTCCCATGAGTTTTATAACAAATATAATTGAAAAAAGATTTGGTCAAAAAGGAGGTAATTTTTCTGTCGATGAATTATCAAAAGCTCTGGAACTAACAAAACAAAATGATACGACAGAAGAAGAGGAAAAAATTTTAAGAGGGATAGTAAACTTTGGGAATATCGAAATTAGCCAGGTAATGTGTCCAAGAGTTGATATTTTTGCATTATCGTCTAATTTATCTCTAAATAAAGTTTTACCAAGGTTAATTGATAATGGATTTTCTAGAATACCAGTATTTGAAAATCAGCTTGATAATATTATTGGAATTCTGTATGTTAAAGATCTTTTACCGCATATAAAAGGCGAAAATTTTAACTGGATATCAATTCTAAGACCCGCGTATTTTGTTCCTGAAAACAAAAAATTAGATGATTTACTCAAAGAGTTTAAATCAAAAAAAATGCACATTGCAATGGTTGTTGATGAGTATGGGGGGACGTCTGGATTGGTCACACTAGAGGATTTAATTGAAGAAATTGTCGGAGATATATCTGATGAATTTGACTATGAAGATGTAGAATATTCTAAAATTGATAATAGTGTATATTTGTTTGATGCAAAAATCAGCTTAAACGACTTCTATAGAATATCTAAAATTTCATCGATTGATAATTTTGAAAAAAGAAGAGGGGAAGCCGAAACTTTAGGAGGTTTTTTAACTGAAATTACACAAAGACTTCCAAGAATAAGAGAAAAAATATCATTTGAAAAAATTCAATTTACAATCGAATCGGTTGACAAAAAAAGAATTAAAAGAGTTAAAGTCAAGCTATCATGAAAAACTTTTTAATTTTACTTTTTTTATTTGCTTTGATTATGTACTGCACTGGTGAACCAATTAGGCCAAAGCCAAAATCAATGTTAAATTTAAAATACCCCAATCCCACTTACATTATGAAAAAATCAAGGTGCTCTTTCTCATTTAAAATTAATAGCTATAGTAGTTTTGTAACTACAGATAAATGCAATTATCAAATAATATATCCAAATTTAAAAGGGACTATATACTTGACCTATAGAAAAGTCAATAATAATTTTGATTCACTATTGTCAGATGCATATAGCATACCTTTAAAACACGCAAGGAAAGCTGTTAGAATACCAGAGAAAGCTTATGTCAATAATACAAATAAGACATATGGTTCTATATTTCAGATAGTGGGTAACGCCGCTTCTCAAGTACAATTTTTTTTAACAGATAGCTTGAATCACTTTATTTTTGGGGCTTTATATTTTTACAAAAAACCAAATTATGATTCAATAATGCCAGCTATAAATTATATAGGAGAAGATATATCAAAATTAATGGAGTCTTTAAAGTGGACCGATTAAAATTTAAATAATTAATTAAATCTATTTGTTTGAGAGTTTTCGTAAACCTTTTTCCTTTGTGGGTAATTCTTTTTTCAGTTCTAGCCTTATTAAATCCACAATTATTTAATTGGTTCAGTGGTAATTTAATCACTTATGGATTAGGAATAATTATGCTTGGAATGGGATTAACACTTAAAGTCAATGATTTTAAAATTTTGTATGAAAATCCAGGATGGACTATTATTGGAGTACTAACTCAATTTTCAATTATGCCCTTTTTGGGATGGACAATTTCTAAAATTTTTGATCTGCCTGATTTTTTTGCTGTTGGATTGATTTTAGTTTCATGTTGCCCAGGTGGGACTGCATCCAATGTGATAGCATACCTATCAAATTTAAATGTTGCATTTTCTGTTAGTATGACTTTTATTTCAACTGTTACAGGAGTTATTTTAACTCCACTTTTGATATCAAATATATCAGGAGAATTAATAAATGTTGATTTAATAGGTCTTGTATTAAGCGCAATAAAGGTTGTTTTATTACCAGTTTTTTTAGGGTTAGTTGTAAGTAAATATTTACCATCCTTTACAAAAAAAATGATAATCTACTCCCCATCAGTTTCGGTTGTATTAATAGTATTAATAGTAGCAAGTATTATCGGTGAAGGAAAAGAAATTATTTTACAGTCAGGGATAAATCTAATAATTTCTGTTATGACTTTACATCTTTTAGGATTTACACTTGGATATACTATAAGTTTTATCTTTCTAAGAGATAAAAAATTATCGAAAACAATTTGTATTGAAATTGGTATGCAAAACTCTGGACTAGGCGTCGTATTAGCAAAAGAAAATTATATTAACCCCTCAACAGCGATACCTTCGGCAATATCAAGTTTGGTTCATTCTATATACGGAAGTATATTTGTTTCGATTTTCAAGGAACCTAAAAACACGTAATGTCATTAAAGAAAGTTGTAATTGTTGGAGCTAAAAGAACACCAATAGGATCTTTCATGGGATCTTTATCTCGGACCTCGGCCACCTTAATTGGTTCAAAATCTATTGAGGCCGCGATAAAATCAATTTCATTAAAACCTACCCTTATTGATGAAGTTTACTTTGGGAATGTCCTTCAAGCTGGCGTAGGGCAAGCACCAGCAAGACAAGCCGCAATTTTTGCCGGTGTTTCAAAGAAAGTCCCCTGTACCACAATTAATAAGGTTTGCTCGTCGGGAATGAAAAGTATTTCAATTGCTGCTCAATCAATAGCTCTTGGTGAAAATAATGTTGTTGTTGCAGGAGGAATGGAAAACATGAGCATGTCTCC
>MDTB01214106.1_pt1 | contig 10302 bp, 6 predicted proteins | sample 811161 | NCBI WGS metagenome assembly MDTB01 (sample SAMN05326650, study PRJNA326480) | marine metagenome | isolation source: seawater | place: Mediterranean Sea | collected 2009
GACCCTGCATATTGACCGAGCCTGTCTTTTCACCGGGTTCGACCGATTCAATTCGAGACAACCATAGCAAGTCTCGAACCAGTACCTCCATACGGTTTACCTGCATCTCCATCTGGGAGATGGGCTTATGAATCTTACCGGTCAACTCTTCATCAAGCGTCAACAGCGTCTCGGTATAACCTTTGAGCACAGTTAGAGGTGTCCTGAGCTCATGAGACACGTTCGCAACAAAATCCTTTCGCATCTTCTCGAGTCGAAAATGCTCGGTAATGTCGCGTAAAAACACCAGACGATCACCTTCACCAAAGGTCGAAATCTCGACTAACAGACTTGGGTCGTCCTTTTCCTTCGGATCGATTCGCAGCGGCCGATGGTAATCCTGCGCCGAAAGATATTTTGCAAATTCTGAGAACGGAACGAGTTCAATTAGAGGGCTCCCGACACCACCATGCTGCTCCAATCCGAGCATCTGCTCAGCCGACGCATTCATCCAGACTACATAACCATTGGTATTGACGATTACGGCGGCATCACGCATCGACTTTAGTGAGTCGCGAAGATAATCCAATGCACCAGACAGCAAGCCCTGCTCTTCCCGATTTCGAGCTTGGATTAGCCTAATCTGATTAAATAGCTGACCCCAAAGTCCAGACGCCTCGGGCGGAGGCGAATCAATATCATCGAGCCAGTGACTTAGCCGGTAAACCTGCCAGGCTCCAACCACCAACAATAAAAACAAGGCGGCCGTCGCGACAATCCAGGGTCGCCCAAACAATAGACCCAGAGCATAACCAATGGCAAAGAAAGCAAGCGCTCTCAGCGACGCTCGTCGCCACAGCGCGCGCTGATTCACTCGCCGACGCTTCCTCTGACAGAAAAACGATAGCCGGTACCGCGCACCGTCTGAATCAGGTCACTGTAATCAATGCTGGCAGCCTGTAACGCCTTACGCAGACGCCGTATGTGCACATCGACCGTGCGCTCTTCGACATAAACGTTCGCGCCCCAAACATGATCTAGCAACTGATTTCGCGTGTAGGCGCGCTCGGGATGGGACATAAAAAATTGCAACAAATTGAACTCAGTTGGTCCCATTTCTACCGGCTGGTTCTCAACAAAAATACGTCGGCTGTCAATATCGAGCACCAGCGAATCGACCTCCAATCGGTCGCGTTGATCGCCGCCAACGCTACGTCGCAAAATCGCTTTAATCCTCGCAATTAACTCTCTCGGTGCAAAGGGCTTGATCACATAGTCATCAGCGCCAATATCCAAGGCTTGGATAACATTATCCTCAGCCGCCTTGGCGGTCAGCATAATCACCGGCAATTCTGCGGTGGTGTCGTTGCGCTTTAGCCGTCTGAGCAGTTCGAGCCCACTACCGCCAGGAAGCATCCAATCGAGCAGTACCACATCTGGGCGTTCGTCGACGACTAAGCGGTGCGCGTCTTGAATATTGTCTGCTTCGAGACACTCAAAATCAGCGATCTCCAGTGCCATTCTCAACATATCGCGGATAGAAAACTCATCATCCACAATTAAGACTTTCTTTTCGGTCATGCGGTGTTTCTCATGTTCCGTAGGGCTTATTAGACATTCAATGTGACAGTCGCGAAACGTTACCGCAGGAAGACCGAAATTTCACCTGATATTGAGCACTAATATAAGCAGGTGGTCACAGCCAATCGAACCAACCATTCTTTTCAAATTCCGATTCACAACCGCGCAACTGTTTGCTGTACATCCGTGCGCGTCGATCAACCTTTTTCGCCACGTCTACTAGCCAGGGCTTTGATCGAAAAGTTCTGCGTTTATATCCACCATGACCCTCGTGATAGGCGAGGTACAATTTGAAAGTATCGTCCTTAGCGATGCCGTTTTGACGATTGGTCATATCGTTATACCAGCCAACAAAATCTACAGCATCGTGAAACTTGTCACGATCTGCCCCGTGGTTGCCAGACTCGCGTTTGTACCAGTCCCAGGTACTGTTTTTTGCCTGTGAATAACCATAGGCGTCACTAGGGCGTGGCCCGGGAATGAAACCCCAAATCTGCTTCCGGGGGGGCTTCGCACCGGCTACGAACCGAGACTCCTGATGCATAAATGCCATCATGACTGAGATCGGAACATTCCAGCGCTGCTTTGAGGCTTGTGCATCAGCATACCAACCCTTTTTTTCCCTAAAAATATCGCAGACATTATCAAGCGCCTCGGGCGGAGAGGTCTGGCACCCCGTCATCACTAATACAGTCAGGAAACAGATCAGAATTTTCTTCATGACGCACTCTCCAGGCGCTTTAGGAACTCGGCCTCATTAATAATCTGGAGCCCCAAACTTTCGGCTTTTGATAATTTGGAACCTGCACCGGGACCGGCAAGCACCACGGACGTTTTTGAACTCACCGATGTTGCTGTTTGACCGCCCAAAGCACGTATCGCCTCGGCAGCCGCATCTCGTGACATGGCCTCGAGCTTACCCGTGACCACCCAAGTTTGCCCTATGAAGGGCCCGACGGACTCAACACTGGTATCAATCACAGGCCAGGACACCCCTCGCTCAATCAACCGCAACAAAAACGCTTGAGTAAGGTCCTGCCTGAAGTAACGATAAACATGACTAGCAACGATGGGGCCTACGTCTGGAACCTCTTCTAATGCTTCGGTCGAAGCCTGAGCGATGGCGTCTAACTCACCAAAATGATTCGCCAATGAGAGGGCTGTCGCCTCCCCGACTTCTCGGATGCCCAAGGAGTACAAAAATCTAGCGAGTGTGGTCTGTCGGCTATCAGCGATCGCCTTCACAGTATTTTGTGCCGACTTTTCACCCATGCGGTCTAGACCGCTCAATTGCGCTACCGAGAGAGAGAATAGGTCTGAGGCGTCGACCACCAGTCCGTCGTCGAAAAGTTGCTCCAACAGCTTCTCGCCCACCCCATCAATGTCCATGGCCTTGCGCGATACGAAATGCTGGAGCGCCGCTTTTTGCTGCGCAGAGCAACCCAGGGTGTTGTCACATCGCTGCACAGCCTCGTCTTGATCTCGGACGACCGTCGAAGAGCAAACAGGACAAACCGTGGGAAACACCACATCAACTTCCGAACCCACCCGTCTCTCGGTGAGCACCTTTACCACCTGTGGGATGACGTCACCGGCCCGTCTCACCACCACAAAGTCTCTGACTTTGACCCCGAGCCGCGCAATCTCGTCCGCATTGTGGAGCGTGGCATTACTGACCGTCACACCACCAACAAACACGGGCTCAAGACGCGCCACAGGTGTGATCGCACCGGTTCGACCCACTTGAAAATCGACTGCCAACAACTGGGTTACTTCTTCTTGTGCCGGAAACTTACGCGCTATTGCCCAACGCGGTGCCCGAGATACCGCCCCGAGAGATTCCTGAAGTGGCATTGAGTCGACCTTGATCACCACACCGTCGATATCGACCTCGATATCGGCGCGCTGCGCCAAAATGTCTGCTGCGTAGGCTTCAGCCGTCTGCCAATCTGTTACGCGGCTGGTGAGATTAGATACTGTGAAACCCCAGCCCTTCAGTGTTTGTAAGATGTCGAAATGCGTATCGGGTAGCGGCTCTCCCGATGTGTATCCAACCGAGTAAGCCATAAATGAGAGCGGACGCTTAGCGGTGATGCGAGGGTCTAGCTGCCGGAGGCTTCCCGACGCCGCATTCCGTGGATTTTGAAATACCTTCTCACCCGATTTCAGCAACCTCGAATTCATTTGCTGAAAAGCAGATCGCGGAATCACCACCTCGCCCCTGACCTCAAGCTCACTGGGAAACCTCGTGCCCACCAGGGTCAGCGGAATATTCCGTATGGTCCTCGCATTGTGCGTAACGTCTTCACCTGTGGTTCCATCACCACGAGTCGCTGCTTGAATTAGCTGACCGTCGCGATACAGTAAACTCAGGGCAACGCCATCGAGTTTTGGTTCACAGCAATACGCTGTAACGGACTCACCCAGCCTGCTAACAATTCGCTCATCGAAGGCCTGAAGATCCTCTCCTGAAAAAGCGTTGTCGAGACTAAGCATGGGACGCCGATGGGTCACACTCGTAAACTCGGAAAGGGGGGTATCACCAATCCGTTGGGTTGGCGATGTCGATAGCAAAAGTTCAGGATGTACTGCCTCGAGCTCGCGGAGCCGGGCAATAGCTCGGTCATACTCGGCATCCGTCGCCTCTGGCTCGTCGTCTCGATGATAAGCGGCTGACCAACGGTCTAGCTGGTCTCGTAGGAGCGCGATTTCTGCTTTCGAGTCCAAATCGCGTCCGTTACGGCCGATGCCGAGTAGCGAACTCTCTAATCGTTTGACGAGTCGCTTCGATGTACTGCTTCGTCATGACACTGCGGGTGTCGTCTAGCACGTCACCGTCGAGCGTTTCAGCGAGTGCTTGGGCTGTAGCCAGCATTTCGTCGAAAGCCGCGCTCATGTCTTCAGGTCCCGGTAACGTCAGAAAAAACATTAGGCCCTGTGTTTGTAGGTGATCCATGAGATCGATATCAAAGACACCCGGTTGCATCATATTGGCCACTGAGAATTGGATTTTGCTCGTGCCTGACTGGATCTCGCTGAAGTGGAAGAAGTCCATATCGCCGAATCGCAACCCATAGCCGAGTAAAGCCTGCAGGATATCGGCACCCGAAAAGCCATGTTCTGACCGTGCAACAACGTTGAGTGAGAAAACGCGAGTGTGCTCGTCGCGCGGGAGCTTGGCCGACTCAGCGGGTGGAACAACCTCGACGTCATCCAGCCAATCGACAGTCCCCGGAGCGCTCGGAGTGGCTGAGGTCACTGTGGGCTGAATGACTGAGGATGTATCGGCAGTCGCTTCCGGCGAAGAAGCTATCGCTTGCGCACTGTCGACATCATCAGAGGGCACCACCGTTGGCTCGGATACAAGAGTTTCCGGTGTAGCGTACCCCTGGTCGTGATCGGGTAGAGTCTCGTCGGGACTGTCGATGTCACCAAAGGACGGTTCAATACGATCAACTACCCTGGCGCCACCATTAGGAAGTTCGCGGTCATCTATCAGGTCGTTTGCCTGATCAGCAGCCGATCGAACGACCTTAGCGTTCATTTTGTACCCTCTCTTGCGCTTGGCACGGGTGCGCATCACGATTGTCGCCAGCAATACAAGAAAAACGCCACCAACGATTAGCATTTCCAAGGTAATGACTGCCATAGACTATAACCCTCTTTAGCTAGCCGCCAATCTTGCAGCTTCTTCGATATCGACGCTGACCAATCTCGATACACCGGGCTCGTGCATAGTCACGCCCATCAGCTGATCAGCACCTTCCATCGTAATCTTGTTATGGGTAATGAATACAAACTGAACCTTTTGCGACATTTCCCTTACCAGTCGTGCGTAACGACCAACGTTGGCGTCATCCAGCGGTGCGTCGACCTCGTCAAGCATGCAGAAGGGCGCTGGGTTTAGCTGAAAAATCGAGAACACCAGCGCTATCGCAGTCATCGCCTTCTCGCCACCGGACAGCAAGTGAATCGTACTGTTCTTCTTACCCGGGGGTCGGGCCATAATCGCAACCCCCGTGTCTAATAAATCGTCGCCCGTCATCTCTAGGCAAGCCGTCCCACCGCCAAACACTTTGGGAAACAGCTCGCTGAAGCCGGCATTGATCGTATCGAACGTATCTTTGAATCGCTGGCGGGTCTCACGATCAATTTTCTTGATAGCTGCTTCAAGTGTTTCGAGTGCACCCATCAGATCTTCATTCTGGGCGTCTAGGTACTCTTTGCGCTCTTCGGCTCGCGATGTTTCATCAATAGCTGCTAAGTTAATCGGTCCCAAGCGATGAATTCGAGCTGATACGCGCTCAACTCTGACCTGCCACTCGGCCTCATCAGCCTCTTCAGGTAAACCCTCCTCTGCCGCAGCCAAGGTGGTATCAAGCGCCGCTATTGCTGTGTCAATCTGCTCGATTCGGACATTGCTTTCGGTCAGTTTCAATCGGGCACTTTCGCTTTTACCCTGAACATTCTGAACCGCTTGCTCGGCTATCATTTTGGCCTGCTCTTTTTCTCGCATCGACTGCTCGAGCTCGGATAGCGATTGCCGCGCGGCCGTTAGCTGTCGCTCAACCACAAGGCGCTGATCTAGTAGAGCCTTGAGCTCATCTTGAGCCGCCGCGTCCGGGTTGTCATCTTCCGGCAGTTCACTCCTGAGCGCTGCCTCACGCGACTCATAGTCGGCCAATTGAGCCTTTGCACGCACGATAGAACGCTCTAGAGCTTCTCGCTGCGCCAATAGCTCTCTCAGCTTGACTTGGCTGGCACCCAGCGCCCCATCGGCTTGCTGCTTGAGAGACCGGCAACGCTGCACCTCAGATCGAGCCTGCTCGCGCAATGCTTCGAGGTCTGTTCGGTTCTTATCATCGCTACCGACTTGCTCTTTGACACTGACGAGAGTCTGTTGAGCTTCAGTCAATAGCGTCCGCTCAGTGGTCAATAACGAATCTGTCTCATCGCGTTCGCGTTGCAGTTGTTCAACTCGAATACGGCGCTGCTCTGCCTCAGATACTTTCGCCGCTCGCTCAGACTCCGCTGCTGCACGTTGCCGAAGTGCTTCATCAAGGAAAGCTTCTTTGCCATTGATGTCGGATTCAACCATTTGAAGCGCCGTCACAGCTGATTGAAGCAGGCTATCGACGTCATTTAGTTGCGCGCTCTTGACAGCAATCTGCTCTACCACCTCAGTCAACTGACGCTGTCTAGCAAGCAGACCCGCCTCATCCTGCGTATCAACGCTGGTCTTGATCCAATCAGCACCCACCCAGACACCATCGCAGGACACCACCGACTCTCTTCCAGTAAGCGTGGCTCGAGCGCTCAGTGCCTGATCCCAAGTGTCTACGACGCGGACTTCATCGATTTGCGACTCCAAGCCGCTTGGAACCGATAAAAAGTGCGCAAGTGAGTCAGAATTATTGCTTCGAACCGTTTTCGCGCCCGCAACCAGGGTCAAACCTGCAGGCAATTTGTCCCCATCTGCCGAAATAGCTTGTGCAGAGTCCAGCACCAAACCCGACAACGCATCACGCAGCACCAGTTCGGCGGCTCGCTCGTAACCCTCATCGACCGAAATCACTTCGACAACGGATTTGAGGCTTCCAAAATGTCGGCGCGCCAGCCAATCATGGATCGCTCCATCATCGGCGTCCCCAGAGTTGGTTTGCAGTGCTTCGAGTGAGGCCCTCTGCCCCTCTAACATTTGGATCTCGCGACGTAGCTCGTCTTGTTGAGCGCGCAATGTATCGCCCTGCTCACGATGCTCAGCAACGCTTGTTTTCAGGCGCTCTATCGCCTCACGCTCGGTATTGACCATGGTTTCGGCCTGAGCGAGCTGGCCTGTGAGCAGCTCTAACTGCTCAGAATCGCTATCAGGCTTTGAAGACTCGATCGATTCGCCCAACCGAAGCAGACGCTGCTCCAAAGTTGCAATATTGCGCTCTGCATTGCTTAAGCGTCCCTGCTGAACTTCTACCTGCTGTCTAGGCACCGCGGCCCGAGCTGTAAATTCATCCCATTGGCGCTCAGCATCGAGTGCGGCAGCCTCAGCTTTTGCCAGCTGACCATCACAATGCTCCGCATCCGCCTGTTCTCGCTGTAACGTGGGCTCGATAGCCTCAATTGCATCTGCTAAGTCCTCGAACCGCTGGCCATCAGCCGTCGACAGTGCCAGCTCGCGCTGCTTTCCTTCCAGCGTTTGTTCAAGGTCCTTGGCAACCGACTCCCGGCGCTCTCGTGCAAACTGGATCGCCTGCTCGATTCTGCTGATATCGCTGCCGAGCGAGTAAAACTGGCCCTGAAGGTCATTTGTTACTTGATTAGATTCGGAGATTTGCTGACGTAGCGACTCGATTTCAGCCGCGACACTCGCGACCGCCGCTTGATGCTTCTCACGTTCTACCAAAAAGTCGTCGATTTCGCGTTGTGCTCGCGACTGTGCGCCCGCCTGCGAACGGCGTTGTAGGACCAGTAGTTGCGCCTTGAGTTGTCGCTCCTCGGCTTTCAGTTCGGCGTAGCGCTCCGCAGCCTGAGCCTGGCGTTTCAAGTGGGTTAGGTTGCGCTCTAACTCTTCTCTTAAATCGGTGAGACGATCGAGGTTATCGAGAGTCCGCTGCATGCGATTTTCTGTCTCTCGACGCCGCTCCTTGTATTTCGAAATACCGGCAGCCTCTTCGATGTAGACCCGCAAGTCCTCGGGCTTAGACTCGATCAGCCGCGAGATCATGCCCTGTTCGATAATTGCGTAGCTACGAGGTCCCAGGCCGGTACCGAGGAACAGATCGGTGATATCTCGTCGCCGACACTTGTTGCCATTCAGGAAGTAATCAGACGTACCCTCACGACTGACTAGGCGACGAACTGCTATCTCGCTGTAAGCCGCAAATTCCCCTGTAATTTTTCCGCTTGAGTTGTCGAACAACAACTCGATCGAGGCCTGGCTTACGGGCTGTCGCTGCGTGGTCCCGTTGAAAATGACGTCGGTCATCGATTCCCCACGCAGGGTCTTAGCCGAACTTTCACCCATCACCCAGCGAACCGCATCGATAATATTCGACTTGCCACAACCGTTCGGCCCAACCACCGCACACATATTGCTCGGCAATACGACACGCGTCGGATCGACAAATGACTTAAACCCAGAGAGTGAGATTGACTTGAGACGCATTGATTCCGCTCAGCGACCGCCACACACAGGTCGCTACCAGCGACCACCACAACATGTAGTGTACCTTCAAACCCCCGACAACACTATAAACGGTGAAGCTAAATTACTGCTTTCGTTGCGGTGTTATGGAGACTGGCGTCACAGAACCGACTTCGACGCCAGCGGCTCGTCCCACGAAACGCGCATTATTTAGCCCGGGTTGCCCGGACTCCGAAATTTGCACCTCGATATCGACACGCTCTAACGCCGATAACTTCTGTCCCGCCATACTGGACTCATCGCTAAGAGAGACCTTTATCGGCAAGGCCGTGACCGGCTCCCGAATCACAGCTGTGGGCATTCGAGCCGATGACCCTGCCGGCCTCGCAATAACGAAGACGGTTGCTCCTGAGTCGAGGGTCTCTTGCTCTGTAGTGGGACGCTCGACGATAACTTGGACAGTGATATCACTACTGCCCTCGATCACAGACCCCGTGTCCCCTTCTCTCGCCGACGGTGCAACCGCGAGACGGCGCTCGGCCTCTGCGATAACTTGTGCCATAAGCTGCCGCTCAGAACTGCCCGGTGGCTCTAGGTCCCGCAACACACGCCAGTAGCCAATAGCTTCTATGTACCTACCCGCGCCGAAAGCACCCATACCCAATGTCGCCAACGCGGCTTTTTCCCTCGGATCACTCGCGAGCGCTTGTTCAGCGCGCGCCTTGGCCCGGGGCGTTAATTGCTGTCCATTACTGATAAATTCAGCCTGCGCTGCTCTTCCCAGAACATCGGGCGCTTTCGGAGCCTCGAGCAAAATCGCTTCGAAGTGCTCAAGCGCTTTTGCAGCTTCACCTGCTGCGAGACGATACTCACCCAACAACGACTGATAATCGAGATTGGCGGGGCGAGCCTCTGAGCGAATTTGAATGCGCTCAATGAGACGCTCGACATCCGCGGGCGTTGCCTGCTCCAACGTCGCTAGCTGGCGCGTGATCAACACATCCTCTTCAGCTCCCAAAGTTTGATACAAAACGAAGGAGGCTGCGAATACGCCCAGCAAGCTCGCAATCTGAAGTAGTCGCGATGATGACGCCGGCCTCGCGGCGTCAACAGGAGCGAGCGAGGCGTCCTGATCGTCCCATACCCTGAGCTCGGCATCTGCCATCAAATCGGGATCATTGATTTCGACCTGCCGTATGGCCAGCCAATCGTCTAACGACTCACCCTCATGGGGTCGACGCCAAAAGCGGGGAACAACCACCAAGAAAGCGGCGGCGAGCAGCCAAGAAAGACCTAAAAATAACGTAATTTCAGTCATTTAAAGTCTGTTCCTGATGCTTCTTCCTCAACATATATGCTCGCTCATCGGCCACCGTATTGGTCGCTTCACGCCCTTTGCGCATTTGCAGAAGCATCACCGCAAGACCCATTAAGAATAGAAGAACTGGCATGGACCATAGCCAAATGGTATTACTATCGATGCCTGGACGGTACCTGACGAATTCACCGTAACGATCAACCAGAAAGACGATAATTTCCTCGTCGCTGGCGCCTGCCTCAAGCTGTTCATGAACAATGGCACGCAGATCTCGAGAGATATC
>MDTB01221099.1_pt1 | contig 10302 bp, 9 predicted proteins | sample 811161 | NCBI WGS metagenome assembly MDTB01 (sample SAMN05326650, study PRJNA326480) | marine metagenome | isolation source: seawater | place: Mediterranean Sea | collected 2009
TCTTTCCAGATTGAAAATCTGGCGTCCTAACCGATAGACGAAGGGAGCGTCGTGGGCGGAGTGTATAAGTAATTCTTCATGCTCATGCAAGGCCTAGGTAGGGCAGCATTAGGGACAGGCAACATCAACCAAATGCAACTCCGCTGATTTCCTACCCTGCCATTCATTCATGACCACCCTGACCGCCATATGGCAGTTGCGTAACCCATTGAGGATAAGATGACCTGCCTCTTCCTCAGCCATATTGAAACCCATTATTTTGACCCATTTGCCACGAGCCGAAGATTTTACAGAAAGACGCAAATGCTTTTCTTTTAAAACAGCAACATCCTCCAGATGAACATGCTCAAGCAAAAATATGGGCTCAAGATTTCCTGGCCCAAACGGCCCGGCCTGTTGCAAAAGCTCCCAGAAACCAACCGACAAATCATCAAGATCCAGCCGCGCATCTATGGTTAATTTTGGATCTTCGGGCCTTGCATGTTGCACAAACCATTTGTGCAAAAAAGCCTGAAGCGCCGCGAGGCCGTCTTTGGGGCATGAAAAACCTGCAGCCATGGCATGGCCGCCACCTTTTGTTAAAAGACCTTGCTCACGGGCGGCTATTACGGCAGCACCAAGATCAAAACCTGGCAAAGAGCGCCCGGAACCCTTCCAACCATCATAACTCGCTGCACAAACCAAGGCTGGCTTTTGGTGGGCATCTTTGAGCCTGCTCGCCACTATCCCCATCACACCCTCATGAAAACCTTCGTCGGCTATGAGAAGAAGCATGCTGTTGGGGTCTGTATCTTTTGCGAGTTCTTCGGCTTTTTTGCGCATCTCAGCTTCGATCTTTCGGCGCTGCTCATTGAGAAGTTCCAACTCCAACGCGAGCTTTTCTGCTTGCGTGTCATCATCACTAAGCAGAAGTTTTGTGGCCACGGGTGACTGGCCCAGCCGACCGCCTGCATTGAGACGCGGGCCCAGCCGAAAACCCAAATCAGAAGCAGTATTGGCGCTGGTAAGACCAGCGGATTTCATTAAGGCTGTAACGCCTGGCAATTGATGCTCTGCCATTTGCATCAAACCATGATGGGTCAACAGCCTATTTACCCCCACAAGCGGCACCACGTCACAAACCGCACCCAACGCTGCCAAAGGGGTTAACATCCTCAAATCCGGTGGTTTTTTTCCTTCGTAATGCCCCGCATCCACCAGCAATCGATGCAAACGAACCAACACCAAGAAGGTTACGCCAGCTGCGCATAATTGGCCGCAGCCACTTTTGTCCGCCGGATGGTTGGGGTTCACCAGACTGACCGAGATTGGTTCTTGCTCACCCATTTGGTGATGGTCAATCACAGCCACCTGAAGCCCCCTTCTGTGGGCCTCATCAAGGGCTTCAAAAGCGGTGGCACCACAATCCATGGTTACCAGATGGCTAATTTGACGGGCCTCAAAAAAGTCCCAAGCCCCTGAGGATGGGCCATAACCATCCAAAAACCTATCGGGAATATAATAGGTAAATTCCACCCCTGCAGCGCGCAAATATCGCCCCATTAAGGCCGTTGAGGTGGCCCCGTCCACATCATAATCGCCAATCAAACCAATCACCCTGCCCTCATGGATCCATTGGCACAAAATGGTGGCCAATTCATTGAGGCCACGCAGGCTGATAGGGTCAGGCAGGTTTTCTTTGAATGTGGGGTTTAAAAATTGTTGCGCTTCATCAAGGCCAATACCCCGGGACACCAGCAATCCTGCCAAAGTCATGGGAATATCCAATTGGCGGGCCATCAATAGCGCCAATTCTGGATCGGACCCGGCAAGATACCATTGGCGGCCAGATGCTGACCGCCCTTCAAGCAACCTCATCAGTAATGAAACTTTTTGCCATCCTGGTGAACGGCTCGAATCCAACGCACAGTGCCCGTGGAAGAACGCATCACCACCGTCTCGGTTTCAAAACCTAAGCCGATTTTGCGCACGCCACGCAGCATGGAACCATCAGTAACACCGGTGGCGGCAAACATCACATCGCCTGATGCCATTTCCTGCATATCATATTTACGGGACAAATCCGTGATGCCTATACGTTCGGCACGCCCACGCTCCTCATCATTTCGGAACACCAAGCGGCCTTGCATTTGCCCACCGATGCAACGCAAAGCAGCAGCTGCCAAGACACCTTCTGGGGCACCGCCTACCCCAAGGTAAAGATCGATGCCCGTGCTTGCATCGGTGGTGTGGATAACACCGGCCACATCTCCATCACTGATCAACCGAATGGAGGCACCTGTTGAACGAACCTTTTCAATGATTTCTGCATGTCTGGGGCGGTCCAATATACAAGCAGTGACATCCTTGGGGTCAACATTCTTGGCTTTGGCCAATGCATGGATATTCTCAATCGGGTCAGCATCCAAATCCACAATGCCAGGAGGAAGACCGGGGCCAACAGCAATTTTTTCCATGTAGACATCAGGGGCATGAAGCAAAGAGCCACCTTCAGCCACAGCAATGGTGGCAATGGAATTGGGCATCGCCTTGGCGCAAAGCGTGGTGCCTTCGAGGGGGTCAAGGGCAATATCAACCTTGGGGCCCTCACCCGTGCCCACTTTTTCTCCAATAAAGAGCATGGGTGCCTCATCCCTCTCGCCCTCTCCAATCACAACAGTGCCTTGGATCATGAGGTTGTTGAGGGCTCGGCGCATGGCATCCACCGCGGCTTGGTCGGCTTCTTTTTCGTCACCACGACCAATCAAATCATGGCAGGCCACGGCTGCGGCTTCGGTCACACGGGCAACCTCAAGGGTCAAAATGCGGGAGAGCATGGTGGCGTCGTTGGGCATATTTTCCTCAAAAATCAGGATTGAAAGATACGAATAACAATTGGTGTTTCTGCCACTGACGGTTGTTTGGCAATAGCACCCAAAGCCTCGCGCAAATTTCCTTCCCGGGTGTCATGGGTCACCAGGATCAAAGGCACATTGGCACCAGGATCTCTGGCCTTTTGGAGCACAATGTCTAGTGACACAGACTTATGGGCCAATTCATGGGTAATAGCTGCCAGAACACCAGGCTCATCCTTCACGCTTAAACGAATATAATAGGCGCCCATGCGTTCATCTGAAGGCGCCGAATCCACATCCTCCAAATCCTGCACAGGACGCCCAAAAGAAGGCCCATTCATGCCACGAATAATGTCGGCTATGTCAGCCACCACGGCCGAAGCTGTGGGCCCCTCACCCGCACCACGTCCGTCAATCATGATCCGCCCCACTGGCTCTGCATCCAACATAACCGCATTGAACACGCCATCAACATTGGCCAAAGGCTCATGTTCAGGCACCATGGCCAAATGCACACGTTGCTCCAGGCCCGCCGGGTTTCGTCGGGCGATGCCCAACAATTTCAAACGATAGCCCAATTCCCTGGCATAGTTGATGTCGTCACTGGTGACGCCTCTGATGCCTTCGATATCCACTTGATCAAAACGTGGAATCGTGCCGAAGGCACAAGAAGCTAGGATCGCAATTTTATGGGCCGCATCTATCCCATCAACATCAAAAGTTGGGTCAGCTTCAGCATAGCCAAGTGCCTGGGCTTTGCCCAACATCACTTGGAATTCATCACCGGTCTTATCCATGGCGGAAAGAATATAGTTGCAGGTTCCATTCAAGATGCCTGCAACGCGTATAACTTGGTTTCCAATAAGCCCCTCTTGAAGTGCCTTAATGATTGGGATTCCCCCAGCCACGGCAGCCTCAAAACGCAATCCTGCCCCACTGGTTTCGGCCAAGCGGGCTAGTTCCGCCCCATGGACGGCGATAAGAGCCTTATTGGCAGTGACCACATGAATGCCCGATTGCAAGGCATGCGTAACCGCCTCCAGCGCAGGCCCCTCAGAGCCACCGATCAATTCCACAAAAATATCCGGTGCACATGTCCTGATCATTTCTTGGGCATCGGTGAAAAATTCAACGCCAGACAAATCCACGCCACGATCTTTTGAGGAACGCGCACAAACACCCACCAGCGCAACTTTCTTACCCAATTTGGCCCCAAGCTCAGCTGATTTGGCATGCAGCATTTTGACCACGCCAACACCGACGGTGCCAAGGCCGGCAATGGCAACCTTGGTCACGTCATTCATGCCACTTCGCCTTCGGCTGGGCCCACAAGACCACGCCGTTCAAACATGCGCCTGATGTTGCGTGCGGCCTGACGAATCCGTTGTTCATTTTCCACAAGACCAATACGGACATAGCCTTCCCCATGCTCACCAAAGCCAATGCCCGGTGCCACTGCCACGCCAGCTTCATCGATAAGCAATTTGGAAAATTCCAAAGACCCAAGTTCCTTGAATGGCTCAGGCAATGGTGCCCAGGCAAACATGGTGGCCGGCGGCGGTGGGATATCCCAGCCAGCCCGGCCCATGGCGTCAACAAGCACGTCACGGCGGCCATGATAAATTCCCCGCACTTCAGCGACGCAATCTTGGGGTCCATTTAACGCCGCTGCCGCCGCAACCTGGATGGGCGTGAAGGCACCATAGTCCAGATATGATTTGATCCGACGCAATGCCGATACCAACCTGCGGTTGCCCACGGCAAATCCAATCCGCCAGCCGGGCATGGAATAGGTCTTGGACATGGTGGTAAATTCAACAGCAACATCCCTGGCACCCTCAACCTGCAAAATAGATGGCGGCGGGGTGTCTTCAAAATAGATTTCTGAATAGGCCAGATCAGACAAAATATAGATGTTGTTCGCCCGGGCAAAATCGACAATTTCTCGGTAGAAATCCAAGTCCACCACCTGGGCGGTGGGGTTGGATGGGTAATTGATCACCATCATGGTCGGCGCTGGCACGGAATAAAGCATGGCCTGGCGGACACCCTCCAGAAATTGTTCGGGTGTTTTGGCAGGAACCTGGCGCACCGAGGCCCCGGCAATGATAAAGCCAAACGCATGGATCGGGTATGCCGGTGATGGCACGAGAATAACGTCACCAGGCGCGGTGATCGCCTGGGCCAAATTGGCAAGGCCTTCTTTGGAGCCAAGTGTTACGATCACCTCTTCTTCTGGATCGAGAGAGACCCCAAAGCGACGTTCATAATAATGAGCTTGGGCACGACGAAGACCAGCAATGCCTTGGGATGTGGAATAGCGATGGGTGCGTGGGTTGGCCACTGTCTCATGAAGTTTGGCCACGATATGATCAGGGGTTGGCATGTCTGGGTTGCCCATACCAAAATCAATAATATCCTCACCATGGGCCCTCGCCCGCGCCTTGAGCTTATTGACTTGCTCAAAAACGTAAGGGGGAAGCCTTTTGATCCGGTGGAACTCTTCTTGGGACATGATGACAATGACACCTTTACTGGTTTTTGGGTTCGGCTGCTGGGCTTTCTTCGCCTATTGCCGGTTGCCCGGTGAAGGCGCGATCCCCTCGCTGACGAAACCTCTTATTCATGCGGGCTTTCTTCAAATCTTCTGTTACCGTGTCCAAGCTGGTTCGGTCCATATCTGGCGTCGGTGGGTAAACATGCTCCCGCAGATCTGGGGCTTTGGGCCCCTCGCTGCAGGCAGCCAAAGGTAGTACCACCAAAAGCATGAGAGCAAAAAAACATAAATTCTTGTTCTTTGGGGTCATTTTTATGTCACATTGTTAAGGTCATTAGAGCACAAAAGCATATTTGACCGCAGAGAGGAATAAGATGGGCGACCAAAAAGCAAACAACAGCAGCAACGACATGGGGATGCTGAACACCGTTAAGCTTGCCAACAACATGGCCCAAGCCCAAGCCCATTTGCAACGAATCCAAGCCGACCTTGCTGCATTCCATATGGATCCTGAGGGACCTGTGCAAATGGATCCTTTGAATTTGGGTGACACCTTCAAGACATTCGTGACCTTGATGCAAGAACACCCTCATGAAATCGCCAATGCCCAATATCAGCTTTTTTCCCAATATCAGGAATTATGCCAAAACATGATGGCACGGATGAATGGGGAACAGGTCGAGCCACTTATTACACCAGAGCGCGGAGATCGCCGCTTTAAGGACGAGGGCTGGAACCACGACATCTTCGACTTCATGAAGCAAGCCTACCTGATTACGGCGAAATGGGCGGACGCGACGCTGAAAGATATCGATGGCAAACTGCCTGTGCGCGACAAACGTAAGGTGGAATTTTACGCCAAGCAATTCATGGATGCGTTAGCTCCTTCAAACTTTATGCTCACAAACCCCCAAGTATTAAGAGAATTCATGGCCACGTCGGGTGACAACATCGTCCGCGGTCTTGAGCAGATGGCCCATGATATTGAGCGCGGCAAAGGCAAGCTCAATATCAAACAAACCAACACCGAGGCCTTTGAAATCGGGCGCAACATCGCTGCAACAAAAGGGTCAGTGGTCTATCGCAATGATTTATGTGAATTGCTCCAATATGACCCCACCACCGAAGAAGTTTATGAAAAGCCAATTCTGATCATCCCACCTTGGATCAACAAATATTACATTTTGGATCTTCAAGAGCATAATTCGATGGTCAAATGGCTTACCGATCAAGGCCATACAGTCTTCATGGTTTCCTGGAACAACCCAGATGAACGCCTCGCACACAAAACCTTCGACGATTACATGGTTGAAGGTGCCATGGCGACCATTGCGGCGGTTGAAGCTGCCACTGGCGTGAAGAAACCCAATGTGGTTGGTTATTGCATCGGCGGGACCATGTTGGCTTGCGCTCTTTCTTGGTGGGCAACCAAAGGAAATACCAAGCCTGTGGAATCCGCCACCTTTTTGACCACCACCCTGGATTTTTCAGATCCAGGAGATTTGAGTGTTTTTGTTGATGAGACCCAACTTCACAACATGGAACAATCCATGGAGGCCCATGGTGGCTTTCTGGAGGGCTCAGAAATGGCAACCGCTTTTTCCATGCTTCGTGCCAATGACATGATTTGGTCATTTGTGGTGAACAATTATCTCCTGGGCAAAGAGCCCATGGCCTTTGATTTGCTCTATTGGAATAGCGACCCCACCCGCATGCCTGTGAAAATGCATAGCTTTTACCTACGCCATTGCTATTTGCAAAATGACCTGCCCAACAAAAGAATGGTGCTTGGTGGTGAAATCATGGATCTTGCGAACATCACCGTGCCAGTCTTTATGCAAGCAGCCCGCGAAGACCATATTGCCACCTTTGATGCGGTATACAAATCACTTCACCACCTGGGCTCCCGCTCAAAGAAATTTGTGCTTGCCGCATCCGGACATGTCGCTGGCGTGGTAAACCCACCTTCGGCACAAAAATATAGCCATTGGGTTGCCAACAGCACCGCCCTGCCTGAAAGCAAAGAAAAATGGTTGGAAAACACCAAAGAACTTAAAGGATCCTGGTGGCCAACATGGAATGACTGGTTGATCAAAAAGGCTGGCAAAAAAATTCCTGTCCGCAAACCAGGCGATGGTCAGCTCAAAGTTCTGGAACCGGCGCCTGGCTCCTATGTGCGCAAGCATTCCGTGCCGATGAATTGATGATCAAGGGCGCAAGGGCGCAAGCTTAAGCCCCCGATCCTCCGCCAGGCCAAACATGATATTCATATTTTGTATGGCCTGGCCTGACGCCCCCTTAATCAAATTATCAATCGCGCTGACCACCACCGCACGGCCGCTAACATGTTCCTCATGCACTGATATGCGGACATTATTGGTGCCGCGGACATGAGATGTGGATGCCGTGTGACCCTGGGGCAAAACCTGAACAAATGCCTCGTCAGCATAATGATCCAATAAGCACGCACGTATTTGTTGATGGTCACCAGCCAAGTGAATGGTGGAAAGAATGCCCCTATTCATGGGCACCAGATGTGGCGTGAAGGTGAAAGAAACTTCAGCATTTTTGGCCATCAATCCTTGGGCTATTTCGGGGGTATGACGATGCGCTCCCACGCCATAGGCGGCAAATCCCTCATTAACTTCGTTGAACAACAGGTGGTCCTTTAACGAACGACCTGCACCAGAAACCCCCGATTTGGCATCAATCACAACATGCTCCCGACCAATGAGGTCATGGGCCAAAAGTGGCAAAAGTGGGATTTGCACCGATGTTGGATAACAGCCAGGGTTGGCCACAAGACGCGCATCCTTTACAGCCCCTCGCGCCCATTCTGAAAGGCCGTACACAGCCTCTTTTTGCAGTTCTTTCGCCTGATGCTCCAAGCCATACCACTTGGCATAAGTCTCGGTATTGGCGAGCCTAAAATCCGCCGACAGGTCAACCACACGGACCTTATCAATGATTTTTGACACCACTTCTTGGGTGGTGCCATGGGGCAATGCACAAAACACCAAATCAGCCATGGCCACATCAATATCGACAATGCGTTGCAGACGCAGGTTGGGATAAAGGGCCCCAAGGCCGCCATGAACCTGATCCATCAGCTCACCGGCGCGGCGGTCTGCAGACACAGCAACAACGTCAACATCATCATGCAGCGCAAGCAAGCGCAGCAATTCTGCACCTGTGTAGCCACTACCCCCAAACACAATTACTCTTAATTTGGCCATCTGTTTTGCCTTTAAGCCGCTTGTCCTAACTCTTGCTCTGACCACAGCTTGGCCCATTTTGGCAACCAAGACACGCAACCAAACCCGTGAGAGCGCCATGCCGCCATTGATGATGTTGATGTTGCTTTTGCTTGCCATGCCTGCCCAAGGGGCAAATATGCAGGTGATGGCAGATAATTTGGAAAACCCATGGGCGCTTGCCTTCATGCCCAATGGTGGTTTTTTGGTGTCCGAACGTATTGGGCGACTCAGCTGCTATGATCGTCAGGGCAACAAACAAACATTGGAAGGCCTGCCTGATATCAGGGTTCGCGGCCAAGGCGGTCTTTTGGATGTGATCACAGCCAAGGATTTTGCCCAAACCAAACGCATTTATTTTACCTATTCAGAACCCGTTGGTCAGTTAGGTCGGACCGCCTTGGCGGTTGCAAAACTAGATTGTGGGGCTGGGATGCTGCGCGATGTAACAAAGCTTTATGCCCAAGAAGAGGCATCTGGCTCAAATGTTCATTTCGGTAGCCGTGTGGTGGAGCGTGATAATGGCGAATTGTTGGTCACCATTGGTGACCGTGGGCAGCGCCATTTGGCCCAAGACCCTCAACGCAGTGAGGGTAAGATTATGCTTATTAACCCCAAAAGCCAAAAAGCTCGGGTTTGGAGCATGGGCCACAGAAACCCCCAGGGGGCTAGCCTTGACCTGGAAGGAAAGCTTGTTGCTGGGGAACATGGTCCGCAAGGCGGTGACGAGGTCAATCGGCCCAAAGATGGTGGTAATTATGGCTGGCCTCTGGTGACCTATGGTGAAGAATATGGCGGCGGCCGCATTGGTATCGGGGATGCAGCAGAGGGGCTTGAACAGCCGATGTTCCATTGGACACCTTCCATCGCCCCTTCAGGTCTTATGATTTATTCAGGCAAAATGTTCCCCCAATGGCGGGGGCATTTGTTCACTGGTTCGTTGAAATATGATTACATCTCCAAGCTCACCCCCCAAGGCACAAATTATGGGGAAGAAATGCGCTTGTTTGAAGGGGAATATATTCGTATTCGCGACATCAGGGAGGCCCCAGATGGCAGCATCTGGTTCATTGCCGAAGGTGAGGGTCGTATTTACCGATGGGCCAAAGATAATTGATCTTTACGCGGCATGGTTGGAGGACAAATCACAAAGTTCCGGATGGCCTTGGCAGCAATCCTCAGTAAGAAAGGTCAAAAGCATACGGACCGTTTGAGGCCTTAATTCATGGACCACATGGCGGCCCTGTTTTGAAGATTGCACGAGACCTGCATCAGCCAGTTCATGCATGTGGAATACCAAATTTGATTGGGAGAGACCGGTGGCCTCAGCCAAGGCACCTGCCCCCACACCATGGCTCCCCGCATCCAGGAGCTTTCGAAAAATTTTTAGCCGGTGTTCGTTGGCCAATGCAGCCAGAATGGACAATGCCCCCTGATCTTCAAGACGCTCCATGACGCTACCCCCAATATTTTTTTCGTTTGTTCCTAGCTATCCCAAGCAGGCAAAAGGCCACAAGATAGGCGTGGCTTTTAAGTTGGCTTAGACATGAACGGCTTTTTTTCGTTCAACTTGCACCAACAGCACAAGCGCCAGACCTGCAATCAATAATGGCGGCAACATTGCATAATTGACCAAGCCCCAACCAGAAACCGCATCCCCACCAGAACAATTCATAAGCCCACCGGATGCCAGTGAGGCCACGGTCACAAGCCCAAA
>MDTB01049409.1_pt1 | contig 10301 bp, 9 predicted proteins | sample 811161 | NCBI WGS metagenome assembly MDTB01 (sample SAMN05326650, study PRJNA326480) | marine metagenome | isolation source: seawater | place: Mediterranean Sea | collected 2009
ATTGATTATTTAAATAATTAATACTTGCTATAATTATCCTTTATAGTTATAGAGTTAATTTTAATGGCAACTAAATCAAACAAAGCTGTTAAAATTTCCCAAAAACATCTACTTGGTATTCAGGATTTGTCTATTTCTGATGTTAATTTTATTCTTAATGAGGCAAAACAATTTATAGATCTTAATAAAAGTAAAAAGAAAAAATTGGACATATTGCGAGGAAAAACACAGATTAATTTATTTTTTGAGCCTTCTACAAGGACGCAGAGTTCATTTGAGCTTGCTGGCAAAAGACTTGGTGCAGATGTCATGTCAATGAATATAGTTAATTCAGCGATTAAAAAAGGAGAAACGTTGATTGATACAGCAATGACTCTCAATGCCATGCACCCAGATTTGATTGTAATAAGACATCAAGATTCCGGTGCTTGTAATTTGCTATCTCAAAAAGTTAACTGTTCAGTTATTAATGCTGGTGATGGAAGAAGAGAACACCCTACCCAAGCACTATTAGATGCTCTAACAATTATAGATAGGAAAAAAAAAATTCAAGGTCTTAAAATTGCTATATGCGGTGACATTCTTCATTCAAGAGTGGCTAGATCAAATATATATTTATTAAATATGTTAGGGGCAGAAGTTAATATTATTGCACCGTCAAATTTAACTCCAAAAGGCATAGAGAATTTTGGGGTTAATAAATATACAGATATGAAAAAAGGATTAAAAGATTGTGACATTGTAATGATGCTTAGATTGCAAAATGAAAGAATGGCAAGTTCATACCTCTCATCAAATAGAGAATATTATGAATATTATGGATTGACTCAAGATAAACTTAACTTTGCTAAAGAAGATGCTTTAATAATGCATCCAGGACCAATGAACCGAGGAGTAGAAATAGATACTAATTTGGCAGATGATATAAATAAAAGTGTAATACAAGAACAAGTAGAACTAGGCGTGGCTGTTAGAATGGCATGTCTTAAAATTTTTTGCGAATGAAAAAACAATATTTTTTAAATGCTGACATTATAGACCCAAAAAATAACATTAATGAAAATGGTGGATTAATAATTGATGAAAAAGGCAAAATTGAAGCGTTAGGAAAAAAAGTAAATAAAAATAATATCCCCGCAAGAGAAAAGGTCACTGATCTAAAAGGTAACCATATATTTCCTGGTTTGGTTGATATGCGAGTTTTTGTTGGAGAGCCTGGTTATGAATATAAAGAAAATTTTAGAACGTTAAGTAATGCAGCATTATCTGGTGGCGTAACTTCAGTTGTAACGATGCCAAATACGGATCCTGTAATTGATAATGTCTCAATTGTAGATTTTCTCAAGAGAAGAGGTAGAGATAAGTCAAAAATTAATATTTTTCCATCTGCATCACTTACAAAAAATCTTGAAGGAAAAATTATGACTGAGTTTGGTTTGTTGCAAAGAAAAGGTATAATTGGTTTCACAGATGGTCTGAAAACAATACAAAATTCACTTCTAATGTCTAGAATTATGAGATCTGCAGGTGATTTGGATGCATTAATTATGCAGCATGCAGAAGATTATAATCTCTCAGAGAATGGTATAGTGAATAACAGTATTGTAGCTACAAAACTTGGTTTACCAGGCATACCTGATATAGCTGAAAAAATTATAATTGAGAGAGATCTTACATTATTAAATGAGTATTCTTGCAGATATCACATTTCACAAATATCATCTAAGAAATCAATAGAAGTAATTGAACGGAATAAGCAAGAACTTAATTTTACTGCTGGCGTTTCTATTAATAATCTTTCACTAAACGAAAATGATATTGGTGACTTTAGAACATTTTTAAAGTTATCACCTCCTTTAAGATCAGAACAAGATAGGATTGAAATATTAAATGCACTTAAAAAAGGATATATTGATGTAATAGTTTCTGATCACAAACCAGAGGATCAAGAACAAAAAAGACTTACATTTAATCAGGCTGCTACTGGAGCCTCAGGTGTTGAAACATTATTAGCAACTTCGCTAGAGCTCTATCATAATCAAAGTCTTAAGTTAGAAACGATAATTGCTGCTTTAACTTCAAATCCAGCAAAAATATTAAAAATAAACAAAGGTAATCTCAGTATTGGTGCAGATGCAGATTTTAGTATTGTTGATATCAACAAACCTTGGGTCGTAAAAAAAGAAAAAATTATATCTAAGTCTAAAAACACATCATTAGATGAAAAAAAACTGCAAGGAAAAGTTTTGAATACATTTATAAAAGGTGTGGAACTTTTTAAATTATGATAAATGAATATTTAATAATTTTTATTGGTTATTTAATTGGTTCAATACCTTTTGGATTTATTTTGACTAAAATTTTTTTAAATAAAGATATTAGGGATATAGGATCTGGAAATATTGGGGCCACAAATGCTCTTAGAACAGGAAATAAACTAATAGGTTATAGTACTTTACTTTTAGATATATCTAAAGCTGTAATTCCAATACTCTATATTAAATTAAGTAATTATGATTTAATGTTTATATTATCTTTAAGTATATTTATTGGTCATGTATTTCCAATTTGGTTAAAATTTAAAGGAGGGAAAGGTGTGGCTACTTATGTTGGAATACTTGTTATAATTAATCCAATAGCGTCTTTGATATTTATGGTTTCATGGTTTGTAACATACTTAATATTTAAATTTTCCTCCCTATCTTCAATAATAGGTAGTTTAATGGTACCAATATACTTATATATTTTTGAGGATATAAATAATGTTCATTTTTTTTTAATTATGTTTGTACTTATTTTTTACACACATAGAGAAAATATAAAACGTTTAATAAACAAAGAAGAAAATAAAACAAAAATTTATTAATTTGACTAAATTTATGTTTTATGTGATTTAATGATCAGATGAATTTAGTAATAGTAGAAAGTCCAGCAAAAGCCAAGACTATCAATAAATATTTAGGTGATAACTATACAGTTTTGGCTAGTTATGGGCATATCAGGGATTTGCCATCAAAAAATGGTTCTGTTGATCCAGATCAAAATTTTAAAATGGAATGGGAAGTAGATAGTTTTTCCAAAAAATATTTAAAAGAAATATCTGATGCAGCAAAAAGTTCATCAAAAATAATACTTGCTACTGACCCAGATCGTGAAGGTGAGGCTATAGCTTGGCATGTCAAAGAGTATTTAAACGAAAAAAAATTACTTAAAGATAAAGAAATTCAGAGAGTTGTATTTAATGAGATTACCAAAAAAGCAGTTACTCATGGAATAGAAAATCCAAGGCAAATTGAACAAATGTTGGTTGATGCTTATATGGCAAGGAGAGCCCTTGATTATCTTGTTGGGTTTAATATTTCTCCTATATTGTGGACTAAACTACCTGGATCTAAATCTGCTGGTAGGGTTCAATCTGTTGCTTTAAAGTTAATAACAGAGAGAGAACATGAAATTGAATCTTTTACTCCAGATGAATTTTGGTCATTAAACATAAAATTCAAAGATGCTAATAATAAATATGTTACAGCTAATATTAGTTTATTAGATAATAAGAAAATTGAAAAATTTTCATTTAGGAATAAAAAAGAAATAAATGAAGCTATATCAATTTTAAATAAAAAAAAATTTAATGTCACTGATATTTCAGGAAAAATAGTTAATCGTAATCCATCAGGTCCATTCACAACATCTACACTTCAACAGACAGCTTCTAGTAGATTGGGCTTTGGAGCATCAAGAACCATGCAGATCGCACAAAAGCTTTATCAGGGTATTGAAATTGAAGGAGAAACAATAGGATTGATTACTTATATGAGAACTGATGGTACAAATATATCAAATGATGCACTAACAACTTTTAGAGATTATATTAAAAATGAAATTGGAAATGAATATTTGCCTGAAAACCCATTAAGTTACTCTGGTAAAAAAGCTAAAAATGCACAAGAAGCTCATGAAGCTATAAGGCCAACCGATATTATTAGAACACCTGAAAGTGTAAAAAAATATTTAAGTGGCGATCAAAACAAGCTATATGATTTGATTTGGAGTAGAGCATTATCATCACAGATGGCTCCAGCTAAATTTGACAGAAATACAATTACAATTACATCAGATGATGATAGCACTATTTGTAAGGCTAGTGGTTCTGTTTTAAAATTTGATGGATTTTTAAAAATTTATAATAATGTCAGTAAAGATGATAATGAAAATATATTACCAGATGTATCTAAGGGTCTTATTAATATTGAAGCTTTAATTGATGAACAACATTACACTCAACCACCACCAAGATATTCTGAGGCAAGTTTAGTAAAGAAACTTGAAGAGCTTGGCATTGGTAGACCTTCTACATATGCAAGTATTATATCTACAATTGCTAACAGAGGATATGCAGAAATTTTAAATAAGAGATTTTTTCCAACTGATAGAGGTAAATTAATCTCTGCTTTTTTAGAAAAATTATTTTCTAAATATGTAGATTATAATTTCACAGCTAGTTTAGAAGATCAATTAGATGAAATCACATCAGGTAAAGAAAGTTGGATAAAAGTATTAGAAATGTTTTGGAAAGATTTTAATAACAACGTTTCAGAAGTAAAAGAAAAGAGAACTAGAGAGGTTTTAGATTTATTAAATGAAAGTTTAGGATCATTGATATTTGACAAAGATGATGATGGAAAGATTATAAGAAAATGTAAAATATGTGAAAATGGTATATTAAGTCTTAAAAATAGCTTTAGAGGAGGAGCATTTATTGGTTGCTCAAACTATCCAGAGTGTAAATTTACCAGACCTTTATCTAAGGCAAAAGCTGCTGCTCAGTCGCAATTAGCTGAACCAAAATTCATCGGAAAGCATATTAATGGAAATGATATTTTTCTAAAAAATGGAAGGTTTGGTCCATACCTTCAGTATGAAAAAATTTTAGAGGAAATTAAAATAGAAAAAAATTCTAAGAAAAAAAAGAAATCTAAAAAAGCCAAATCAGATATAAACGAACTTTTAAAAAATGTTTCAATACCAAAGGGATTAGAATTAAAAAGTATTGACTTAAATAGAGCTCAATTTTTATGCTCTCTACCAAAATCTTTAGGTGTAAATCCTGATAACGAGAAAGATATTACGTTGAATGTTGGAAGATTTGGACCTTACTTAAAATGTGAAAATAAGTCAGCTAGAATAGAAAATGTTGAGGAAATATTTTCTATAGGTTTAAACAGGGCAATAACGATGATAGCTGAAGCTAAACCTGGTAGAATGTCATCTTCAATAATTAAAGATTTAGGCGCACATCCAGAAGATAAAAAACCTGTTAGAATAATGAAAGGTCAATATGGGCCGTATATAAAATATAAATCACTCAATGCCACTATACCTGAGGAAAAAGATCCTGTAGAACTCACAATGGATGATGCGTTAATATTAATTGAGAAAAGAAATGAATACGATAAAACCAAGAAATCCAAAAAAAGGAAAAAAAAATGAGTTATGAAAAAAAGATTAAAGAGTTAAGTATTGTTTTGCCAAAAGCAGCTAATCCAGTTGGATCTTATCTTGCTACAAAAATTACAGAAAAAATGCTTTTTATTTCAGGCCAAATCTCAATTAATCAACATGGAGAACTTATAAAAGGTAAATTGGGTAAAGAATTAGAAACTAAAGATGGATATGAAGCAGCTAAAAGATGTGCACTGAGTATTATCTCGCAAGCCAAAAAGGCTTGTAATGATGACTTATCTAAAATTAAATCTTGCGTAAAATTAACAGGATTTGTTAACTCAACAGATGATTTTACTGATCAGCCTAAAGTTATTAATGGTGCATCGGACTTAATTGTTTCAATTTTTGGAGATGCAGGCATGCACACTAGAGCTGCTGTAAGTGTTAACAGTTTGCCTCTTGGTGTGTCTGTTGAAGTTGATGCTATATTTGAATTAAATTAATTTATCTACCAACACCATAATATTTAATATTAAGTTTTCTCATTTTAATTGGTGAGTAAATATTTCTCATATCATAAATTATGAAATTTTTTTTTTTAACAATTTTTTTGAAATCAATTAATTTAAAATCATTCCACTCCGTATGAATAACGATAAGATCACTTCTTAAACAAGCTTCCCTAATACTATTATGATAATGTACATTCTTTAACCCTTTAAATTCATTTTTTTCACCACTAGGATCATAATATTTAATTTTACATTTTTTATTATTTAAATATTGAATCATCGGTACACTTGATGCTTCTCTCATATCATCAGTATTTGGCTTAAACGTTACACCCAAAAAGGTTATTACTTTATTTTTAATTTTACCATTAAGTATTTTTTCAATTCTTTTGGTCAATAGTTTTTTTCTATTTTCGTTGGATTTAACAACTGCATTAACAATTGATAGATTAACTTTAAATTTGTTTGCTGTATTTATTAACGCTCTTGTATCCTTTGGAAAGCATGAACCACCATAAGCAGGTCCTGCTCTTAGAAATCTTTCACCAATACGTTGGTCTGAACCAATGCCAATAGAAACATCTTTTATATCTACTCCAGTTTTTTCACATAGGTTTGCAAGTTCATTAATATATGAAATTTTTGTTGCTAAAAAAGCATTAGATGCGTACTTAATTAATTCAGCACCTCTTCTCGAGGTATTAAAATATTTATTTTTTTTTTTAATTATGGGCAAATAGAGAGATTGTAAAATTTTGTTTGCTTTTTTACTGTTTGTACCAACAACAACTCTATCTGGATAAATAAAATCTCTTATTGCTTCACCTTCTCTTAGAAACTCAGGATTTGATACTACATCAACAAATTTTTTTTTTTTTAATTGGATTAAAATATTTTCTATTTTATCACCAGTGGTTACCGGCACAGTTGATTTCGTTACAATAATTTTATAACTTTTTATAATTTTCTTCAATTCTTTTACTGCATTAAATACGAATCTTAGATCAGCAGAATTTGAATTTTTTTTTGTTGGAGTGCCGACACATATAAATATAATGTCTGAGTTAGATACAGCTTTTTTTAAATTACTTGTAAAAATTATCCTTTTTTGTCTAAAATTCCTTTTTAAAATTTCCTCTAAACCAGGTTCATAAATTGGAATCTTTCCATTATTAAGTGATTGAATTTTTTTTAAATTTTTATCAACACAATACACTGTATTTCCTAAATCCGAAAAACATACACCGCTAACTAGGCCAACATATCCAGTACCAATCATACATAATCTCATAACTTTGATATCTCCATTGATGACTTAATATATCCATCCATAGAGCCACAATCTAAATATTTTCCTGAAAAATTATGTGCTATAAATTTATCACCATTGTAAATTAATGACTGAATAGCGTCTGTGATATGAATTTCTCCACCTTTGCCAGGTTTCAGATTTTGTAATTTATGAAATATTTTTTTAGGAAGTATATATCTGCCTATTACTGCCTTATTCGATGGTGCTTCAGAAATTGATGGTTTTTCTATTACATCATTTATTAAATAATTTGAATTATTTAATCTTTTATTTAACTTGTATATACCCCATCTTGTTACTGTTTTTTTATTAACTTTCATACTAGCCATAACAGAAGACTTATACTTTTTATGAACTTTAATCATCGATTTAGAGCAATTATTTTTTAATATTAGATCATCTGGTAGTAGCATCAAGAAAAATTTATCTTTTATATATTTTTTTGTTTTTAAAACAGCATCTCCTGTTCCAAGAGGTTTATTTTGATAAACAAACTTTATTATTTTTTTATATTTAATTATTTTTTTATACTCATTTATAATTCTAGGGTCTTGCTTGCTTTTAATAATTTTTTTATAATAATTATCATTATAGAAATAATTCTTAATCATTTTTTTTTTATCAGAAATTATAAAAATTACCTGTTTAATTCCTGCATCTATACATTCATCGAGAATATATTCGATACCAGGTCTACCATTTATGGGTAAAAGTTCTTTAGCAAAAACGCTTGTTAGTGGTAATAAACGTGTTCCTAGTCCTGCCAAAGGTATTATTGCTTGTCTAATCATATAATTGTATTAATAAAATGAAGTATCATAAATGATAATTTTTAAAAGCATAAAAGTGTTAAATAAAAGTGTCAATTTTAAGGAAAAGATTGGCTTTGTCCCAACAATGGGTTCCCTTCATCAAGGCCATATTTCATTAATAAAAGCATCAAAGAAAAAATGCCAAAAAACAATAGTTAGTATATTCATTAATAAATCGCAATTTAATAAAATAAAAGATTTTAAAAATTATCCCAAAAATATAAGTGAAGATTATAAAATATGTAAGAAACTGAAGGTAGATTATTTATTAGTTCCAAATGAAAAAGATGTTTATAGCTCAAATAAACAGAAAAAAATCAAAATTAGTAAAAAAGATCAGATTATGTGTGCTAAATTCAGATCTGGTCATTTTGAGGGTGTATTAGGAGTTATTAATCAGTTTTTGATAAAAATAAAGCCCTATAAAATGTTTTTAGGCGAAAAAGATTTTCAACAGATTTACCTTATTAGAAAATTTATTTCTAATAAATTTAATACCAAAATAGTTCAGTGTAAAACTATCAGAAATAAAAATGGCCTACCCTATTCATCAAGAAATATATTGTTAAATAAAAAAAATCTTATAATTGCTTCAGATATAAGTAAATTAATTCACAAATTTTACCGCTCGCTTAAATCAAACCTAAAAAATTCTAAAAATATAAAGTTAATAAAAAATAAAATAAAAAATAAAAACGTTAAAATTGAATATATAGAAATTCGAAATAAATTAAATTTATCAAAGAAAATAACTAGGAAGAACTTGAAAATATTTATTGCTTATTATATTGATAAAGTAAGACTAATAGACAATTTTTAATTAATTGTAAAAGAAATAAGCTCCAATACCTAAAAAGGATAAAAAGCCTATAACATCAGTTATTGTTGTTACAAAAACACTTGATGCAATTGCAGGATCCACATTAAATCTTTTCAGTGTTACTGGAACTAAGATGCCAAAAAGTCCTGCAACAATCATATTTAAAACCATTGAAATAGAAATTATTAATGATAAATAAATATCCTTAAACCACATTTGTACTATCAACGCGCTTATAATTGCAAAAATTATTCCATTTAAAACTCCAATAGTAAATTCTTTTGTAACAGTTTTGGCAAAGTTATTTTTTGATAAATCATTTGTTGCTATAGCTCTAACAGTTACTGCTAAAGTTTGCATGCCTGCATTACCGCCCATGGAAGCAACTATAGGCATTAAAAATGCTAAGGCTACCATCTGTTCGATAGTTGCGCCAAATATACTTATAACCCAAGTTGCTAGAAATGCAGTTAATAAATTTAAGAGTAACCAGTTGAATCTTCTTTTTGTTTTTGTAAAAACACCATCAGTAATTTCTTCATCACCAACACCAGCTAATCTTAGTGTATCCTCTTCTGCTTCTTCTTTTAAAACAGTCAGCATATCATCGCTAGTTATCATACCAACTAGCTTATTAGATTTATCAACCACGCAAGCAGAATTAAGATTATAGTTTTCAAAAATATGACCTACTTCTTCCTGATCCATATCAACGGGTATTGATAATTGAGTTTCAAGCATTATTGATTGCATTTTTGCCTCACGTGATGTTCTTAAAACTTTTGATGCAGGTACTGTACCAATTGGTTTAAATTCATTATCTACTATGAAAATCTCTAAAAATTCATCTGGCAAATCCTTATTCTCTCTAAGATAATCAATTGTCTGACCCACAGACCAATTATTAGGAATAGCAGTAAATTCTCTTTGCATCAAACGTGCAGCCGAGTCCTCAGGAAAGCTTAAACTTTCTTTTAAAGCAAATCTATCCTTTGGTGGCAATGAATTAAGAAGAGTCTCTTTATTAATTTCATCTAAATTTTCAAGGATTTTAATTGCATCATCTGAATCTAAATTTTTAATGATATCAACAATTGAATTAGATGGTAAATATTTAACTATTTCTGATTGAATTGACTCATTTAGTTCTATGAATACTTCTGGATCTATTTTAAAAGCACTTAACTTAATTAAATTTTCTCTATCATTTTCCGTAAGATGTTCAATTATATCGGCAGCATCAGCGGGGTGCATCTCTTTAAATGAATTATTTATAAAAGCAGCATCATTTATACTAATTTTTTCCTTAACAACTTTTATATATTCTTTATTGAATTCAAAGTTTACATTTTTATCTTTTATTTTTTTTACTAAAGTCATAAAATTTCATATAATTATAA
>MDTB01128004.1_pt1 | contig 10300 bp, 7 predicted proteins | sample 811161 | NCBI WGS metagenome assembly MDTB01 (sample SAMN05326650, study PRJNA326480) | marine metagenome | isolation source: seawater | place: Mediterranean Sea | collected 2009
AATGTAGGAACTTCTAATACACCACCCAACGCTGCTTGAGCAAAACTAATCGGCACTTCACAGTGTAAGTGACTGCCGTCGCGAACAAATATTGAATGGTCTCTAACATGAACCTGTACATAGAGATCGCCTACAGGCCCACCATTTGGACCAGCTTCTCCCTTACCACCTAGACGAATACGGTCACCGGTATCCACTCCCGGAGGAATTTTTACAGATAATTTTGTGTACTCTTGTCGAACACCGCGACCATTACAGTCGACACAGGGGTCAGCAATAATTTGGCCTGTTCCGCCACAATTTGGACAGGTTTGTTGGACCTGAAAAAAACCTTGCGACATACGTACCTGACCAGAACCACCACAGGTACCACAGGTAACAGGCGATGAGCCCGGTCGCGCACCAGAGCCATCACAGGTATCACAGTGAACTGATCTTGGCACATCAATTTTAATGGTCTTGCCTTTTACCGCATCTTCTAAATCTAGCTCTAAGTCATAGCGTAGATCGGATCCTCTGGCTGGTCCTGAACGACGGCGACCACCGCCGCCGCCAAAGATATCGCCAAATACGTCACCAAACATATCGCCGAAACCACCACCATCAAAACCATCACCAGCGCCGGCATTGCCATCTACACCGGCATGACCAAAGCGGTCATAGGCCGCTTTTTTATCGCCGTCACCAAGAATTTCATAGGCTTCTTGAGCTTCTTTAAACTTTTCACCCGAGCTCACATCATCAGGGTTTCGATCCGGGTGATGTTTCATCGCGACGCGACGAAAGGCCTTCTTAATCTCTTGATCAGAAGCCGACTTATCCACACCCAAAACTTCGTAGTAATCGCGTTTTGCCATAAATAGCTTTTATTCCTAGAAAAAATAAATAAAGGCGCGAAACTAAGTTCGCGCCTAAGAGAAGTAAAAAATATCTCTATCCCTTACTTGCTATCTTTCTGAGTCTCGTCAACCTCTTCGAACTCAGCGTCCATAGCATCATCTGCCGGCTGCTCACCCGTTTCAGAAGAGCCTGCTTCTGCCTGCTGTTCGGCGTAGAGTTTCTGAGCTAAGGTTGCTGAGGCTTCAGATAACTCATTAGCCGCTGCATCTATAGCTTCTTTATCATCACCCTGAACCGCCTCTTCAACCTTGGCAACTGCCGCCTCAATGGCTGATTTTTCTTCATCAGAAGCCTTATCACCCGCTTCCTCTAAAGTTTTCTTAGCCGCATGAGCAAGTCCATCCGCAGTGTTGCGCGCCTGAACTAATTCTTCAAACTTCTTATCTTCCGCCGCATTGGCTTCTGCGTCTTTAACCATTGCATCGATCTCTTCATCGGATAAACCTGAAGAAGCCTTAATCACAATCGACTGCTCTTTGCCGGTCGCTTTATCTTTGGCACTTACATTCAAGATACCATTGGCATCGATATCAAAGGTTACCTCAATCTGCGGCATACCACGCGGTGCTGGCGGAATATCAGCCAAATCAAAACGACCAAGTGATTTATTCTGTGCAGCCTGTTTGCGCTCACCCTGAACCACGTGAATGGTTACAGCCGTTTGGTTATCTTCTGCAGTTGAAAACACCTGCGATTTCTTGGTTGGAATCGTAGTGTTTTTCTCAATCACTGGTGTCGCCACTGCACCCATGGTTTCAATACCTAGGCTTAGCGGAGTCACATCCAACAATAGAACGTCAGTTACATCACCTGCAAGAACAGCACCCTGTAGAGAAGCACCGACTGCCACAGCTTCATCTGGGTTCACATCTTTACGTGGCTCTTTGCCGAAAAATTCTGTTACCTTTTCTTGCACTAGCGGCATACGCGTTTGACCACCCACAAGAATAACCTCATCAATTTCAGAGGCCGACATGCCAGCATCTTTAAGCGCTACTTTTAGCGGAGCTAATGAACGCTCTACTAATTCTTCTACTAGTGATTCAAGCTTAGCTCGGGTTAACTTCACGACCAGGTGCTTAGGACCTGAGGCATCCGCCGTAATATAAGGCAAATTAACTTCTGTCTGCGAACTAGATGAAAGCTCGATTTTTGCTTTTTCAGCCGCTTCTTTAAGGCGCTGCATCGCCAGCGGGTCACCACTGAGATCGATACCGCTATCCGCTTTAAATTCTGCTGATAAATATTCAATCAGACGTAAATCAAAGTCTTCACCACCAAGGAATGTGTCACCATTAGTTGCCAATACTTCAAATTGCTTTTCACCATCGACGTCAGCAATCTCAATAATTGAGATATCAAAGGTACCACCACCTAGATCGTATACAGCAATAACACTATCGCCTTCTGTCTTATCAATACCGTAGGCAAGAGCGGCAGCCGTTGGCTCATTGATAATACGCTTTACATCTAAACCAGCAATACGTCCTGCATCTTTAGTCGCTTGACGCTGTGAATCATTAAAGTAGGCCGGAACAGTAATTACTGCTTCAGAGATTGTCTCTCCTAGGTAGTCTTCCGCCGTCTTCTTCATTTTCTTAAGAACTTCTGCAGAAACCTGCGGCGCAGCTTTGCTTTCACCTTTGACTTCAACCCAAGCGTCACCATTGTCTGCTTTAACAATCTTGTAAGGCACCATATCGATGTCTTTTTGCACAACTTTGTCATCAAAACGACGACCAATTAGACGTTTAACCGCATAAATTGTATTTTCTGGGTTAGTAACTGCCTGACGCTTGGCCGATTGACCGGCTAAAATCTCACCATCATCTGCATAGGCAATCACAGATGGGGTAGTTCGGGCACCCTCAGCATTTTCAATTACTTTTGGCGCATCGCCTTCAAGCACTGCTACACATGAGTTGGTAGTTCCCAAATCGATTCCGATAATTTTTCCCATTACTTTTCTCCATCACTTTTTCTATAGCCTGTTATATGGGGTGCAATAACAGGAGTTTAATATTTCTAATCACTTACTCTTAATGTGGGTTCTGTTTTCACAATTTCAAGGGCAAGATCAATAAGTTTTTAAATTAGGCTGAGGTCGATACCACAACCATCGCCGGTCTAATAAGGCGACCATTAAGGGTGTAACCTTTCTGAAACACATTAATTACTGTATTAGGCTCCACATCATTATTGGGTACTGTGCTGACTGCCTGATGTAGGTCGGCATCAAAAGGCTGCCCCTCGGGATCAACCGCTTCCAAATTGTATTTACCCAAGACTTCAATAAATGTTTTAAGGGTTAACTCTAATCCCTCTGCCACAGCCTTTTGCGCCTCATCTTCAGCATCAATGGCTTCAATGGCTCGTTCAAGATTATCAACTACGGACAGTAGCTCACTTGCAAACTTTTCTAGCGCGTATTTATGCGCACTTTCAATATCTCGCTGAGCGCGGCGGCGCACGTTTTGCATTTCTGCCTGCTCACGCAATAACTGCTCGCCTAGAGTGCTAAGTTTCTGTTGTAGCTCCTCAATCTGAGTCTCAGCCTGCTCCTCAGCAAGCTCCGCCTGATCTAGCTCGACCTCAGCTTGTAGTTTTTCGTCCACTTCAACCTCAGGCTGTTGTGTTTCAGCCGCTGTATCTTCTTGGTTAGTATCTTGAGACACGCCAACTCCTTATAATTCACTTGGATTGTTGATAAAAAATGTTCTTACACTGATACTACAGATGGGGGCGATTTGTAGAGTTTCAAGTGGAATCTTTTGCTTTGCTTCGAAAAATTATTTTTAACCTTATTTGGGTGACTTTTTACCTTGCTACTGTCTATTACAATTAACAATTACACCCTAGTTGACACTCTGGAGATTGAGTTTTCAGCTGGCACTACCGCAATTACCGGTGAAACTGGCGCCGGAAAATCGCTCATTCTCGATTCTTTGAGCATGGCGCTAGGTGATCGCGCTGATAGCAGCACCATTCGCCAAGGCAAGGATCGTGCGCAGATAACTGCCAGCTTTGATTTATCAGCTATCCCTGAGGCTAAGCAGTGGTTAGATAATCAGGATTTTAATGCCGATGATGAGTGCATACTACGACGCATTTATACCACTGAGGGTCGGTCCCGCGGCTATATCAATGGACAGCCTTGTACCATGCAACAGCTTCAGCAATTGGGGGACCTTTTAGTTGATCTTAACAGCCAGCATGAACATCAATCACTGCTGCGCCGCAATACCCATCGTAAGCTATTGGATGAATTTAATACCAGCACTGAGCTGGCTGAAAGAGTGGCCGATAATTTTCACGAGTGGCAACGTGCCGCAAAGACATTACATAATCTCGCCGAACGCTCGGATGAACTTAATGCCCGCAGAGAGTTATTACAATTTCAGGTCGAAGAACTGCAAGAATTTAATTTAGAAGCTAGCTATCTACAGCAATTAGAACTCGAACAACAAAGTTTGGCCAATGCTGAACAAATTATTCAAGATAGTCAGAAGCTTCTGGCTATAAGCGATCAGGGAGAAGCGTTTAATCTTCGTGATGGTTTTAACCAAGCCCTGTCCACTCTAAGTCTGTTAAAGCATAAGCCTGAAGCCCTTGAAGAAGCCGAACAGCTCCTGCAGTCTGGCTTAATTCAAGTTGATGAGGCGGTGCGCTGTATTGAACAGCATATTGATCGCTTTGAGGCAAATCCTCAGCGATTACAGCAGATTGAAGACGAGCTAGGGCTTATCTTTCAACTAGCACGAAAACACCGAGTAGATTCCCATCAGCTTGGCAAAAAGCTTGAAGAACTAACTTTAGAACTTGAGCAACTAACTGCCGGCGACCAAAATCTAGAAGCCTTGCAGCAGCAGGTTGACGAATTTGCGGCTAAATACCAAACAGCGGCTGCTGAGTTGAGCCTTATTCGCCAACAGGGTGCAGTGAAAATGTCGCAGGGTATTAACCACCAATTACAGCAACTGTCGATGCAGGGTGCTGAGCTTTTAATTCAATTAACACCTCTGGATGACAATAATTTTAAATCCTACGGGCTAGAAGATATTGAACTGATGATATCTACCAACCCCGGTCAGCCGCATAAACCCCTAGCTAAGGTAGCCTCTGGTGGTGAGTTATCACGCGTTAGTCTTGCGATACAGGTTGTTGCTGCGGCTAACAGCAGCATTCCCACCTTGGTTTTTGATGAGGTCGATGTGGGCATTGGCGGCAGTACAGCAGATATTGTTGGCAAACTTTTAAAACAGCTTGGCGATCGCGGTCAGGTGATTAGCGTCACTCATCAACCACAGGTGGCGGCCCATGCTCACCAGCACTATGTGGTGAGTAAAATTACCGCTAATACCAGCGCTGAATCAACTATTGTTAATTTAAATAAAACCCAACGTATAGAAGAACTTGCTCGTATGCTTGGTGGCGCCAAAGTCACCGATCAAACCCTATCTCATGCTTCTGAACTGTTTGACTTAGCCCATTCATAACATAAAAAAAGCCCCCAGTGATCAGATCAATGGGGGCTTGTTACTACTGGTAGAACTAAGCAATTAGTCTTCAGTAGTTTCCGCAGGCTCCTCAGCCGCGCCACCTTCTTCAAGCTGGGCTTCTTTAATAGATAGCTTCACTCGACCACGGTTATCAATCTCAAGAACCTTAACTCGAACGTCCTGACCTTCGCTGAGGTAATCAGTCACTTTCTCAACACGCTTATCGGCGATTTGAGAAATATGTACTAGACCATCAGTACCCGGCATAAAGTTAACGAAAGCACCAAAATCAACAATTCGCACCACCTTACCATCATAAATAGTACCTGGCTCTGGATCGGCAACGATTGCAGTTACAGCGTCCATAGCTGCGTTAAGTGATGCTGAATCTTCAGAGTAGATTTTAACTTCACCGTCATCGGTAATATCGATCGTGGAGTTGTGCTCTTCACATAGACCGCGAATCGTTGCGCCACCCTTACCAATAACATCGCGAATTTTGTCGGAATCAATCTGCATGGTTCCCATCTTAGGTGCAGATTCAGCCACTTCGTCACGACTCTTAGAAATAACCTTGTTCATTTCACCAAGAATATGAACTCGAGCATGTAGTGCTTGCTCTAGAGCAATCTCCATAATCTCTTCAGTGATACCTTCAATTTTAATATCCATTTGAAGCGCAGTAATACCATCAGCAGTCCCAGCTACTTTAAAGTCCATATCGCCAAGATGATCTTCGTCACCTAGGATATCGGTCAATACCGCATAACCAGCATCTTCTTTAACCAGACCCATTGCAATACCAGCTACTGGGGCTTTTAGAGGAACACCGGCGTCCATCAATGCCAAGCTTGAACCACAAACAGAAGCCATTGAACTTGAACCGTTTGATTCAGTAATTTCAGATACTACTCGCATGGCGTACGGGAATTCTTCTTCATTAGGAAGAACTGCCGCAATACCACGACGCGCTAAGCGGCCATGGCCTATTTCACGACGGCTAGTAAATCCTGCACGACCACACTCACCTACTGAGTAGGGAGGGAAGTTGTAGTGCAACATAAACGGATCATCGCGACGACCTTCAAGTGCATCAATCATCTGTGCATCTCGGGTCGAACCCAAAGTAGCAGCAACCAAAGCCTGAGTTTCACCGCGGGTGAATAAAGCAGAACCATGCACACGATCTAATACATCAACTTCAACATTGATACCGCGAACAGTTGTGGTATCACGGCCATCAATTCGTGGCTCACCACGAATAATACGACCGCGAACAATATCTTTTTCAAGCTGTTTGAATGCATCTTTTAGCTCATCTTCAGGGAACTGATCATCAGCTGATAGTTGAGCAATAGCGGCATCTTTAAGCTCGGCAATTTTTGCTGAACGCTCTTGCTTATTGACTATTTGATAAGCTGTATCTAGATCACTCGCCACAACACCGGATAGTGCATTAACTAGATCTACATTTTTCTCTTCCGCCTGCCAATCCCAACGAGGCTTGCCAGTTTCTGCAGCTAATTCTTCAATAACACTGATTACGGTTTGCATTTCTTGGTGTGCAAATAAAACACCACCTAACATAATATCTTCAGACAGCTCTTTGGCTTCTGACTCAACCATTAGAACAGCATCCTTAGTACCTGCAACCACCATATCTAAGGCTGAGGTTTCAAGATCACTGTAAGTTGGATTTAGAAGGTAGCCTTCTTCGTGTGAGTAGCCCACACGCGCACCACCAACTGGACCATTAAATGGTATACCCGAAATAGATAGTGCCGCTGAGGTACCAATCATTGCCGCTATGTCTGGATCTATATCTTTTTCTGCAGAAATTACAGTACAGATAACCTCAACTTCATTTTTAAACCCATCAGGGAATAGCGGGCGAATAGGGCGGTCAATAAGACGTGATGTTAGAGTTTCTTTTTCACTAGGACGCGCTTCACGCTTGAAGAATCCACCCGGAATCTTACCAGCTGCATAAGCTTTTTCTTGATAGTGAACACCTAGCGGGAAGAAATCTATATCCGCTTTGGCAGTTTTTGCGCCAACTACAGTACAAAGGACTGTGGTTTGATCGATTGAACATAAAACAGCGCCTGTTGCCTGTCTAGCAACACGACCTGTTTCAAGTGTTACGGTATGTTTACCGTATTGAAATGTTTTAATTACAGGGTTCATAGTTTTACCTTTTAAATTTCAAGTTTTACCTGAATCTCTGTCATTTTTTATGCTGCTCGGGTTACTTATAGCCACCTGTTTAGATGGCTATAAGTAACTCGATCAGCTGTTGTCTGACATTTTTCAGGATTATATATAGTAGATCGCTTGGGATTGCGGCTCAGTGTCTTGACACTGGGCCGCATACCTAAGTGATTATCTACGCAGACCAAGCTTTTTAATCAAAGCGCTATAACGCTCTGCTTTATTAGCTTTGAGATAATCTAGCAATTTACGACGTTGATTAACCATACGAATAAGCCCACGACGGGAATGGTTATCTTTTTTGTGATCGCCAAAGTGACCCTGAAGCTTGTTGATATTTTCTGTTAACAATGCAACCTGTACTTCTGGGGAGCCTGTATCATTATCCCTTTGGCCATATTCAGCTACGATTTTTGCTTTCTCTTGTGCACTTAGTGCCATAGTCATTACTCCAATATGCAATGATTAAATTCAGGATGTCCGTGCATAATTACAGACAACCTACCTATTACCGACTAATTAAGCCGATGCTTTGAGCGACCACAGGGTCATTCTCAAATACTTTACGAGAATTCCTAATGATAAGATTAGATGTTCTCAACAATTAAACGCTTAGGCGCTACTTTGCCATCTTCTGTGACCATTCCTATACCTAGAAACGTACCACCCGCACGAAAGACGCGCACTATATCGCCTTCTTGTCCTTGGCGAAAGACTTTATTTGAGATAATTGCTTGCCCCAATTGAAAATATCCCGCTGTAATCTGATCAAATTCCACCGCAGGATAGTCACTGACCGGTGTATCTACCGGCTTTAAAAGCTGATCTAACTGCTCTACAGAACCTGCTTCTTTGAGCTTTTCTAACTCGCTAAGGCTGACTGTTTGACTCTCATCGAAAGGGCCTGCTTTAAAACGATGCAGTGCGCTGACGTGGGCACCACAACCTAGGGCTGCTCCCAAGTCTTCTGCCAATGATCTTATATAGGTACCCTTGCTACAGTGAAGCTCTACATCGACTTCAGGAATCGCACCCGCTCTAAAATCAATAATACGATAGTCATATATGGTAATTTGGCGTGCGGGACGATCTACTTCAATGCCCTGTCTAGCTAATTTATACAGTGGCTGACCCTTATGCTTTAAAGCCGAATACATCGAGGGTATTTGATCTATCTCGCCTTGGAAATCTTTTATCTTTTCTTCTACTTCTTGCTGAGTGACCTTAGACGCATCCTGTTGCGAAATTATTTCACCCTCGCTATCACCCGTTGCTGTGCAGATACCCAACCTGTATGTGCTGCGATAGTATTTATCTGATTCAAGAAGATATTGGCTGAATTTGGTTGCCTCACCAAAACATAGCGGAAGAACACCAGAAGCTAAAGGATCAAGAGCACCTGTATGGCCTGCTCTATTAGCATCATATAACCATCGAACTTTTTGCAGCACCTTATTGGAGGTTAATCCAATTGGCTTATTGAGAAGCAGGACCCCATTGACCGATCGACCAGATTTGCGACGACGACCCAAATCTAGGATTCCTCTTGGCTACTTTTATTTGAGGATATGGCTAGATCAATCAGTGCATCGAGATGCTGGCTGCGCTGTCCAGTTTCATCGTAGAAAAAGTTTAACTTAGGCGTGGCGCGCAATGCGATACTTGAGGAGAGTAGTTTTCGAAGGTAGCCCGAAGCACCATTCAGCGCATCAAGACCCTCTTTTATTTGCTCTGAGGTTCGCTCGCCAACAAAGGATACATACACTTTTGCAATGGCAAGATCTCGGGTAACATTCACATCAGTAACACTGACCATTCCCACACGTGGGTCGCGAACATGCTGGCGGATTAAGGAGGCTAGCTCTCTTTGAACCGCATCCGAAACCCGTTCAGTTCGTGAAAATTCTTTTGGCATCTAGTTAGCGCTCTTTAAAGAGAACGCTGCACCTGAGTAATTTCGTAAACTTCAATTTGATCGCCTGGCTTAACGTCGTTGTAATCTTTAACGCCAATACCACATTCCATACCATTGCGAACTTCTTGCGCATCGTCTTTAAAGCGTCTTAAGGACTCTAACTCACCTTGATAAATAACAATGTTGTCACGAAGAACACGAATTGGTTTATTGCGATATACAACACCTTCCGTCACCATACAGCCAGCAATAGCACCGAATTTAGGCGATCTAAATACGTCTCTAACCTCTGCAATACCAACAATTTCTTCTTTAGTCTCAGGCGCCAACATACCAGATAGTGCCTGTTTAACTTCATCGAGAAGATTGTAGATTACACTGTAATATCTAACTTCAATTTGCTCTTTTTCAGCTAACTGACGGGCAACACTTGAGGCTCGCACATTAAAGCCCATAACAATCGCGCCAGTCGTTAAGGCAAGGTTGATATCTGACTCAGTAATACCACCAACACCCGAGGCAACAATTTCTACCGCAACCTCTTCAGTAGCAAAGTCATGCAATGCACTTGTCAGCGCCTCTAAAGAACCGCGCACATCAGTTTTAACCACTAATGGCAGCTTACTGACTTCACCCGATTCCATATCGGTAAACATATTTTCAAGTTTGGCTGCTTGTTGGCGCGAGAACTTTTCTTTACGCGCTTGATCTTGTCGCTGTTGAGCAATCTCTTTAGCTTTTCTTTCATCAGCTACCACAAAGAATTCATCACCTG
>MDTB01147541.1_pt1 | contig 10300 bp, 9 predicted proteins | sample 811161 | NCBI WGS metagenome assembly MDTB01 (sample SAMN05326650, study PRJNA326480) | marine metagenome | isolation source: seawater | place: Mediterranean Sea | collected 2009
GGCCGCAGACGGTCGCGACAGCATCGAGCCAGACGACATGCGTTTTGCCGTCAAGCGTTAGGATCTTATTGCTCCAGTTGTAGGAGGTCGCGCGGTTCGAGCCGGTTTGCGAGATGCGGAATGGTTCTACAAAGGAGATCAAGCGGCACTCCTATTCGAAATATAGCAGACGGTCAGCCATGCTTTCACCTGCACAAGATCTTCGCGTTGACCGGATGTTGAAAGCTTTTTTACCGTGGGCATATAGACCATGAGATATTTGCGCAACTCTTGGTGTGCGGCACCGGTCGTGGTGCAACCTTGAATGAGTTTATCCAAGTCTCCCTACAGCGATGTAGCCAAAGTTTTGAGATCGCTTTCGGGTGCCGCCGTGTTTTGCGCCACGGCACAAAACATCGAACGCGTGTGATCGTCCATCGGCCACTTATCGCCGTGGTTGGTGCGCAAACGGTGTTCGATGGTAGCCTCGTGCTGTTCGTCGCATGCCGATAGCGAAAGAGAGCACAGATAAAGCGACGACAGAAAGAGTGGTGACTGTTCGCCATATTATTGATCTTTCGGAAAGAGCGATGATCGTTCGGCGCGGGCTGAGCTATGAGTCGTCAAAAAGGACTCGCCCAAGTTGATGGCAAAGGGACGAGTTACCAAGTGTTGTTCAACCCGCACCGACCACGGCCTGGATCATCGCCTGGATATAGCCGAACTCGTAGGCCCAGGCCTGGCGCATGGAGTGCGGGTCCTTGTGTCCGGGTGCGTGGTCGGGCACGCACATGTGCTGGTAGCCGATTTCTGCGAGCGCTTGCATATTCCGGTGCATGCTCATTACGCCCTCATCGGGCCAGACCTCTTGGAACTTGTTTCGCTTGCCGACGATATTGCGGAAATGGCATAGGAAAATTTTGTCGCGCGAGCCTAGGTAGCGGATGATATCGGGCACCTCGTTGAGCGGGTCCTCGACGCTTTCGGCCATGCAACCCAGGCAGAGGTTGACACCGTGGTAGGGGCTGGGGCAGATCTCGATAAACTGCTTGAAGCCGTCGAAGCCGCCCATCACTCTATCGACGCCCTTGAAGCCGGGCGGTAGCCAGGGGTCGCAGGGGTGGCAGGCCATGCGCACCTTGCACTCGGTGGCCACCGGGATCACACGCTCGAGGAAATAGGTGATGCGGCGCCAGTTTTCGTCGGCTAACAGCGGTTCTTCATAGCGGGGGGTGTCGGCGTCGGCCTTTTCGAGGTCGAAGGTGCTGTACACCGAATTACCGCGGCCTAAGGGCACACTTTCGGTCCGTTGGTTTTCGAGGGCGCAAAGATAGTATTTGATAGCCGGGATGCCGGCTTCGGCCGCTTGGCGCACCATGTTGATCACCAGCTCGATCTCCTTATCACCCTCTTCGTAGTTTCCCTGCATAAAATTGGGCACTGCCTCGCCACCGACGTGCAAACCGGACATCGGCAGGGCGACCATTTCCATTTCGATGCCGAAGCGGGCGCACTTTTCCTTTTTTTCGGTCAATTCCTTGACATCCCAGCCGTGTTCGCGGTGAAAGGTGATGAAGTTTTCGTTTTTGTGGGCCACACCGTGGCGGGCGAGGTATTCGAGGTCTTCGTCCGAGGTATTGAATTGTTGGGTGCCGACGTGCATGGGAGGGCTCCTAGGTAGGTGGGTTTATTCGATTAGAGGCTTGTGCTGAACGCTGTATTGTCGCGTTGAGCAATGGGGGAATATCGGTTCGGTATGTTCGCTACGGAAGGGTACGCAATCAGTGACGCCGACGATCTTTTAAAGCTGGTCGTCATCGGAGAATCTGTGGCCGCTGGAAATTGGGCAACAGCGTCGCGAAAGTTAATTGAGACGGTGGGTATCGCATGGGCATGGTTAGTGATCAGTGGTTGTATCCACACATAGGTACGGTGTCACTATGGTCAAAATAAGCCATCGCGTCAACTTCAATACAACCAAAAAGTTGATATAGGAGCGGACAACGCCCGCTGGTCCGCTCACGATTTCTGCAAAAGAGCCACGGCGCCGAACTCGTAGCTAGCGTCAACATCGGGCAGCTCTTCGAGATAGACGGTAAAGCGCACGGGTAGGCCGTTGTCGGGCATTTTCTCCTTCCAATAATTGGCATAGGCCTGCGAATAATCCCGGCGGATACGCTTTTTTTCCTCGGCGTATTTTTCCGGCTCGGTGATGGGGCTGGGTCCTTTGGGAGCCGCGCCGAAGGAGTGGACTTCAAGAAAGTCCAAGTCGGCTAGTGAGTCGCAAATACCGGCTTCCCGCACGTACATTTCCCAGGTGTCGAAGATGCGGGGGATCTCGCGGGCGGGGTCCATGCGTGCGACCTCGTCTAGGTTGAGCTCGTTGGTCGCGGCGATGGCGCCGGTCATGCCGACGAAGCGGATCTTGAGGTCTCCATGGTCCAGTTCCTCGACAACGAGGTCGGAAAAGAGTTCGTTGCTCGGTTTTCTATAGTAGGTGACGCGGCCGCGTTTTTTGATTTCCCAGTCCATTTCTCTCTTGATTCTCCTGTTATAGTTGCAAAATGCGTTGGGCGGTGCCGCCCATAATCTGCTGCAAATCGTCGGCGCTGAGAAAGTCGCAGTATTTTTCGATCCAGTGCCGCGATTGGCGATAGGTGCAAAATCGATTTTGGAAGGGCATGTCGGTGCCCCAGAGTAAGCGGTTGGCACCGATGCGTTCGAGCATCGCTTCAAGGGTTGGCTGGACTTCGCGATAGGGGAAGTCGAAGAGGTCGCCAATGCGCACGGGGAAACAGACTTCGAGGCTGAGCTTGGGATTTGCGAAGGGCGCCCAGATTTCGTCGGGCAGCTCGATGCCGTCGTCTGCAAGAAAAACGCGCCAAGGGAAGCCGTGGGTCAAGCTACAAACGGTGTCGGGATAGCGTTGCATCCATTCTATAAGGCTTTGCTGTTCGTCGAGGCAGCCCTGGATATTTTCGCTGCCAGAACTCGCTCCCGCCGCGCTGCCCGGGCCGGTGCCGAGGGTGAAAAAAATGGGTACCCCTAGTGCGGTAGCTGCCTGCCAGAAGGGCCGGTAGGGGCCGTCGTGCCAGGGCTGCGAGCTGCGCTGGTAGGTCGGTCGGGTGTTGAATTTGATGGCGTGCAGGCCGCGCTCGGAGACGGCCTGTTGTAGTTCGGCGATGACCTGATCGGTGTCGTCGATGATGCGCCATTCGTCAACTGGCGCCATCGAGCGCAGGCGGTCGGGATAGAGCTTGACGCATTCGGCCAGGAAGGTGGTATCTCGGCCGAGCATGGGGTTCGTATGCAATAGCGCGAGGTCGACGCCGGCGTAGTCCATTTCGGCGATTAGGCTGTGCGGAGTGTATTCGAGATGCCGCAGGTTGGGCGGATAGAATTGTTTGCTGCGGTCTTCGCCGCTGATGGTCCAGACTACGCGGCCGCGCTCTTCGTCAATACGGAAGTCGACATCGGGCAAGGTGGACCAATCGTTGGGGTTTGAGTCGACGAGGCCATCCGAGGAGGCGGGGGTGCGGTCAGATACGCGCCAGGCGGGTTGGTGGTGCAGGCCTTGGCAGGCTTGGATCCAGGCGAGGTGTTCGGTGGTGGTGGGGTAACCGGCGGGGTGGTTGCCGGGTTGAAAGCAGTAGGCGTGGGAGTCGATGATCATGGTGGTTGGCCAGGGTCGGGCGAGGAGATCAAGGGGATCAAGGGGATCCCTGCGCTCATTCTCGCCTCGTTTTTGTGAGGCTACGAGGGTGGTCATGCCGATTTTGCTATCCTGCGTCCTCGGGACCACAATCTGCTAGGGGAATCCCCTTGATCTCCCCGGACATAGATTGACGGTAGGTTATTGTTATAAGCAAGTGGATCTCTTTTGGCAATTATTATAGGTTGAAGCCAGGTACAGGTTGAAGCGAAAGGATGAGGGCCATGAAAGATAGAGGCAACGCCATTACCCTATTGTTCAAGGGCGGGCGATTGGCGAGTTGGCATCAGTTGTCACCGGTGCAGCGACAAGCGTATGAGCAGGAGCATGTGGATTTGATGTTGGCGACAGCACAGAAGCATCAATTGCAGCGGATGGAGGGGTTTCGGCTGATGGCACCGAGCGGAGATTATGAGCGGTTTTGGGTCATTGATTTTCCTGATTTGGCCGGGGCCGAGGCGTGGATTGAGGCGGAGATGGCGCCACCTTATGGGCAGTATGGCTACTATGAATATCATTTGGCGCGGGGTGCGTTGCCAAAATATTGTGCGGATTGGGCGTGTGGTGAGAAGCCGACGAAGGATTCGGCCAAGGAGTTGGCGGATGATCCACACCGAATCCCAGCATTGGATGTCGATTGCCAGAGTGTAGTGGCCGCACTTTTTGAGCGGACGGAGACGGGGAATCGGCCGGTGCCAGAGGCGTATGTAAAGACGATGGAGCGCGTCTGTAAGCAGCAGGGCGTACTGCGGCTCGAGCGGTTCAAGTTGATAGCGCCGCAGGCAGACTGGCAGCATGTGTGGTTGGCAGAATTTGCGACGATGGAGGGGGCGGAGGCGTGGATACAGGCCGAAAAGGGACCGGCACACGGCTGTTTTCGCCAGCGGTCTTTTGCGCTGATGCGCAAGTGGGCACCGTCCTATTTCGCGAGTTGGGTCGCGCAATAGGAGCGCTAAGTCATGGTCTTTGGCGAAGCGAACGAAGCGGTCCAAGTGCCCCGACCAAACCAAAACTATCGCGGGGCAGTGGTCGGCTGTGGGCAGACGGGCAGTACAATTGATCACGAGCATATTCACCAATCTCACAATCCCTGGCCCTATGCGGTATGCGCCGGCTATGACCCAAGCGCACGGGATCGAACGGGTTGGCGAGGCGGATGTCGTTCGGGCGAAGCTCGACGATGTGGCCGGCGTTGGGCGGTGATGGCGATCTACGAAGACTACCGCGAATTAATCGATTCGTCTTGCGCCGCGCGTCCTTGCGATCGGTATCGGGAATAAAGGCACCGCCAATCGGTTTCGGGTAAGTGAAGGTTGGGCCCCTGTCTGACGGCGACGGCGGCAGCGAGTGCCGCAGCAACTGCGGGCGCGGCGTCTATCATTGCTTTGAATCAGTGAGAAAAGGTTTAATGAGGTTCGAAGGCTGAATAGACGGAATGTTGCTTGGAGGAAAAATAAACCAATGGGTAACATCCAGTGCCAACTCCGGTGTTAAAGTAGTGCATCAGGCGTTAACGTAGTGAATCAATTTACCCCAGAGGGCACGATGAAAAATAGAGTTTGGATAGGTATGATTCCTTGTGTTGTTGGATTCTTCATGGGTAGCGGACAGGCATTGGCGGAAAATAATTCGAACGAAATATTGAACGAGGTTCCAATCTGGCCTATACCGCTCGAGATGACCGCGGAAGAATATTCCGATGCCAATCGCAGAATTGGTGTTGGCATGCTATTGATGTCGGTGCCGCTGCCGGGAACGATGCATTTTTACGCCGGCGAAGAGAGGCGGGGCTGGATGCATGCTGGGGCGGCTATTCTGGGCGGGGCAGCGATCGTTCTCGGCGCCGCTACGACCACGGAGAAGGATAGTTGGGCGAGTTCGGACTACGAAGTCGTCGATATTGTCGGCGCAAGTGGCAATGTGAAGCGCTACGAGAAAATCCCAGTTGCAGAGGAGGCAGGCACCCCGGATTACAAACTTAGGGAGCTCGATCATGAAATTAGTGGAATAGGTCCTTTATTTATGGTTTTGGGAGCGGGTCTGATCGCTGGTAGTATTATTCACGATTGGATTGGCGGGATAAAGACGATCGTGCGAAAAAGAGATGCGGTGCGTTACAAATACGGCAAAGCGGCGGGTTATGAACTCGGTCTGGCCCCGCGTGTGGATTTGGATAGCGGTATTATCGGAGCAGAAATATCACTTCGCTTCTGATTCTGAGTTCCAAAGATGAATTTGACCGGGCCTAGTCGCATTGTGCAATGCGACTAGGCAGCTTTCTACCTCGATTACTGAAATACAGAACAGTGGGTTTAAGCACTGCGCGTTTCGCTCAACGCCGTAAGTCGTTCGATATGGGCGTCATCAAGCGCAATGCCCAAACCTGGCACATCGGTAACGGTGACTGTCCCGTCTTCGGGGACTGGCGTATTGGTGCACAGCGCCCGTCCCAGCGGGCTCTCGTCGAAGCTCGTCGGATATTCGGAGACTAGGAAGTTGGGGGTGGCCGCACCCAGATGCAGACCGGCCGCTAGATGTAGTGGTGTCGAGATACTGACGTGCGAGGCCCACAATACGCCGAAGGTATCGGCTAGTTGAGCGATGCGCAGGGTCTCGGAGATCCCGCCAGCGCGACAGACATCGGGTAGTAATACATCGCACTGGCGGGTCAGCAGGCGGTCGCGCACGCTGTAGCGATTGCACTCGGTCTCGCCCATCGCAATGCGCATGTTCGGAGTAGCTTCGGTCAGGCGACTGTAGCCGGTGGCGTCTTCGGGTACCAGCGCGTCTTCAAACCACTCGACATTGCCCAATTCTTGCAAATAGTGCGCAAAGCGTATGGCGTCGCTGAGGTCGAAGGCGCCGTGCGCGTCGTAGAGCAGTTTGCCGCGGTCGCCCATGGCTTGTGATAGCGGGCGGATGAGGTCCATCTGCTCTTGCAGACAGCCGCTACCGCTACCGCACTTGGCAGTAGTGAAACCGCGGGCGAGGATCTCTTCGAGTTTTTGCAATTGCGCTTCCGGGGTTCCACCGGGTATGCCCGACGAATAGATTGGGAGCTTCCGGCGACTGGCCCCGCCCAATATCATCCATACCGGTTCTTGGCGGTATTTTCCGAGCAGATCCCAAAGTGCGATGTCAAGCCCGGCGATGGCCTCGGCAGTGAAACCCATGGTGTGCGAGCGCAGGCGCATGGCCGAGAACATTTGCTCCCAAAGTACTTGGATCTGGCGTGCGTCCTGGCCCAAAAGTATTGGTGCTAACAGATCCACTACGATGGTGTGGGCAACGCGGGGGGCGACCGGGGCATGGGCTTCGCCATAGCCGACCAGTCCGTTTTCGGCTTCGACGGCGACGATGACGGTCGAGCGGTCGGAGGGGTAGACGCAGCGGTGGCGGTCGTCGACGCGTGCCAGCACGCCTGGCTGCGAGCGGACGAAGCGCTCGGGCATTACCAGTCCAGCTTCTGTTCTATAAGCAGCCTGCTCAGGGTCGGCGGCGGTGGAGAGCACGCGCGAGTGGATGGCTTTGATTCTCATATTAACTCCAGGTTTTACCGCCGGCGAAAGGAAGGTGCTTTTCCGCCTTGCGTGGGGGTTGGCGTAGGTGGTATTGGCTGATCACATTGCATGCGATAGTAGAGCGGGCGAGCGCGTCCGTCAATCGTCTGCAGCGCAAAAAGTATTTATGTCCTTGGCACAATGCTATTTACCTTAAGCGACGTAACTTCCTTTGCCCGCAATTTCAACCGGAGGACCAATGAGCCAGCGACCAAATATTGTTTATATACTAGCCGACGACATGGGTTATGGCGACGTGTCTTGTTTGAATGAGGCTTCGAAGATACGCACGACCCACTTGGATCGTATGGCGGCTACCGGCATGGCTTTTACCGACGCGCATGCCAGCTCCGCGGTGTGCACGCCCTCCCGTTATAGCATTCTCACGGGCCGTTACAACTGGCGTTCCTCGCTGAAGCGGGGCGTACTAGGGGGCTATTCAACGCATTTGATAGAACCCGGTCGTATGACCATTGCCTCTCTGCTCAAGTCGCACGGTTATCACAGCGCGATGATAGGCAAGTGGCATCTCGGTTGGGATTGGACGACGATGGATGGCGAACTGGCCGATACCGAGAATGTCGATTTCACCGGTCCTGTGTCCCATGGTCCCGATGCGTACGGCTTCGACTATTATTACGGTATCAGTGGTTCTCTGGATATGGCACCCTATGTCTATGTTGAAAATGGCGGCGTCACGGCGCAGCCCGACCGCATCACCGAAAATACCGACGACGCTGCCTTCTGGCGCAAAGGCCCGACTGGAGCGGATTTCCAGCACGAAGACGTGTTGCCGAATTTCGCCCGGCGTGCGGTGCGCTATATAGAAGAGCGCGCGGCGACGGGGAAGCCCTTTTTTCTTTATTTGCCGTTAGCTGCCCCGCATACGCCCATCCTGCCCACTGCGGAATTTCGCGGTATGAGCGGCACCAATGATTATGGTGATTTCTGTCTTCAGGTCGATGATACTGTGGGGCGGATTATGGGCGTGTTGGAAACAACGGGCGCAGCAGAAAATACGATTCTGGTATTTACCTCGGACAATGGTTGCTCGCCCCGGGCTGACTTCGCAGCACTGGCCGCAGTGGGGCATCATCCGAGTCATGTATTTCGCGGACACAAGGCCGATATCTACGAAGGCGGTCACCGCGTCCCGCTCATTGTGCGCTGGCCAAGGGAGATTGACTCCGGTTCAGTCTGCGAGCAGACGGTCTGCCTCTGCGATTTACTGGCGACCTGCGCCGAATTGGTCGGTACCGAAATCCCTGACGATGCGGGCGAAGACAGTGTCAGTAATCTGGCGGCGTGGCGGGGGGCGTCGATGGACGATGCCTTGCGCGAAGGTACGGTGCATCATTCGATCGACGGCTCGTTTTCAATTCGCAAAGCCCATTGGAAGCTCGAAATGTGCGCAGGTTCGGGCGGTTGGAGCCCTCCCCGGCCAGGAAAAGAGTGCGCCGGACTGCCGCCCATTCAGCTCTATAACCTGGCGGTGGATATTGGCGAGCGTCAAAATGTATACGACGAGCATCCCGAAATTGTCGAAGAGCTGAAAGACCTGCTGACGCGGTATGTCAGGGATGGTCGTAGCACGCCGGGTAGCCGTCAGCACAATTTCGGCGGAATAGATTGGTCGCAACTGTGGTGGATGTTGAGCCGGACCCCGCGCTCGGACGAGTGAGCTCTGTTTGGCGAGCTCTATATCTGGTCCGGCGGCCTATTACAGGCCGCCGGACGTCGCCAATGGGTGTCGAAGCCGCGTTCTTGCAAGAGGCGGGCTCCTGTGTGGAAGTGGCGACCGACGGTGGCGATGCCGTGCGAGTCATCGCCGGGAACTAGGGCGATGCCCAGTTCCAAGGCGATATCGAGGATCGGGGCCGAGACATAGGGCTCGTTGGCGCCCTTGTCGAGCGCGGCGAGATTGAAGTCGAGAATCAGGTCCAGTTCGCGGATGCGTTCGAGGTTGCGGCGTATACGGCGTAGGATATCGGCATTCTGCAAGCGGGTCTTGTAGTCGCCGGGGTCGCGCAGGCGGATGAGGTCGAAATGGCCGACCACGGCGGGACGCAGAGTTTCGATTACTTCGAGTTGTAGGTCGAAGTAGTGGCAATAGAGGGCTTCGACGCTACCTGCTTTTTTGACGGCTTGCGCGTAGATTGCGGGGGGACCATCGATCATAGTATCGTGTACGTGGTGCACGGAGCCGACGATATAGTCGGGGCGGTGTTGTTCGATGAGTTGCTTTGCCGAAGCGAGCGCACCGGTATAGGCCTCGCATTCGAAGCCGACGTAGATATCGACTGCATCGGCATATTGGCTTTGCAGTTGTCTGCAAGTTGTCATATAGCGCTTGAAGCGCTCGTGCTGTGCCGCCACGTCGAGGCCCAAGGCCCGCTCTTCGTCTAAAGTGAATTCGTCGCTTGGCGGCGGCATATGCTCGGTGATGCCGAACCAGGTGAAGCCGCGTTCGATATAGGTTTTGACCATCTGTTCGAGTGGATCGCCCTCAGCATGGTCGCAGAATTCGATGCTGTGGGCACCGTGCGCGGAGACTAAGGCGATATCTTCTGTTGGCATGCTATTTATAAGTCAGCTTATCTTCTTGGCCACGCTTTTTCAGACCGCCGACCATAACCTTGTGATAGGGTGTCGTTGGATCGTGGTCGACGGGGCGCATATCGGCATCGTGAAATCCGATGCGCACCGAGCGCCGCCACCGGTCGCTGTGGTTTTGCTCGGACCAGTGGATCAGATAATAGCTGAAGAAGATCACATCGCCGGCTTTGGCCGGCACTGGCAGGCTTTCTGTGATACTGGGGTGATATTGATCTGGTGGCAAGTAGGGGCGAGTGTGCTCGCCTTCGATATGCTCTAATGGACCCTGGGTGTGGCTGCCTGGCACAACGCGCAGGCAACCGCTCTCCACGGGCGCGTCGTCAAGATGGACTAGGCAGTCGACGAAATGGGGACCGTCGTGTGGGTAGAAAGGATAGTCTTGGTGCATGGGGAAGGGCGTGCCGCGCTCGGGTGGTTTGGCGTGCAGCACCGA
>MDTB01081853.1_pt1 | contig 10299 bp, 6 predicted proteins | sample 811161 | NCBI WGS metagenome assembly MDTB01 (sample SAMN05326650, study PRJNA326480) | marine metagenome | isolation source: seawater | place: Mediterranean Sea | collected 2009
AAATACTTTTTGTCCATCTTTAATTGAAAGAATAGAGTCAGGAACTAAATAATATCTAGCTTCATTATCATCAGCTTTTTTAATTACATTACCTTTTTCATCTCTTAAAGTAATTCTTGGTTTTAAATCAGTGCTCTTAGATTGTGCTCTCCAATCAATTACTGATTTAGATGAAATACCTGTAGCATCGTCTGTAGTTTCTTGAATAGAAACTCCATCTATTAGGTCTACGAAACTTGCTTCTCCACTCTTTTCAGCAATAACTGGTGTAGTGTAAGGATCCCACTCACAAATCTTTGTGTTAGCTTTAACTTTATCACCATTATTAAAAAATAATTTTGAACCATAGGCTACTTTATATACCGCAATTTGTACTCCGTTATCATCCTCAATAGAAAGTTGAGTATTTCTACCCATAACAATTAAATTTTTCTTTGAGTCCTCTAGTATATTAGAATTTATGATTTTAAGTGTACCGTCGTTTTTAGTCACAATTTGAGAATCTTGTTTTACAGAAGCTGTGCCACCAACATGGAATGTTCTCATCGTCAGTTGTGTTCCCGGTTCACCAATTGATTGAGCTGAAATCATACCAATTGCCTCTCCAACATGCACCATTTTTCCTCTAGATAGATCTCTTCCATAACAAGTAGCACAAACGCCATCTTTAGAACTACATGTCATTACAGAGTAAACTTTTATAGATTTAACTCCTGCTGCATCAATTTTATCACACCCTGCTTCATCAATCATTTCTGATTTTTTAATTACAACTTCTCCAGTTAATGGATTTTTTATGTCTGCAGCTGTGACTCTTCCCAATGCCCTTTCAGATAGACTTACTACTACGTTTCCACCCTCTAGAATTTCTGATAATTCAATAAATCCTGGATTGTCACAACTAATTTTAGTAATTGTTAAATCTTGAGCTACATCACAAAGTCTTCTAGTTAGATAACCTGAACTTGCAGTTTTAAGTGCTGTATCGGCAAGACCTTTTCTGGCTCCGTGAGTAGAATTAAAATATTCTAATGCTGTTAAACCCTCTTTAAAGTTTGATATAATTGGGCTTTCAATAATTTCTCCTGAGGGTTTTGCAATAAGACCTCTCATACCAGCTAATTGTTTCATTTGAGCTGCAGAACCTCTAGCTCCACTATCTGCCATCATATAAACAGAGTTAATTTTAAGACCTTCGGGGGTTTTTTCTGTAGCAGAAATACCTTTCATCATTTCACCAGCAACTTTATCTGTACATTTTGACCAAGCGTCCACTACTTTATTATATTTCTCTCCTCTTGTAATTAAACCCTCTGAGTACTGAGTTTCATAATCAGCAATTAATTTTTTTGTATCATCAATTAGTTGAGTTTTATTTTCTGGTATTACCAGGTCATCTTTACCAAATGAAATTCCAGCTTTAAATGCGTGTTTAAAACCTAAATCTTTAAGCTTATCACAAAAAATTACAGTAGTTTTTTGACCACAAAATCTAAAAACAATGTCAATTATTTCTGAAACAACTTTTTTAGGCAATAGTCTATCTACTAAAGAGAATTTAATATTACTATTTTTTGGTAATAAGTTTGCCAATAAAAATCTTCCAGCTGTTGATGTATATTTTTCAAATTTGCTATTCCCATTAGCATCTATAGTTTCAATTCTTGATATAATTGTACTATGAACTTTTATTTGTTCCGAAGCTAAAGCAAATTCAATTGCATCTACATCAACAAAATAACCTAAAGGTTTGTCTGTAAGCGGTGCTTGGGAAAGATAATAGATACCTAAAATCATATCCTGACTTGGTACTATAATTGGTTTTCCATTCGATGGTGATAGTATATTATTTGTTGATAACATTAAAATTCTTGCTTCTAACTGTGCTTCTAAACTTAGTGGGACATGCACTGCCATTTGGTCACCATCAAAATCTGCATTAAATGCTGCACAGGTTAAAGGATGTAATTCAATTGCATCACCTTCAATTAGTTTTGGTTCAAATGCTTGCACTCCAAGCCTATGTAGTGTTGGGGCTCTGTTTAATATTACAGGATGCTCTCTTACGATTAATTCTAGCGCATCCCAAACTGCATTAGTTTCTTTTTCAACCAACTTTTTAGCTTGTTTGATAGTAGAGGCTAATCCAAGTTTATTTAGTCTTGCATAAAGAAATGGTTTGAATAATTCCAATGCCATTTTTTTTGGTAGCCCACACTCATGAAGTTTTAAATCTGGACCCACTACAATCACAGATCTCCCAGAATAATCTACTCTTTTACCTAATAAGTTCTGTCTAAATCTACCTTGTTTACCTTTTAACATCTCAGCAAGAGATTTTAGAGGTCTTTTACCAGTACCCGTAATTACTCTTCCTCTTCTTCCATTATCAAATAAAGCATCGACCGACTCCTGGAGCATACGCTTTTCATTTCTTACAATAATATCTGGAGCTTTAAGATCCATTAATCTTTTTAATCTGTTGTTTCTATTAATTACTCTTCTATACAAATCATTAAGATCTGAAGTGGCAAATCTACCTCCATCTAAAGGCACTAGTGGTCTTAATTCTGGTGGTATAACTGGTACTACAGTCATTATCATCCATTCAGGTTTTTGACCTGTCTCAATAAAGGACTCAAGAAGTTTTAACCTTTTGATTGCTCTTTCTTCATTAACTTTAGATTTTGTATCTTTAATAAAATTAATAAGATTTTGTTTTTCTAATTCTAAATCAAGATTTTTAAGCATTTCTAAAACAGCTTCGGCACCAATGCCAGCTGAAAAAGACTCTTCGCCAAATTCATCTTGGTATTTTGCTAGCTCTTCCTCATTAAGAAGCTGATTTTTTTGTAAACCTGTTAAACCAGGCTCAATAACTATAAAATTTTCAAAATATAGAACTCTCTCAATTTCTTTAAGTTTCATGTCAACCGCAAGTGCAATTCTACTTGGTAAAGATTTTAAAAACCAAATATGAGCCACAGGAGTTGCAAGATTAATGTGTCCCATTCTTTCTCTACGTACGTTAGACTTAGTTACTTCAACACCACACTTTTCACAAATGATGCCTCTAAATTTCATTCTTTTATATTTTCCACAAAGACACTCGTAATCTTTAATTGGACCAAATATTCTAGCACAAAATAACCCATCTTTCTCTGGACGGAAGGTTCTATAATTAATAGTTTCAGGTTTTTTAATTTCACCAAAGGTCCATGACTTAATTTTTTCTGGGCTAGCTAGTGAAATCTTAATACTATTAAAATTTTGAGCTTCAGATATCTCTGAGTTTTTAAATAAATCTGTTAATTCTTTTTTCATTCTAATTAAGCTCCACGTTTAATGCTAATGACTTGATTTCTTTTACCAAAACGTTAAATGACTCTGGTATTCCTGACTCGAAATTTTCTTCGCCCTTAACAATTGTCTCATAAACTTTAACTCTACCCGCTACGTCATCAGATTTAACAGTTAGAATTTCTTGAAGTGTGTAGGAGGCACCATAAGCTTCCAATGCCCATACTTCCATTTCACCAAATCTTTGTCCTCCAAGCTGAGCTTTACCTCCCAAAGGCTGTTGTGTAACTAAGCTATATGGTCCTGTAGATCTTGCATGAATTTTGTCTTCCACTAAATGATGAAGCTTAAGCATATATATAATTCCAACAGTAACTGGTCTATCAAATTTTTCTCCCGTTCTACCATCCCATAAATAAGTTTGTCCTGACCCAGGTAATTTTGCTAGTTCAAGCATCTCAGTTACATTTTTTTCTTTAGCACCATCAAATACTGGAGTTGATATTGCAATTCCATCTTGCAAATTTTCAGCTAAATCTCTAAATTCCGACTTACTTAATTTTTCAACTTTCTCATTATATATTTCATCTCCATAAACAGATTTTAAAAAATTAGAAATCTTCTCTGTTTTTTCAATTTTTTTATTGTTTTCATTAACTAATTTTTTAACTTCTTCACCAAATTCTTTACAAGCCCAACCTAAATGTGTTTCAAGAATCTGCCCAACATTCATCCTACTGGGTACACCAAGTGGATTTAAAACTATATCTACAGGTCGACCGTCTTCACGGTATGGCATATCTTCAACAGGCACAATTTTACTAACAACACCTTTATTTCCATGTCTTCCAGACATTTTATCACCTGGTCTCAACCTTCTTTTAATTGCCACAAAAACCTTAACCATTTTCATAACACTTGGTAATAAATCATCACCACTTCTAATCTTAAGAACTTTATCCTCAAATCTATCAGTTATATCTTGTTTTGCTTTACTATATTGCTCTTTAAGTTGAGCTAAGGTTTCTTCACCATTATTATTATCAACTGTAATTTTAAATAAATCGTTAATTGAAAGTTTTTCAATATTTTCAGAATTTAATTTTGTACCCTCTGATAAATCTTTAACTTTTTTTCTCAAAGATGATCCTGATAAAAACTGTGATGCTCTTTGTTTAATACTTCTCTCTAATATTTCTTCCTCAACAATCTTATCTTGTTGAACTTGTTCAATTTCAGCTCTTTCAATAGTTATAGATCTTTCATCTTTTTCAATACCATGTCTATTGAACACTCTTACATCTACAACTGTTCCACTACTACCTCTAGACATTCTTAAAGATGTATCCGTAACATCAATTGCTTTTTCACCAAAAATTGATCTTAATAACTTTTCCTCTGGGCCTGATGCTGAATCACCTTTAGGAGTGACTTTTCCTACAAGGATGTCACCAGCATTTACTTCGGCTCCAATATAAACAATTCCTGACTCATCTAGATTTTTTAAGGCTTCCTCGTTAACATTTGGAATATCTCTCGTAATATCTTCTTCACCCAACTTAGTATCTCTTGCCATAATTTCATATTCTACAATATGCACAGATGTAAATACATCGTCTGTCACACATCTTTCTGAAATTAAAATAGAGTCTTCAAAATTATAACCTTGCCATGGCATAAAAGCTACTGTTACGTTTTTACCTAAAGCTAATTCACCTAATTTTGTTGATGGTCCATCTGCAATTATATCACCAGTTTTTACTTTATCACCCACTCTAACTAATGGTTTCTGATTAATACATGTATTTTGATTTGATCTTTTAAATTTTTGAAGATTATAAATATCTACACCAGATTTGGAAAAATCAGTTTCTTCTGTAACTTTAATAACAATTCTTTTACCATCTATTTTATCTACAGTCCCGTCACGTTTAGCAACAATAGTTACTCCCGAGTCTAGAGCGACGTCACTTTCAATTCCTGTACCCACCAATGGAGACTCCGGTTTTAATAATGGTACAGCCTGCCTCATCATATTAGATCCCATTAGCGCTCTATTGGCATCGTCGTTTTCCAGGAAAGGAATTAATGATGCTGCAACAGACACTAATTGTTTTGGAGATACATCAATATAGTCTATTGTATCTGGTTTAGATAAAAGAAAATTTAAGTTTTGTCTGCAAGATACTAATTCTTCAATAATTTTTCCATTTTTATCTAATTTAGTATTTGCTTGTGCAATTGTAAATTTTGTTTCCTCCATTGCTGATAAATATTCAACATTATCTTGCACTACTCCATCCTTAACTTTTTTGTATGGGCTTTCAATAAATCCATATTTATTTATTTTAGCGTAAGTGGATAAACTGTTAATTAAACCAATATTTGGCCCCTCCGGTGTTTCTATAGGACAAATTCTTCCATAGTGAGTTGGGTGTACATCACGGACTTCGAACCCTGCTCTTTCCCTAGTTAATCCTCCAGGACCCAATGCAGAAACTCTTCTTTTATGAGTAATTTCAGATAGAGGATTAGTTTGATCCATAAATTGTGAAAGTTGTGAACTTGCAAAAAAATCTTTTAAAGAAACAGTTAATGGTTTTGCATTGATTAAGTCCTGGGGCATAGCTGACTCTACATCTAAAGTAGTCATTTTTTCTTTTATTGCTCTTTCCATCCTATAAACACCTATACGTGCTTGGTTCTCAACTAACTCTCCAACAGAACGCACTCTTCTATTTCCCAAATGATCGATATCATCAACATCGTCTTTACCATCTCTTAAATCAAGCATTTTATGAATTATAGCCAAGATATCATCGTTTCTCAAAATTGTTATCTTATCAGAGCAACTTTGATCTAATCTGGAATTCATTTTAACTCTTCCTACATCAGATAAATCATATCTATCAGAACTAAAAAATAAATTATTAAAAATTTGTGTAGCTATTTCAATTGTCGGCGGTTCGCCTGGTCTTAACATTTTATAAATTTCAGTAATAGCTTCTTCTTTTGAATTATTTTTATCATTAAGTACTGTTGTCAGTAGATATGGACCCTTATTGATTGAGTTAGTAACTGAAATTTGTAAAGAATGAATATTTGCATCTAAAATTTGTTGAATTATAGTTTCATTTAATTCTGTTCCAATCTTGAATATACCATCTTCCTCATCATTTATTTTAATATCTTTATGTAAAAATTTACCAAACAGTGATTCTTTACTTACTAAAATATTTTTAAGGCCATCTGAAGCAAGCTTTTTTGCATTTAGAAAGTTTATTTTGTCGCCTAAATTAATAACTACATTCCCAGTTTTAGCATCAATTACTTCCTCTGAAAAATTTTTAGCTTTATAATTTTCCGGATTAAATTTGGTTTTCCATTTTTGTGTTTTTGTATCAAAGTTATATTCTTCACTAGTATAAAATTCATCAACAATTTCTAATTTAGAATATCCTAAGGCTAATAATAAAGTAGATGCAAAAATTTTTTTCTTTCTATCAATTTTAAAATATAAAAAATCTTTTACATCGTATTCAAAATCTAACCAAGATCCTCTATTAGGTATTACTCTACAATTAAATAATAATTTACCACTTGCATGAGTTTTGCCTTTATCGTGATCAAAAAAAACACCTGGACTTCTGTGCATTTGGTTAACTACTACTCTTTGAACACCATTTGTAATAAACGTACCACTATTGGTCATCATTGGAACTTCACCCATATAAACTTCTTGTTCCTTGGCTGATAAAATATCTTTTGTATTGTTATCCTGATCAATTTCATAAACGACTAGTCTTAATGTACATTTTAGAGCAGAAGAATAAGTTAAACCTCTAGTTATGCATTCTTCAACATCAAACTTTGGTTTCTCTAGTCTGTATGAAACATATTCTAATGTTGCTTTGTCATTTAAATCTTCAATTGGAAATATACTTTTAAAAACTCTATCAAAACCTTTTGTTAGTTCTGCTTCAGAAATGTAATCTGTTAATTCATTGTAAGAATTTTTTTGAACTTCTATTAAATTAGGAATAGATAAACTTTCCTTAAGTTTACCAAAGCTTTTTCTTATATTTTTCTTTTCAGTAAAAGATAATTGCATTTATATTTATTAATACTGATTAAAATAATCAGTATTTAAATTCTTTCTTTTTAATTTACTTAAGTTCTACTTTTGCGCCTGCAGCTTCTAATTTAGCTTTAATTTCTTCGGCTTCTTTTTTGTTAACACCAGATTTAACTTCCTTAGGTGCACCTTCTACTAAATCTTTAGCTTCTTTTAATCCTAATGAAGTTGCAGCTCGTACTTCTTTGATAACATTTATTTTTTTATCTCCGGCCGATACAAGCATGATTGTAAAATCATCTTTATCTTCTGCTGGAGCTGCACCACCTGCTGCTGCTGGGGCTGCTGCTGTCATTGGAGTTACACCCCATTTTTCTTCCAATTGTTTTGATAGTTCTGCTGCCTCAGCGACAGTCAAACTAGATAGGTCTTCAATAATTTTGTTAAGATCAGGCATATATATTACTCTTTAGGTTGTGTTTCAGAATTTTCTGCCGTCAAATTACTCATTTTTTCTGAGTATGCAAGTAAAATACTAACTAATTTAGAGGCAGGTGCATTTAAAATGCCAACAATGTTAGCTCTTGCTTCATCTAAAGTTGGTAAAGATGCTACATTTTGGACACCGGCCTGATCCAGAACCTCATTATCCATAATACCACCAATTAACTTTAAATTTTCATTATCTTTCGCAAATTTTGATAGAATCCTTGCAGACATAATTGCATCATCACCAAAAGCTACAGCAGTAGGACCTGTAAATAAATCTGTTAATTTTTTACACTTAGTATTCTCTAGAGCTAGTTTAGTTATTCTATTTTTGGTTATTCTAAAAATAATTCCATGCTCTCTCATTTTAGATCTTAATTCATCTAATTGGACCATTGTTAAACCTTGGTAGTGAGTAACCATTACTGCTTTACTGTTCTCAAACTTACCTGTCATTTCTTCTATGTAGTTTTGTTTTTGTTGTTTATTCATCATAACTATATGGATTTTCCTAGTTTAACTTTATATGATACGCCCATAGTTGATGTGGCAAAAGTATTTTTAATTAATTCACCCTTTAGAGTGTTGTTTGATTTTTCTTTTTCTAATACATCTATTATTGCATTATAATTTTTCAAAAGTTGATCATCACTAAATGATTTTTTTCCAATACTAACACCTATGTTTCCATCCTTATCATTTCTAATTTCAACTTGACCAGATTTAGCATTGGTAACAGCATCTTTAATGTTTTCTGATACTGATCCAAGTTTAGGATTTGGCATTAAACCTTTAGGTCCTAGTACTTTTCCTAATTTTGATAACTTAATCATCATACCAGGCGTACAAATTAATTTTTCAAAATTCAATTCACCATCTTTAATTTTTTCTATGAATTCATCGCCACCTACTAAGTCTGCCCCAGCGTCTTTTGCATCTTGAATTTTTTTTTCTTCACAAACTACTGCTACTTTAACTTTTTTTCCTGTTCCTCCAGGTAAATTAACTACAGTTCTAATATTAACTTCACTTTTCTTTTGTTTGTTATTTATTTGAAAACTTAAATCTAATGACTCATCAAATTTTGTAGTACAATTTTTTTTAATCTCTGGTAATAATTTTTCAATTGTTTCAGAATTTAAATCTTTTGTTTTTTCTGGAAGTTTTTTATATCTTTTTGATGGCATTATTCTTTGACCTCAATCCCCATTGATCTCGCTGAACCAGCAATAATTTTTATAGCCTCTTCAATGTCATGTGCATTTAAATCATTTATTTTTTCTTTCGCTATGTTTTCTAATTGTTTTTTAGATATTGAGGCAACAATATTTCTACCTGGTTCCTTTGAACCACCTTTAAGTTTAACTGCTTCTTTAATATAAAAGGAAGCTGGTGGTGATTTTATTTTAAAATCAAATTTTTTGTCTTTATATACAGTGATTTCTACTGGAACTGGTTTACCAGCCATGGACTTAGTTTTATCATTAAAAGCTTTACAGAACTCCATTATATTAACCCCACGTTGACCTAATGCAGGTCCAACAGGTGGTGCAGGATTTGCTTGACCTCCTTTAATTTGTAATTTTATAAATCCACTTATTTCTTTTGCCATTAACTTACTTTCTCAACTTGATTATATTCTAAGTCTACTGGTGTTGGTCGTCCAAATATAGAAACTGAAACTTTAAGTCTTGATTTTTCCTCATCTACATCCTCAACCATTCCACTGAATGATGCAAATGGACCATCTACAACTTGAACTTTTTCACCAATGCTGTATTCTATACCAGATTTTGGCTGAGCTACACCATCTTTTATTTGCCCTAAAATTTTTTCTATTTCTTTATCAGATACTGGTACTGGTATACCCTTTGTACCTAAAAAACCACTTACTCTCTTTATGTTTTTGATCATGTGATAAATATTATTATCCATTTCGCTTTTTATTAAAACATAACCAGGAAAGTATTTTTTTTTCCTTTGTATTCTTTTACCTCTTTTCACTTCTGTAACATCGTGAGTTGGTACTATGATTTCCTCAAATTTCTCACTAATTTTAGCTTTATCGGCTTCCTCTTTTATCAAACCTGCTACTTTATTTTCAAAACTTGAATGGGATTGAACAATGTACCAATTTTTCATTAAATACTTACCTTTAGTAAAATCTCCAAAAGAAACTTTAATACCTGATCTAAAAGTAGAAAAAAAAGCGACATTACAACAGCCATTGCAAAAACCATTAAGGCTCCTTGGAGTGTTTCTTTCCAAGTAGGCCAAGTAACCTTAAATGCCTCTTGTTTAACTTCTTGAATGAACTTTATCGGGTTTCTCATAATTTTTACTCAAATTGGCAGGAGCGGAGGGACTCGAACCCTCAGCCTCCGGTTTTGGAGACCGGCGCTCTACCAATTGAGCTACACTCCTATTTATAGAGT
>MDTB01231838.1_pt1 | contig 10299 bp, 12 predicted proteins | sample 811161 | NCBI WGS metagenome assembly MDTB01 (sample SAMN05326650, study PRJNA326480) | marine metagenome | isolation source: seawater | place: Mediterranean Sea | collected 2009
TGGTAAAATAGGAAAATTTTACATATTTCCAGAAGAATATGATGTCATTATGGTACATCCATCAGAAATATTCATAGAAGAAATATTTGAGAAGGAAAAGTATTTACCATCTTATATGTTTGAAAAAGTATTGTTGCCTAAAATGTTGGTGGATGATTTTGATGAATTGATAGATAATGATGTAGTTGTAAATATACCAAAAGATCACATAAATACAGAAATTCCTTTCATAGGAAGAAAAAAAGATCAAACAATTATAAATCATTTAGAAAATATATGTTTACAATTTTTGGACAAAGATAACAACAATGTATACAAAGAAAACATAAATATTGATAAAGATGATTACATTAAATATAAATTAAGTATACAAAATTTTAAGACATTGAAACAGATAGCAAAAGATTATTTCCAAGTGTGTATAAAACTGAATAAAGCTGGACTTGATTTTGTACAATTGGAGAATGCAAATTCATTCTATAACATTGAACAGAAATATGACCATACAACAATTCAGTTTATGAGTTTGTTGCATCATAGTGGAGGTAGCTTAATTGAAGACCCAGTAGAAAGACAATTGTTGACAGATAAAAATGCTTTAGATGCATTGGATTTTTTAAAATACAGATGTATTTTGTTAAAAAAAAAGTACATTCATAGTAGTGATTTTCAAACAGTAATGATTGATAAATTCAATACAGATGTTATCCAGAATCCTTATGCAACAGTTTCAGAACCTCTTAGAATTATATTGGATTGGGGGAATGCAAATAAGAAACATACTATAAAAAGAAGAAAATACAAAGATTATAAAAATTTAAATGGTGGATGGAAAGATGAAAATGTATTTATTAATTCAATGAAATATAAGATGGATATATTTGATAATGATTTACAAGTAGCAACTGGTCATACATCATTGATGCTTTTACACCATGCTAAATATGATGCTTACAGACAAACCATGGATTTGCATATGAATATTATTTTTACTGGAGAAGGTGCAACATCTAAATCTTTTTTATTTGAAAAAATGAGACAGATGAGTATACCAGCAACTGTAGTTGAATTGACCTATCAAACATCAAAAGCTGATGCAATAGATGGGGACAGAAATGATAGTATAACTGTATTTAATGAAGCTCCTGCTGGTTTATTTATGACCAATAAACATACAGATCCAGGGGATGAATCTAGATTTAAAGAAAAACTAACTAGTCAAAGGGTATCCTGTAAAACATATGAAAAAGATGATGAAACAGGACTGAGAAACAACAGGGTAACAAAAAGTCAATCTATTGGAGTCTACATGGGTGCAACCAATGATGATCCAGCAGATGCAACAGAAGCTATGAGAACCAGGTTCTATTTTGGTCAATTTGAAAAAAGTGAAAGAAAGAATAAATCCATGAACTTATGTATGGCTGGTGAAAAAAAATGGAATGAAGTTGGTGAAGAATTGTTAGAAAATACAATAAAGGATTTACATTTGGAACATTATAGAATAACAATTCTGTTTAAATTAATGTACTGTGGTATCATTTCTTACCCATCTTTGGATGGAGCAGAAATAGTGTTTAATGAAATTTCAAAATATTTAAAAAAGAAAAAATTAAATAACAGTACTAGGTTCAAAGAAAGATTTGATATTATGTGTAGAATTTATACAATGATTCATGCTATTGATTTGATATTTAATTATGAAGTTGAAGGAGATGTTTATAATTGTAAATGTGAAGGTATGGGTTGTACAAATGATGCAGTTTGGTTTGTAAAAGGAAGTGATATACCTAAATATTGTATGGAATGTGCATTGAAAGATGGATATGAATATGAAGAAAATTGTAAAATGGATTGTTGTCATGGATGGAATGAGACTACTTCAGATTCAGAATCAGACACAGAAGAAATTGGATGTTGTAATACTGCATGTATAAAACATGGTGAAGAGTTTTTTTGTATTGAACATGTAGAATATGGGTTAAAAGAATCAATTGATCCATATAAACATGGTGTAATGAGACAAAAATGCATTAAATGTACCAAAAAAATGGCTCAATATGGAAAAGATATACCAACACACTGTATTGATTGTAAAGAAAAAAAAATGAAGTTATTTGGAAACCATTGTGGGGCTGAATTTGACATTAAACAGTTTTTAGACATTGAACCATTACTGTATTGTACTGAAGAAATTGCTGTTTTTGTATTCACACAATTGTCATTGGAAGTTTACAACCCATCAGAAAAGAAAGTAATAGAAGCAATATATAAGTTGTGGATTCAAAAGGGTTCAAAATATCTAGAAATAAAACAAAATGATCAATCAGTAAAAGATTACAATGTATCTGTTATCAAAGTTATAAATACAAAACAGTTGACAAAAATGATTTCCACTAACATACCTATTCAATATGGAAGACCTTCAGATCACAATATAAGAATGGTTTTAAAAGATTTAAGTGCTAGAAATGTATCACATACACCATATGTAAGATATGAGGATGGTATGAAAACTTTTGCTGATGGTGATATGTCCACTACATATTTACAAACAAATGATAATAATAACAATGAAAATATTTCAATTGGACAAATAAACACAGATTGTTATAATATGGTAGATAGACAGATATTAATTGCAACTGAGTTATTTAGAAATGTTAGATTGAAAAAAGAAGTACATATTGATATACCAAATAATCAACAAAATCATCAACATGACCAATATTCTGATTCTGGTTATTCAAATAATCAGCAAGATCAACAAAATACTACTACTAATACTACTGCTTATGGGTTGTCAAGCTTAAATCTTGATAGAGAAAATGGAGATGTACTTGTTGAAGCAATTGAAAGCATACAACACAAATTTACTCAGAAAAAGAAAATTATTTTTGGATTGCCATTTAGGGATAGAAATGGAACTATCAATAAACCAAACAATTTTCATATGATGACACTACAAAAAGATTTACATGAAAAAACAATTAAAATGAAAAACCCTATATTTAAAAGCAATGAAAGTTTACACAGAAGACAGAGAAATATTTTATTGACCTCAGAAACTTATAGTGGGTTGAATGTGAATCAAGATTTAAATGATTATGCAGTGTGTTGCCATTGTGATAAATTGAATCCTCCATTAAGTATGTTGAAATTAAATAATAAACAAAAAGAAAATAAAAAAAATGCAATTAGAAAAGAAAAAAACAGAAAGAAAAAAGAAAGATTTAAGAGAAAATTTGGTTCCAATGTGATTGAAGATAAATATCTATATATAACTGCTCCATATATAGATCTTGATCAAAATATGTCATATAAGGATGCATAAAAGTATATAAATTAATTATAAATATTTTTTTTTTAATTTAAAATGATTAGGTCATTAAGTAATACATATCCTAGAGTATCTTATATAATTTTAGAAAAGAAGGATAAAGCTGTTCAAACAGATGAATGTGTTGCTTTAAAAATAGGTGATCAGATAGTGACTGGATTTAACCAACAATCACCAGAATGTAAAGGTACAGCAGAATCTACTACTTGGTGGCAGAGTCTTCTTAAGTGGAATTGACAGACTTGTAACTTTTCCCATTTATCTTGATCTGTTCCATGTTTAATTTTTCTAAAAACATCAATCATAGTACATAGTGCATTCCATACTTCATCATTCCATTTAATTTTCCATGCTCTTGTACATTTAGGTCCCCAACTACAAAAGATAGCATTTCTCCTTCCAGAACAAGCCATTTCTAAATACATCTGAGGTACATAATAATAAGTTACATTGGTAGATGCTTTTCTTTTCTTACCTGGACATTTGATTTCAATCACACCTGATTCTACCACTTGACCATCTTGGTACTGGTCATAAAACCCATCAGGTGAAGCAGATAAATAAATTACTTCATTATGTTGTACCATGGGTGCTTCAAATGCTACCAAGTTAGGCAGGTTATCTAATAACATTTGTAAAGCTTGATCTTCATGGTCACAACCCCATTTGACCCATCCTTGTTGTTCCTCTGTAAAAGCAGGTTTTTTTCTTCCTTCCCAAATCTCTTCAAAGAATATTTTGTATTCTTCAAGTGTTTTTAAAAATAAAAACTGTGATAATTTGGATCCTGATAATTTTCCTCTTCTCATATCAAACCATTCTGGACTTCTTTGTTTTGGAACTTTGATGTTTTGGTCTTCTAAAGAGAAGAATCTACTGTGTTTTAATTCTGACATGTCTTTGGTAACTTCTGGAGCACTTATATAGTCCATTTTTTTGGTTGTATATAAGTATAAATGTTTTTTTTAAATGAATATGAGAGATATATGGTTTTCCATAGATAAAAGTGGTCAATTAAATATTTTACAATTTAAAATGTTTTGTTCTATTGTTGATTTAAAATTAGAGGAAGGGGAATATGCACAAGTGGTAAAAATTTTTGGAAAGACAATCACCTACCAAAATTTCAAATTATTTATTAAATTTTGTTAATTATATAAGGTTTTAATTTTCTAAAAAAAATGAACCGAAGAACATCTTCAAGATTAAGTGCTAAAAAAGATATGTTGAAAATAGATAAAGAAAAATATATTAATGTTGTGTCTGGTAAAAATATTGAATCAAGTGGCATGTCTTACTGGGAGGTTATAGAAGAGATGAATGGCTATAGACAAAAATTTAAACTATTAAAACAAATTGGTGGATCTTGTGTTATCTATTCTATTGAAACAGCAAAACAAATAGCATCAAGAAATGAAAATGTGACAGCAAAAGATGTACAATGTTCAGCTAAAATAAAAAAAGATGGAAGTCAAATGAAAGAAAATTTAAATAGATTAAGAGTCAAGGAAAATGCATATAGGTCATATGATGCATACAACAGATCTATGATAAAAAATGAGTTGAATTTAACAGACCAAAAAACAGTCCAAAAATATGATTTATTAATGGACATCATAGATGCACTTGATGAAGGATATGTTGTTGTTGCAGGTGGAACTCCAGATCTTGCTTATGATACAAAGTATTTAAAATACAACAGAAAAATCACTATGGTTCCAGTATTTAATACAATGACAAATCCAGCTGGACATAATATATGTATTGTAGGGTATTATATAGATAGAGTGTATGGACCATCATTTTTAACAAAAATGACAAATCCCAGAGATGAAAAAAAAATACCTAAAAAGTTTGGATCAAATATTAATTTTTTGAGCTATGGTATATTACCTATCAAGTATTTACAAGGAGAAGATAATCATCAAATTAGATTGGTAGAATTTGCTAAATTAAAAGTTAAATTTGAAACTCATGAAATGACTGACTTAAATTTAAACAACTTAACACTATCGCTAAAATTTTAGAGTCCTCTCACAATTTGACCTCGACAAATGAATGGATATGCCATATTTATTTCTGATTCATTATAATTAAATGTCAATTCATCACCAGGCATTATATGTTTCAGAGCAATTACATTTTTTCCAAAAATTCTGGTTGTGGGACTGAAAGAATGATTCATATACTGACCAGCAACATCTTTAATATGTTTATTATCACCAATATGAATAGATTCTCTTGTTGGTTGGTTATATATGGGTCCTTTTAATTTAAAAATTACCATGTTTTTAGGGACATGAGCTTTAATACATAAGGTATTACCAATGTTAGTTCCGCTGTCCTTGATATATAAAAATTTTCTCATTTTATATAATTTAATTTATCTTTATAGGTTAAACATTTTTTTTATGATATTTATACAGTTTATCTATATTATATGGACAAAATTATGGAAGTTAACAATATTAAAATAAAAAATGCATTAAAAAAAATAAATATACTTAATGAAAAGCAGTTGCTTTTGACACAAGATGTAATAAAGAATAAGGTTCCACTTCTAGAAACAGGATGGGAGATAACGCGTGTAGAAAAATTGATTGTAGAATGTAAATTAAATATAAAAAAGATAGAACTACAAGAAATAAAAGAAAAATATAAAAAAGAAATATCAAACTTGAGAAGTATGAACATATCAATTGCTTATGTTGAGTCACTGCTACAGGAAATTAAATTGTTGAAGCAATTAACAATAAATAAAAACAGACTAAAAAAAAATTCAACTTACAAATTATCTTTATAACATATTTTTTATATGGAGTATTAATAGTTTCATGACTTATAATAAAAATGCCATTTTCTGCCATGATTGCTTTGAGTAAACATTTTATTTCTAAACCATTAAATAAAAGGATAAATGTAGTAAAAAAAATATATACAGGAAGAGTATTAAGTCATTTATCTTTCTTTACTGTTGTAAATATTTTTCCACATATGCACAAGAATCAATTAGTTAGTCCATAACTATATATACAAAACTTTTTTTATAAAATGTACCAATATTTAGAGACATTTGGTTGGATTGTGTTGTTTTTAGTAATTTTGTATTGTGTACATGTTCAATTTAAATACTGTATACCAGTAGGACTATGGGTATTGAAATTTTTAGAAGCATTTTGGATTTTGGTAATAATAAGAATGTACATTATATATAGAATATATGAAAGAACATTTAATCTAGTAGATTTTTACAATGATGCATGGAATTTTGCAAACACAACCTATAACATGTATACTCAAAAATTTGAACTTTAAAACTTTAATTTTAAATTACTCATTTTTAACTGATCATAATATAATTTTTTTTCATTAATAGACATCTTTGCAATAAATGTTTCAACTAATACAAAGTATTGCTTATCAGTATCATATTTTCTACTTAATTCTTTGTCTATAATGTCTCTTAAAGTTTTCAGTCCCCATGTGTCACTCAAGCCAGGAGTATTGTACCTATTAGGTATATACAGGTCTGGATCCATGAATTCCTTGTTCTCCCCTATTCTTACTCCTAATTTATAAATCGATGACTTAAGAATGTAATATTCATGCAAACTGTTAGAAGTTGTATATTTCATACATGGTAAAGTATTATACGGCTTTTCTACTTTTTTTTTCTTCTTTTTTAGTACTCTTAATATTTCATTTCTTGATTTTATTTGTTTTAGAATTCTTCTTCTAGTTAGTACATATATTCTTGGCGTATTTTCATATTCATCGTTTAATTCTTTCAACTCCTTTATAACATCACTTATATCCTTCACTATTTTTTTTCTATATTCTAATTTTTTTTCGTCTTTACATTCTTCTATACCAGATCTTTTACTTGTACCACATTTAGTACTATTATAAAGAGGTATAAGATTAATATTTTGCTCTGGTACAACGTTTCCATCTGGTATATCCTTATTTTTCTTCTTTGCTTCATCAGCATATTTTTTAATTGTAAAATATTGATTTTCACCATAAGTTACATCTATTATTCTTTGAAATGCTGGAAATTGTTCACATTTTTTGTTTTTAGGAGTATTTTCCCATAGGCTATGTAATGTGTAATAAAAAAAATGCAATTCCAGTTGTTTTTCAGAAAATTTATCCTTATACTGTTTATTTGCATTTTTTGCAAGGTAAGGTTCGATGAATTCATCTTTAACTTTTTCTAATTTTATATTAGAACCATCCAATTCTTTTTGATTTAAAATATCACTATACATCAATTTGACAAGAAACATGTTCAATGGAGTCAATTCTATTGTTTTTTTATTCTGTCTAATTATTGTTGGTAGGTGTAAATAACCTATGATTCTTCCTAAATTTTTTTCAACACAGTATTTGTCTACCTCTATGATAGTATAAATTAACATATAGGATATTTCATAGCATTCAAAATAACATGCAAAAGATAAAGGAGAAAAATCTATTTCGGTATCAGGTACATAATTAACATCCCCATATAAAGGATCATCTTTATTTTTTTTTTTAAATTTAGGAACTTTTAATGTACTTTCTGTAGATAAAATTTTTGCAAAAATGTCCAAATTCTTTTCAGGATTTTTAAGAATTGTGATTAAAGTATTTTTAACATATTTGAGAGATTTTTCTGAATAAACACTTTCTATTACATTATTAAAAAATTTTATTGCATTAACGTTAGTATTTGTTAACTCTGTTGAAGTCATTTTATAAAATAGAAATAAATCTTTATAGTTAAATAAAATTAATTTTAAACTAATTTAAATTGTTTATCACTTTGTAGTTCATCTACTTCTTGTTTTGTCATACTAAATTCAATGTCAAATAATTTGTATTTGTCTTCATCTTTTTCAATAGTATAATCATAAAACATTTTAGGTAATAAATCAAGCTCTGATACATGTGCAAAGTACTTGGCTGTGTCAGTGAATAATATGGTATTCTCTGTACCAGTTCTTGCTATTAATCTGTTGAACCTTATATACCAAGGAATATCCATATGAACTATTTTGAAGCCAAGTGTTGATAAAATTCCAACCTCATTCCTAAATCTTACATCATCAACTATAATATTAATGTTATCACCAAATTCCTCAATTCTTTTCTTCAAAAGATTAATCCAATGGTTTTCATCAATTGCTCTCACTTCCATACCTATCATGATCCAATCTTTTCTTGCCTTAGATCCATATTTTTTTTGAGCAATCAATTTGATGGGTCCAGCTATAGATAATTTCATAACTTCTTTTTTTTGTTTTACAAGTTTATTATAACATAAATTTGCAATGGTACTTTTGCCAGAGCATGTTGAACCACAAAATGCAATTCTCAATGGTTGATTATTATCATTATCAACTATTACAGACATACTTGATTGTTTTTTAGATGTTTTAATTGTTTATTTATATTATTTATTGTTTATTTATATTGTTTATTGTTTATTTATATTATTTATTGTTTATTTATATTGTTTATTGTTTATTTTGTAAAGTGGATGTCATTTATTAGTGGATGTCATTTATTAGTGGATGTCATTTATTAGTGGATGTCATTTATTCATTAAAAACCTTAAAATTTTATTAAAAAAATTATCATAAACATTTTTCATTCCATTCTTTACACTCGTACACTTTCATTATACCATAAAGCTGAATTACAGTTAAAATTAGTCCTGAAATATTGGGTATGGAGTTAGTCAATCTAACGCCTCTAGCAAACTTTTCCTCAGTAAGGTTTACAATTGCAAACCAGGAGAAATATATAATACGCAACCATGAACCAAAGAACGATATTTGTCCATCAATTCCACCACGTATACCCATTATGACACCAACTATCGAGCCAAAAAATGGTAACCACAAGATATACTGAGAATATCTAGAACAACTACACACTACTTTCCTACTAGATAATAAGCCGTTTACAAATTTTTGATACATAGAAATTGGAGGTACTTCATTTTCCATTTTAAGATTTTCCATTTCAAGATTTTCCATTTCACTATTAAAATTTGTATTTACTTTTTCCCTTTTTAACATTGGATTAATTAAGAAAGAGTTTTCATCATCATCCTTTTCATCATCTTCTAAATTTAATTTAAGTTTTTGATATGATTTTCTTGGTAACATTTCTTATCTTTGTTGTTTTATTTATAATATGAAAAAAATGTTTACCTATATAAAGACAATAAAATATATAAAAATGATAGAAATAAACAGTTTATTGAAAAAATATTCAGATTCTACAATAGAATTGAAAAAAGCTTATGAGGAGGTCATAAATTATAAAAAATTGGAAAACACACCAGATTATGATCTATCTATTCTTTTTTTATTAGCTGGTAAATTTAAAAATAAAAAAAGAGAGTTTGCAATTATTGATAAAACATATAAACAATATATAAAAGATAACAATTTACAATGAATTTTAAATTTAGTGATGAAGAGTATAATTATGTTTTAAACACATGCACAAATTTTGCAATCAATGAGTTCAATTCCTCTAAGAAAAAGAGATATGAAAGAAAACAATTTAATAAAGACAGAATAATCCAACAAAATATTATAGGTAAAATTGGAGAATTTGCAGCTATGTTTTATTTATTGGATCAAGGTCATGAATGTAATTCACCTGATATGAAAGTATATGATGGACCTAAAAAATCATTTGATGCAGATTTGATCTTAAATGGTAAACCTTTGCATGTAAAATCACAATCAAAAATGACATCTTCATATCTAAAATGTGTAAGTTGGACTTTTCAGAAAGGTGGAAAAGGTGCTGGTCATGTTGATCCTCTGACTCAAAATAAATGTGAAGATCTGATTGTTTTTTGCCATGTTGATGAAAAACAAACAATGGTTTATGGTCCATATAAATGGAATGATGTTAGATCTTTGTTAAAAGATCCACTTTTGGATAGATTGAAA
>MDTB01086190.1_pt1 | contig 10298 bp, 10 predicted proteins | sample 811161 | NCBI WGS metagenome assembly MDTB01 (sample SAMN05326650, study PRJNA326480) | marine metagenome | isolation source: seawater | place: Mediterranean Sea | collected 2009
CTACCAGCTTGTATTCCTCTGCCCATTCTATAAGCAACATTTCCATCTCTAGTCCAAACACCTGCTCCTAATCCATAAAGAGTGTCATTAGCAATTTCTAATGCTTCTTTTTCATCTTTAAACTTGGTAACTGAAACTACCGGTCCAAAGATTTCCTCTTGGAATATTCGCATATTGTTTTTCCCTTCAAAGATAGTTGGTTGGATATAATTTCCTTTTTCCAAACCGCTATTTAATTTAGCGACACTTCCTCCTGTTAGAACTTTGGCTCCTTCTTTCTTACCTAAGTCTAGATAAGATTTGATCTTTTCCATTTGTTCTAAGGAAGCTTGTGCTCCAATCATTGTTTCCATCTTTAATGGATTGTCTTGTTTCACAGCTTTTGTTCTAGCAATTGCTTTCTCCATGAACTTATCATAGATAGATTCTTGTACTAACGCTCGACTAGGACAAGTACAAACTTCTCCTTGGTTAAGCGTAAACATTGCAAAACCCTCTAAACATTTATCAAAGAAGTCATCATCTTTTGTCATAATATCTTCAAAGAAAATATTTGGAGATTTACCTCCTAATTCCAAAGTAATTGGAATTAAGTTTTGAGAAGCATACTGCATAATTAAACGTCCAGTAGTGGTTTCGCCTGTAAAAGCTATCTTTCTAATTCTTTTAGAAGAAGCCAAAGGTTTACCTGCTTCAAGGCCATAACCGCTAACAACATTAACGACACCTGCTGGTAATAGATCTCCAATTAGTTCCATTAAAAGCATAATTGATGCTGGTGTTTGTTCGGCTGGTTTTAAAACTACACAGTTTCCAGCTGCAAGTGCTGGTGCTAGTTTCCAAGTTGCCATTAACAATGGGAAGTTCCAAGGTATAATTTGTCCAACTACACCCAATGGTTCAGGAATATGATAAGAATATTCACTATTACTTATTTCTGCTACTGAACCTTCTTCCGCTCTTATTACTCCTGCAAAATATCTCCAGTGGTCAACGACCAACGGCATATCAGCAGCCATACATTCTCTTATCGGCTTACCGTTATCTAGACATTCTGCGGTAGCTAATAAATTAAGATTTTTCTCTATAACGTCAGCAATCTTTAAGAGAATATTTGATCTCTCAGTTATTGAAGTTTTTCCCCATGCAGGAAATGCTTTGTGAGCTGCGTCTAAAGCAAAATCTACGTCTTTTTCATTCGAACGTGGCACCTTACAGATAACTTCATTAGTTATTGGTGTTGTATTGTCAAAATATTTTCCTGATTTTGGTTCTACAAATTTACCTCCAATAAAATTTCCATATTTAGATTTAAATGGAAACTTTACTTTTAGATGTGAAGTATCTATTGAAGATGACATTTTCGAGCTTTTTGCTTGTTGTGTACTCATTTGTCCCCCTTGTTGTATTTAATATTAAAGACTCAATAAGGCTTTTTGTACAGAGTTATTTAAAAAATCTTTATTTAAATCAATTTTAGGTTGAGTATTTCAATTTGGAGTTGTCTTATGTTTCTCGGGAAACGGGAGATTTTATCTCCCGTTCGATACAAATGGCTTATTTTTCTTCTTCGCTAATTTTTTCTTTAGGTGAAGGGTTGCCTTCCATTTCTTTAGCAATCATCCCTGCTTTCTCTCTAACAGCTCTTTCTACTTCGTCGGCTATTTTTGGATTTTTCTCTAAATAAAGTTTTGCATTCTCCTTACCTTGTCCAATCTTTTCACCTTTATAAGCATACCACGCACCAGACTTTTCTATTATTTCAGCTTTAGCGCCTAGATCTATTAGTTCACCAGTCTTACTAATACCTTTTCCGTACATTAGGTCGAATTCTATAACCTTGAATGGTGGTGCAACTTTATTTTTTATAACTTTTACTCTTGTAGTATTTCCGATTATTTGATCTTTATCTTTTATTGCACCAATTCTTCTAATATCCATTCTCACTGAAGAATAAAATTTTAGTGCATTTCCACCAGATGTAGTTTCTGGATTACCAAACATAACTCCAATTTTCATCCTTATTTGGTTTATAAAAATAACCATTGTGTTAGATTTTGACACTGATCCTGTAATTTTTCTTAAAGCTTGACTCATTAGTCTGGATTGTAATCCAACGTGATGGTCTCCCATTTCTCCCTCTAATTCAGCTTTTGGTGTTAATGCTGCTACAGAGTCAACTACAAGTACTGAGATTGAACCTGACTTTATAAGTGTATCTGCGATTTCTAGAGCTTGTTCACCAGTATCGGGTTGAGAAATTAATAATTCATCAGTTTTTACACCAAGTTTTTTGGCATAGAGAGGATCCATAGCATGTTCTGCGTCTACAAATGCACAGATTCCACCTGCTTTTTGTGCTTCTGCCACTACCTGCAATGCTAATGTTGTTTTTCCTGATGACTCAGGACCATAAATTTCAATAATTCGGCCTTTTGGTAAACCTCCAATACCTAAAGCTAAATCCAAACTTAGTGAGCCAGTTGAAATTGCTTCTATGTCCAAAGCTTCCTGCTGACCCAATCTCATTACAGAGCCTTTTCCAAAGTTTTGATCTATTTGGCTAATAGCGGCTTCTAGAGATTTGTTTTTTTCCTTTAACTCTTGATCTTTTTTGTTATCTGATTTGACTACTTTTAAACTGCTTTTGTTCATATTTATCCTTTTTGTTAGTTACGAATCATTTATATAAATGTACACATTTTGTTCTTTTTTGCAAGATAATTAAAAAAGCCTGAAAATACTAGGATTTTTTGATATTTTCCATTGAGAGAGTGCCAATAGCAGCGATAAGTTTAAATTTAGATATAACAAAATCTCTTTCAGCCTTAGCATGATCTATTCGAGCATTTAAAAGTAAGCTACGAGACTGAACAACTTCTAGTGTCGTTCTATCGCTTCCTGAATCGTACTCTTGAGTAATGCCTTCATTAGCAATCTCGGCTGCTTTAACCTGTAACTCGGTAGCCCTTAGAATACTTTCAGAGGATTGATATAAAGACCAAGCATTTGCAGTATTTGTATCAATTTGATATTTGGTGTCTTTTAAAATCAAGTTGCTTTGTTCTTTTTTTAGTTTAGATTTTTTAATAGATGAATAATTTTTTCCACCTTTTATTATGGGCCAAGTAACAGTTGCTTTAACAGTCTCGTTATCAGCTTTGTCAATTGTTGAGCTTAAATCTCTAGTTTTTGATTTTGAATAATTAATAGATGCAGAGGGTGATAATATACCTTTTTCAATGTTTAAATTTCTCTTGGATATTTCATAATCCAGTTTTGCAATAATTAGTTTTGGATTATTTTCTTGTGAAATTTTTAAAGCTTTATTAAGACTTTCTGGCAAGATTATATTAAAATTTAAATTTTCTTTAATTTCTTTAGGAACAGTTGTTAATATTATTCTCTCAAAATTTGCTTTAGTAGTTAAAAGTTCTGTTTCTGACTTAATGGAATCTGCTCTTGCTCCAGCTAATGAGGACTCTGATTGGGCTAAATCAGTTAAAGTAATTTCCCCTCGTTGCGCTCTCGCGCTGTCTGACTCAACTTGTCTTTCGAGCAAGTCGACATTTGCTAGATTAAATTCCGTACTTTTAGTTTTGTAAATAAAATCAAGATAAACACTAGCAGCATCTAAAATAACATCTTGTTGCACTTCTTTTAATTTAAAACTAGCTTTTTTTGTTTCTAATTCTGATTTTTTTAAAGAATTATATCCTTTGAAGCCTTGAAAAATTTTTTGATCAATAGAAATCTTTTTTGTTTCAGTATCTAGGTTAGAGTCTGGGATATTTGATCCTGATTGATTAGTTTTATTACTTGATTGGCTACTGTCTATATCGCCTGTTATGGAAACACTAGGTAGAAATTCACTTCGAGATATATTTATATTTTGTTTTGTAGCTTTAAAATTTTTTCTTTCAGCATTAAGCTTAGGATTATTTTGGTAGGCAGCTTCTAAATAAAAAATAAGACCATTTTCAGCATTTGCAGAATTATACGATACAAATAAAAATATTATAGCTAAAATATATTTCATTTTAATTAAATTTGATTTTACTAAGCTTATGTCTTTTGTCAATTTTAACAACTACGTTGGAATTTGATTTTAGATCTATTAACATTTGTCGAGTAATTCTCTCATAATGCATAATAAAATTTTTAATTTGCGACTTTGACATAATTTTTTTTCCTGATTTGTTTTTAGCTAGTTTTTTTTCCTGTAATAATCGCCATTTATAAATATAATCAAAATTCGGAGCTTCTAAGAAAATTAACTTATTAATTATTCTAAAAATTTTTTTATATCTTTTTTTAAGTTCATTATTAACTTTTGTTCTCCAAATCAATCTTTTATCATAATTTTTTTCTAATAAATTTGTTATTTTATTTAGTTTTTTGTTGGTTTGATGTTTAGCGCCTAGACACCATCCTTCAAATATTAGAATATCAGGTCTTTTTTTAACTTTTGTCCATTTGTTTTTCGAGAGCCTATCATCTTTAGATTTATCAAATTTTGGAATCAAAAATGATTTAAAATTTTTTTTAAATAAAGAGGCAAAACATCTTTTTAACAATTTAAGATCATGTGTTCCTGGCACACCTCTTGTTAAAAACAATCTGTGTATTTTTTTAGACATTTCTTTTCTTTGTTTGTGTGTTTTGTAAAAATCATCGATTGAAAAACTGATAACATTTAAATTATACTTTTTTTTTAGGATTATTTTAATAATTTCTGTTATTGTAGTTTTTCCAGACCCTTGTCCACCTGACAAACCAATTACCAAAACTTTTTTCTTTATTAAATGCCATTTGTAAATTGAGTAACAAATAGGAATATAAAAATTTTTAAGCTGTCCTAATTTGTCGTAAAAAATATCTTTTCCTTTTTCTTGCTTTTTTAAAAAATTTAAATAGATTTTTTTTATTTTAAAAAAAGGGACTTTTTTCTCTATCATTTCTTTTTGTCAAGGGGATGATTTTTTCCGTCTACTAAGTTTACATTTTCAATCTTAAAAGTGTCAATATCTTCTATACAAGCCAAATTAAAACCTGTCATGGCTGGATTAATTCTTGGATTGTGATGAGTATAGATTCCACAAATCGAACAAAAAAAATGTTTAGCTACTTTTGAGTGAAATTGATAAAGAGTTAGTTTATCCTCGCCCTTTAAAATTTTATAATCTTCATTCTTCACCATAGACATAATAGTCCCTTTTCTTTTGCAAATTGAACAGTTGCATCTAATTGCTTTAAAATTATCTGGTAGATTTATCTGAGCCTCTACACTTCCACAGTGACAAATTAATTTTTTCATTTTTTATAAATTGTTCAAACTTTATTGTAGTAATAGATATTCACATTTTAGCAATATATACTTTCAATGTTCACGTTTTGATTCACTTTTGATTCTAGTTTAGACTCTTAATACAACCCTTTAGTGTGTAAATAAATTAGAACTTTCTTTATTTAAGTCTGCGTTTTTAAAATTTTTTTCATTTTCTCTTAAAGACACAATAAAAATCATTAGATTAAAAATAACTAAAAGAATTTGAGCGCTTATGACGGCCATCCCAAATTTTGGAGTAAAGTATGAAGCTACTATAATTATAATCGCAGATCTTAAAAAAACAGTTTTTTTAAAAACAGCAATAATAGAAAAAGAATGAATTACAAGATTTAATAGGGACATTTTAGAGGGACCAACATACCTTAGGCCTCTGATGGAATTTACAGAATTAAGTTGTGACACATGGTATTTTAAAGAACCCGAAAAACTACTCCACAAGCTAGACTTAGATGATAAAATTTCAACATCATTTTTAGTTAAGCAACTATAATTTCCAAAATTTATGTTTTTTCCTGTAAATACAAAAGTAATAATTTTATGAATTTGATACAAAAGTTGAAAAAAAACTCCTTCTGACCTTTTGACTCTTTTTGCAACAACAGATTTTTTTTCATCATTTATTGCTTTATCAATCAATAATTTTAGTTCTTCCGGTCTATCTTCTCCATCGCCATCCATCAATATGACGTAATCATAGTCATCAAGACTCGATATATATTTTAGTCCAAAAGCATTACATCTAGCGTGTCCTCTATTTTCTTTCATGTTGATTAATTTAATAGATGAAATATTTGACGGTACTTTAATATCCGGTATAGCTTCTGTTGAAGCATCATTGATTATAATACACTTGAACTCAGAGTTTTTAATACCCTGAATAGAAGAGTTAATTTCAAATAAAAGCTTAAGAAGAGACTCCCAATCATTATAAACAGGTATTAATATAAAAAATTTTTTCATTTCCTTCCAATCATACAGTAACCAACAGGTTTTATTTCACCAAATACTCCAGGACATATTTTTTTCAAAACTTCTGGATTTCCTGTATAAATTACCCCTTTATTCTTACCTATTTTAGATACATCATTGTTTAAGTCATTATACCATTTCGGTCTAGTTTCTAAATGATAAGATAAATTACCCGCTGACCATTCATCCCCTACTACTATATTTATTTTATTTGAAAAATTTTTATCCCATTTCCTCTGAACCAATTCCGAAATTTCTTTTCCTGGATAGTCTGTTCTTTTATCATTTTGAGATATTGAAACATAACCATATAAAATTGGAGACAGGACAAAAAAGAAAATAAATACTAAGTTGAATATTTTTAATTTATTCAAGTTTATTTGTGATTTAAAATTATAAATTATAAGTGTACCAGCAAATAAATAAAAGGGCGTCATCCACATAGTTCTTATTTTTGCACCCATTATCATCGAAGTTAGTAGCATTAAAAATATTGGTCCTATAGTTGTTAAAAGAAGAAATACTAATTTTTTATCTTTTAAATTAACCTTAAATTTAATTTTTTTGATTAGAACGAAAACCATTAAAAAAAATGGAATTAAAATAACGATTTGTTTACCTAAAAAAATTAAAGGATATACCAAGTGATCTAAAAATTCTCCTACTCCACCAGTTCTTTGAAGACCATAAGTAATAGTTATATAATTATTTTCATTTAACCAAATTAAATGCGGTAATAAAATTACTAAAGCTACCGGTCCAGCAATAAAATAATGTGAAAATTTGATTTTTTTTCCTTTTTTTATAAAGTAGATAAATACTAATTTTATTCCTATTACCAAATAAATAAAAAGATATTTTGATAAAATACCCAAACCAATAAATAGACCTAAAAACAGATAGTCGATCGCCTTGTCATATTTGATACATCTCCATGTAAAATACACACTCAAAGCCCAAAAGGGTAATTGAGAAATATTTACATTAAACTCTGGAGTTGTAAAATTATAAAAATAAATCCCTTCTAATAAAAGCACAGACAAAAGTGCTAATTTTTTATTATTAAAAAGTTCCTCTGAAAATTTATAAACTGTGAAAAAGGCAATTATTACAAAAATTTGACTCAATAAGTAATAAGCCCAATCAGATTTACCAAAGATTTTATAAAAAATTTCTACTGCGGCAGCACTTAAAGGAGGGTGTTTTATAAAACCCCAGTCCAGATTACTTCCCCAAGCCAGAGCTTCTACCACATCTAAAGGAAGATTTTTATTGGAAATCGAAGGAATAAATGTCCACAAAATTAAGTGCACAAATATAAAACAAGTAAATAAATCAATTTTTTTTTTTTAATCATTTTGTCATAAATTAATACAATTTAATGTCTATTGACACGTATAAAATCAGACATATACTCCCCAATTTTAATAATGCCAAAAAAACCCAAAAAAAAACAGTATATCCCAAATAATAAAGAAAAGTACATGTGTGCAAAACATAAAAAATATTTTACACAAGAATTATTACGCTGGAAAAAAGACATCATAAAACAAAATAATTTAAGCAACATTTTAAACTCATCTGATGATAATATTTCCTCTTCAGATCTAGTTGATCAAGCCTCGTCTCATACAGACAAAAGTGTAGAGATGAAAGCTCTAAACAGAAGTAGAAAACTAATAGAAAAAATTGAAAATGCTTTAAGAAAATTAAAAGATGGAACTTATGGATATTGTGAAGAAACATCTGAACCTATTGGATTAAAACGATTAATAGCTAGACCTGTTGCAACTCTATCTATAGAAGCGCAAGAGAAACATGAACGAAATGAAAAAATATATATTGATGACTAAGGCTTAGGTATTACGTCTCCCCTTTTTAAAAGATCATATCCTTTTTTAACAGCTTCTCTATCTGAAATTTCTTGATACCATCTTGTTAAGTTTTTGAATTTTTTAAGACCTATATCATGCCATTCATGCCTAGCAATCCATGGGAAGGTTGCAATGTCAGCTATAGTATAATTTTCTGATGCAAGAAATTTAGATTTTTTTAGTCTTTCGTCTAAATCTCTATAAATTGACTCGGTTATTTTAAAATACCTTTCTTCACCAAATTTACTTTTGCCAGGATTATAATGATGAAATTGATGATGTTGACCAATCAAAGGACCGATGTAAGCCATTTGAGCCATCAGCCACTGATTAATTTTTAGTCTATTCTTTTCTTCATAAAATTTTTTACTTTTTTCTCCAAGATACATAAGAATAATTCCTGACTCAAAAATTGTCTCCTTGTTGTTTTCGTGATCTATAATAACTGGAATTTTACTGAAGGGGCTTATCTTTTTAAAATCCGGTTTAAATTGTTCATCTTTATAAATATTGATCTTAGTTACTTTATAATCAAAACCTATTTCTTCTAACATTATTGATACTTTTTTACCATTCGGTGTATCAGCGGTTAGAAGTTCAATCATCTTTTTTTTCTAAACCTAATCTTTTGTGAATACTTTTTGAAGCTGTAGTAAATTCAAATCTATATTTTTCATTAGGTCTTGCTCTTTTAAAGCATTCGACCGATGCTAAGGCAACTTCATGAAATCCTGATAATATTAGTTTTAATTTGCCAGGGTAAGTACAGATATCTCCTACAGCAAAAATACCTGATTTGTTTGTTTGAAAATTATCTGTATTAACTAAAATAGTTTTTTTATCCATATTCAGACCCCATTCAGCTATTGGTCCTAGTTTCATTATTAATCCAAAAAAACTAAGAATGAAATCTGTTTCTATGTTTTCGGTTTTTCCGTTATCGTGTTTAATCTCTATTGACTTAATGTTTTTATCTGAGTCAATTTTAGTTAGTTGACATGGTGTTTTAATTGAAATTTTTTTATTTTTCTCTAATTTTTTAATTTCTGACAAAGTATGTGGTGCTCCTCTAAACTCGTTTCTTCTGTGAATTAAAGTAATCTTTGAAGTTTTAGAAAGCTCTAAAGCCCAATCCAGGGCTGAATCGCCACCTCCAAAAATACATATTTTTTTATTTTTAAAAAAATCTTTATTTGCAACAGAATAAAAGATATTTTTTCCCTCAAATTTTTCAGCTTCTTTAAGTGATAGTTTTCTTGGTTCAAAAGATCCAACTCCTCCTGCAATCATAATATTAGGAGCACAAAATGTTTTGTTTTTATTGGTCTTTACAATCCAGTTTTCTTTGTCTTGGGTTACTTCGTTTACCCTCTCATTGTAATGAAAATTTGTTTTAAAAGGCTTGATTTGTTTTAACAAATTTTCAGTAAGCTCTTTTCCAGTGCATTCTGGAATGGCTGGAATATCATAGATAGGTTTGTCTGGATAAAGTTCAATGCACTGGCCTCCGGCTTTGTCCAAGTTATCAATTACTTCAGCTTTTAAACCTTTGATTCCTAATTGATGAACTGCAAATAATCCTACTGGTCCTGCTCCAATAATTATTACATCGGTCTTTATCATTATGATTGCTTTTCTGGAGTTGTAACAATTAGCCCATCTAATTCATCGGAGACAATAAGTTGACAACTAAGTCTGCTGTTTTTTTTCGGATTATTAGCCATATCTAACATATCATTTTCTGCATCTTCTATTTTACTCAATTTATCTAACCAGTTTTCTTTGACATAAACATGGCAAGTTGCACAAGCCATTGAACCTCCGCAATCAGCGTCTATTCCTGGAACATTGTTTTGTATTGCACCTTCCATTACTGAAAGTCCGTTTTCAACCTCTACAGTTTGAGATTTTCCAGAAAATTCTATGTAAGTAATCTTTGGCATATGGTGAATATAAGGGCAAAAAAAAATAGGGCAAGTGGTTAAACCCGCCCTATTTTTAAATAATCTTAGTTTCTAATATTATCTAGAAGCTAATCTTGTATTTTGCATTGCTGCTGCCCAAATAACTAGACCGAATGCGATCTTGTTAATAAAGTCAGCTAA
>MDTB01008711.1_pt1 | contig 10297 bp, 10 predicted proteins | sample 811161 | NCBI WGS metagenome assembly MDTB01 (sample SAMN05326650, study PRJNA326480) | marine metagenome | isolation source: seawater | place: Mediterranean Sea | collected 2009
AGGGAACCTTTTGGTAAAACAATTTTTAGCACAGTACAAACTTAGCCACTGGGTGACCCACAAGTGTGTTGATTTTAAATAACTTTCACTAAAGGACTAAATCCAATCTAACGTCTTCACCTAATTGGGTAACATTAACGAATTTTCCTCGACTGACAGAATTCATAGTCATGGCTCCCGCTCCACTTAATAAAGGTTTACCATCATCGCCTCCCATAATCGATGGAGAAATATAAATCACATAACGGTCGACTAGCCCCTCCCTGTGCAACTGTCCAGCTAAATCAGCTCCTCCTTCGACTAGTAGTTGCAATACTCCTTCATCTCCCAATTTTTGAATCAAATCTCTTAGAGGTCCTTTCCATGACTCAGCAGGTTCGACTTGAGCACCTTCTGGTATCTCACCTATCACAATTCGGCGAGGATCTTCGTCTGTAACGAAATTAATCGACCTTACGGTGAGTCTTGGATCGTCATTTCGAATTGTGCCTGCGCCGACACAAATAGCGTCACTTTCTGCTCGCAACTTATGAACATCAGTTCTTGCTTCTTCACCTGTAATCCAAGTACTCGATCCATCAGGTGCAGCAATACGACCATCTAACGTTGCAGCTAGTTTAAGAAGCACATAAGGATTACCTGTGCGTCTGTGATGAAGGTAAGGGGTTAATTGCTGACCTGCTTCAACAGCGTTTTGACCTACATCCACTTTAATTCCGGCAGATCTAAGTGCTTCTACGCCAGACCCAGAAACTCTTTCGTCAGGATCGATTAGTGATACAACAACTCTTTTAATTCCTGATTCGATAATAGCGTCAGTGCACGGACCTGTACGCCCGTAATGATTGCAAGGCTCAAGAGTCGTGTAAAGAGTTGCACCGTTTGCTAATTCTCCCGCCTCTGCAAGAGCTTTTATTTCTGCATGAATTCCAGCTCTTGGCTCAAATCTTTCTTCAAGCACCGTTGACTCTTCTAGATTTCCTGCTAATCCAACCACACTAAAAGGCTCCGTGAAGCCTTTACCTACCACCTGCCCATTAGCAACAACTACTACCCCAACCCAAGGATTAGGCGAAGATCGAAATCTGGCTTTTTCTGCGACCTCAATAGCCTCAGCCATGAACTTCGCATCATCTTCTGAGCTCATAATCAGACCGGATGTGGGTCGCTGTTATCAGATAGAAGCCCAACCGCATGTGGAATAACATCCATGATTGCTTCCAAGCATTCAATGCTTCCCTTTTCTGAGCCGGGTGTATTTATAACAAGCGTCATTCCAATCGTTCCTGCAACACCCCGAGAAAGCCTCCCCAAAGGGTTGATCAACCTCATCGCTTCAGCTAATCCTGGGGCTTCACGTTCTATTACCTTCAACGTGCCCTCTGGTGTTTGGTCGCGCGGACCAAAGCCTGTCCCTCCCGTCGTGACAATTAGTCCATGAAAATCATGCGCCAAAGCCAACAGAGCTTTTGCTACTTCGTCTTCACCATCAGGTGTCACCGAGGTACCCTCAATAGTCCATCCTTCATTAGAAACACGTTCTACCAATGCCTTACTTGATTTGTTTTCACGCACTCCGTGTGCGACTCCATCTGAAACAGTCAAAATTTTTACTTTTATTTCTTTTTCCACAGTTTGCCTTTTTCGTTCAAATGACAAGCATAACTACGGACTTCTCTGCTCATAACTTCCGATAAGGTCTGGAAATGGAATTAAGTGCTCTAGATGGCTACGAGATAAGCGAATTTGAACATAACCGTAAAAGTAAAACAGTTCTGCGTACCGGTTCAGGTCCTGCTGTAATAGTCATGGCAGAAATTCCTGGAATCACTCCTAAAGTCGCCGAATTTGGCAGAAAAGTTGCCGAAATAGGCTGTACCGCAATTCTCCCCTCACTTTTTGGAGTTCCCGGGAAAAAGCCTGCACTTGGGAACTCAGTTCGAGTGCTTAAAAAAGCTTGCATCTCAAGAGAATTTACTGCTCTCATGACTCGGAAAACATCTCCAATCACTGATTGGTTGCGAGCACTCGCTGCTTTTGAACACGGACGCTGTGGAGGCCCAGGAGTCGGAGCGGTAGGAATGTGTTTCACAGGAGGTTTCGCCTTAGGGATGATGCTGGATGAACGACTTGTAGCGCCTGTTCTAAGTCAACCAAGTTTGCCCCTTCCTTTCGGAAACAAACGAAAGAAATCAATTGGCATTTCCAAAGCTGACCTCGAGGTAGCTAAAAGTCGTGTCGATGATGGCGTTTGCATTCTGGGTCTTAGATTTTCTAATGATTCAATGACTCCTAATGAACGTTTTGCAAGACTCCATGAAGAATTTGGAGAAGGGTTTATAGCTGTTGAGATTGATTCGTCACCCGGCAACGCTCATGGGATTAGCACACGTGCTCATTCTGTGCTTACCGAAGAGTTTGTAGATGAACCAGGGCATCCAACTTTCGAAGCTATGAAACTGGTTCTTGATCATTTCAAAGAAAAGTTGGTTATTGTTTAAAACATCAAGGTGCTCTGTAACAAAACACAGACATTCCTTCGCTATCCAGATCTTGAGGAAGAATTATTCCACCTCTTCCATGTTTTCGCCAAGGATGGGGTAAGTCACCTATTTCTTCAACATCCACAATGTTTCGAAATTTTTCATCAACTCCAATAGTCTCTAAATTAGTTAGTGTGCAGACGCTGTAAATAAGCAACCCTCCAGATTTGACCAAGGGCAAAGCTGAACACAGTAGTTTTAACTGAAGATCCGATAAAACAATTAAATCTTCTTCTTTAATTCTCCACCTAGCGTCTGCCCTTCTTCTTAAAACACCAAGTCCACTGCAAGGAGCATCAACTATGACTCTTGAAGCCTCACCTTTTCTGAATGGTGAATTTGTTCCGTCAGAGACAACCAGTGGAAGTTTTATATTGAGTTTCAAAGAGTTTGATCTCACTAATTTCAGTCTTTTTAAAGATACATCTGCTGCGATTACAGGAAATCCTGCTGAAACAGCTGAACTAGCTTTACCGCCTGGAGCTGCACACATATCAATTACTGGACCTTTCCCCCAGTTCCCTTCCTGCATCAAAAGATCTGATACCAGTTGTGAAGCTGAATCTTGAAAATAGCCATCTTCACGAGGAATCGCTGATTTTGAACTATTCATACACTTAAGTGCTTCTCTAGCTTCAGCTTCTCCAAGGTCAGACTCGAGTCTCTCCACGATCCAATCTGGATAGCTGTATTCAACCGCTTTTGTGGGCCAATCAACGGTTTCTTTAGCAACTTTGCGCAGCACGGCGTTGCATAATCCTGTTGCCCATTTAGGAGCTAAAGAAACTGAACCGTTCACAGCAGCATGGTCAGGTATATTCGTCCAATGAAGCTGGTAGGTGCCTAAACGTAGAATCGTACGAACATCTGGATGCAATTTTTTACTTATGAATCGATCAATCAAAAAATCACATGCTCTGCGCATTCTTGTAACGCCATAGACCAGTTCAGTAACTAATGCTTTATCTCTTTCATCTAATCCAGCGGCATCCAAGGCAGGTCGTAATACTAAATTAGCGAATGCTGAATCTTTTTCTATCCGACCAAGCACTTTTACGGCTAGAGCACGTGCCTCGTTGTTTTCAGTCATCTCCGAATACGTTATTTTCTTCTAAACGCGCGCCTAGCTTCCACGATTCGAATGCTTGTCGGGCCCGATTTTGTGATTGAACTTCAACTAATCGCAATGCTCCTTTACCAGTAATAACCTGATCTCCAACTAGTTGACCGGGTGAACCTTGAATCTCTTGGACGTTTGATTCAGCCTCCCATATTTTGATACGTTTACCTGCAAGTGTTGTCCATGCCCCACCAATTCTGACTAATCGGTCAATTTTTTCCGCCTCTATTCTCCAATCGATTTCACGCTCTTGAGGGGTTACTTTTTCAGCCCAAACTATCTCACCTGTCTGAGGTGTCGGTTCACCAAGTCCATCATCAAGTGTCGACACTAAGAGTTTGCATCCCGCTTCAATCAACCGCTCTCTAAGGGTTTCTGTAGTGTCACGAGCTAAAATTTCTACTTCCTGCCGAGTAAAAACACCTCCAATATCAAACTCTTCGCCTATTTCCATTACGCAGACACCACTTCTTGTATCGCCAGCAAGAATCGCTCTTTCTATAGGGGCAGGTCCTCTCCACCTTGGAAGCAGTGAAAAATGAACATTTATCATTGGCACTTTTTTAAGGAGGCCAACGGGAATAAAACTTCCGTAAGCTACCACAACTGCAAAATCAATTTCGTAATTTTCGATGTCCTCTATCTTGTGAATAACAGATATGCCCATTTCCACAGCAGCTCGTTTCACAGGAGAAGGTGAAGGTTCTTCACCTCTTCCTCTTCTCAGATCTTCACCGGTTACTACCACTCCAATGTCATATCCGGATGAATATAAATTTTTCATGAAAGGAACTGACAACTCAGGAGTTCCTATAAAAGCCAGCCTCTTGCGACTATTAGTCACTTTGTGAAAGTCCAAGATTTTCTCTCACGATAGGGAGCGGAGGACCTATTGAATCACCGATGCCCATTAGTGTTTTATTAGCCTCACGTCTTTGGTCTTCATCTAAGTGATCGACAAGTAACACTCCATCTAGATGATCCATTTCATGTTGAAACAATCGAGATTCTAATTCATCCGCTTCGAAAGAAACTTCTTTACCCTCTAAATCCACTCCCACTATATGGACCTGTTTGGGTCTCAATAATTCCCATGAAAGACCTGGGATCGACAAACAACCTTCTTCAAAAACCCACTCCCCATCGGCATCTTTTATCTCAGGATTTATCAACACTCCAGGACCTGAACCCCAATCATAAACGAAAAGTCTTTTCTGAACTCCTACTTGGGGTGCTGCCAAACCTATTCCGGGAGCTGAATACATCGTTGACAACATGTCTTGCGTCAAACGAGCTAGGTTTTCTGTTATTTCTGTTATCTCTGTTGCCTTAACTCTAAGTACAGGATCTCCTATGACTCTTATTGCATTCATACCCATTATGAAAGGTTATCGGCAGAAGTCTTTTGGTTTGACCATCAAGCCCTTCTGGGGTCAATTTCTATTCGAATTTTTCCCTTTGGTCGGCCCACGCTCGAAATAGCTTTTGATAACTCATGATTATCAGCAGCACGAATTAGCCAACGATCATCGCGTGGGCCCATAATTTCAATACCAGAAATTTGACTAAGAGATTTGACCATTTCAGAAGCCGAAGCCCCCGAAATTTGAGCCAAAGCACTGTAAGGCGGCAATTGCAACAACTTTCGTCTCTCAGATTCCGTTTCGATTAATTTTTCTGGATTTGCGTGAAGAGCAGCTTGTAAAACTTCATGATCTGGTTGCCGAGTTTGAACTATTAATCTGCCTCCATCATCCCTTTTACCTATTATCCGAGCAGATCTAATTAATAGAGAGGCTGCCTGCTCAGCCGCTCGAAACCTTTGTGCCAATAGTTCTTGATCAAATTCTAAGAAAACTATATGAGATGCTCTTTCCACTCTATGAAGGGCTGCTTCAGTGCCAATATAAATATCTGAATAAGGGATTTTTCCCTTTGAATCTGAACTTATCTCTACGACTTCTCTCTTAGATAGTGCTTCTAATTCTTCTCTAAGCCTTGCTATCCCTGCACGTAAGTTTTTGAATTTTGTTGATCCACAAGAATCGCATACGACCGGACGATCCTTGCAACCAGATGAGCACTCAAGTGTATGATCTTCTTTTTGACTCAAAGGAATAAGATGTTTTTCACATCTTGCGAGAGAACCGCATCGGTTGCATGCCAATAACCGTGAACGACCTTTTCTATTCAAAATGCAAACAATAGGACCTGTTTCATCTCTTAAAATTGGAGTAAGTTTCTGACTTAAAAGACCGGACCGTATCGGATCATCAACTCTTCTATCGATTATTTCAACTATTGGCCAACCATCTCGTTCTTCTTTACGCGAAGGCTTTATTTGATGACCCCATGAAATCGCTTCCAACGTGGGAATTGCAGAAACTAAGACACAAGGTATTTCTTTTCTTTTTGCACGTTCTATTGCTATGTCACGTGCATTCCATGTTGGAGTACGTTCTTCTTGATAGGAAGCGTCGTGTTCATCAAACACAACAATTGCCTGAGGGTCGACTATTGGAGAGAATACTGCGGACCGGCTTCCCACTACAGAACCTCCAACGGCAGCATTTTGCCATTGTTCGGGGACTACTGAAACCTGTAATCCCTTTCTCTTTAACCCCGCAGCAAGTTTCTGTGCACCCGAAATTGAAGGAAAGAGGATCAGGGTATTGCCCCTGCATACAAATTCAGATGCTATTGCGACATTGTCCTCTGATGGTGGCAGTCTAAGAACAACCTCTTTTCGTTTTACTATTTCTTGGAACCAAACTTTTTGGTGTTCGGGAGCATTTGTTTTTTCTAAACCGGGTTGAACTTGTTTCAACGATGGAACATTCTTTGGTGGTGAAGCCGTAGTCAAAAACCTATTAAGTCGACCTGCCCAACGACGCGCTGCCCAACGAGCCAGATCTATCACTTCCTGAGAAGGCCCAACACCTCTATATTTGGATAACGGAAGTAGATTTATTCCTTCTTCAGGTTGGACATTAATCTCTAATACCCAACCATTTACCTGCCTTCCATTAAAAGGCACTCTGACCATGGTCCCGACTGCTATTTGATCAGCTTTTCCATCTTCAATCCATGCTTCCGGAACGGAATAGTCGAATGATTTATCGACAGCTGGAACATCAGGAAGAACTCTTACTGCCCACAATCGCGACGTAGCTTCATTAGAAGTAAAAATTTTAGATTCATTATCTTCAGTAAATTCAAGCGATGATTCAAAAGTCAACTGATCATTTTTATTTCGGGCATTCATAGTGGCCCTAGAAGATCAGTTTAGACCTAAGTGGGAACGCACATCGTCAACACGATTGATCTGTTCCCATGGGAACTCCTCGCGACCGAAGTGACCATATGCTGCAGTTGACTTATAGATCGGTCTCCTCAAATCAAGATCTCTGATTATTGCTGCTGGTCTTAGATCAAAAATTTCTTGGATAGCATCTTCGATTTTAATAGGGTCAACTTTTTCAGTTCCGAAAGTTTCGACCAGTATTGATACTGGTCTTGCCATTCCAATTGCGTACGCGACTTGCACTTCGCATCTTGATGCAGCCCCGGCTGAAACCAAATTCTTTGCGACCCATCGCGTTGCATATGCTGCTGATCGATCTACCTTGCTTGGGTCTTTACCTGAAAATGCACCACCCCCATGTCTGGCAATTCCTCCGTAGGTATCGACAATAATCTTTCTTCCAGTCAACCCTGCATCTCCTACAGGACCTCCAACGACAAAACGCCCTGTTGGGTTAACTAAAACCGTGTAATTGTCTTCGCGATACTCTTCAGGAACCGTGGGTCTTATCACATGTTCAATCAGATCTGGACGTATCATTGTGTCTCTATCAATTCCATCATTATGTTGAGTTGACACCAAAACAGTATTTAAACGTACAGGCTTGTTGTCTTCGTAGTCGAACGTCACCTGCGTTTTTCCATCAGGTCTCAGATATGGAATATTGCCAGCTTTTCTTATTTCTGCGTGTCTTTCTGCCATACGATTAGCAACTTGAATAGGTAAGGGCATCAGAGCTTCCGTTTCATCGCAAGCATAACCAAACATCATTCCTTGATCTCCAGCTCCCTGTCGATCTAATTCATCCTCGTTGTCTGACGTCCCGGAGCGAATCTCTTCAGAACTATTAATACCTCTACTTATATCATCTGACTGAGAATCAAGAGTTACCATCACTCCGCAGGTGCTCCCATCAAAACCGTAGTCTTCTCTGTCGTATCCAATTTCTCGGATGGTCTGGCGAACTATCTCTGGTATATCTACGTATCCCGAAGTTGTTATCTCACCCGACACAACACAAATACCAGTAGTCACCATTGTTTCGCAAGCAACTCTGGAATTAGGGTCTTCTTCTAAAAGAGCGTCCAGAATCGCATCAGAAATCTGGTCCGCCATTTTGTCTGGGTGACCTTCCGTAACGGACTCTGATGTAAAACTCCACTTTCGCGACACTTTATCTCTTCCTTTTATTAAATCTTAGGATCAGTTCCCTGCATAGACCATGATTCAGAGACTATATCTATTATGTTTCTTGCTATTTCTCTTTTGTCGCATAACGAAATTTCTGTTGATGCTCCATTCCTATCAATTATAGAAACTGAATTTGTATCATACCCAAATCCAACTCCCGGAGCGGAAACATCATTCGCAACAATAAAATCAAGATTTTTACTCTCTAGCTTCTTAGAAGCGTTCTCAACTAAATTCTTTGTTTCGGCTGCGAAACCAATAATCAGTTGATTTCTTTTTTTAGCTTTATCTAAAGCTTTCAAAATATCTACTGTTGGCTCTAGTAATATTTCAGGAATTCCTTCTTCTTTTTTTATTTTTTGGCTAGCAACTTTTTTAGGTCTGAAATCTGCCACAGCGGCAGACATGAATATCCAATCTACTTTTGAAGCATTTTCCATCACCGAATCATGCATTTCCTGAGCTGTTGCGACTCCTATCACTTCAACCCCTAATTCATCTGGTGCTGTTTCAGTCTCTGTTGTGATGCAAACTACTTTCGCTCCCCTTAATGCTGCTTCACTCGCTAACGCATGACCTTGTTTACCTGATGATCGATTTCCGATATAACGAACTGGCCCTATTGGCTCTCGTGTGCCACCCGCTGTGACTAAAACCGTTAAACCCGCAAGATCGCCAGGTTGATGTTTGCCACTCTTGCCTAAAAGTTTTAAAACAGAGTCGACTACATCTTCTGGTTCCGCTAACCGTCCAAGACCACTATCTCCTCCAGCTAGTTTCCCTTCGACCGGTCCAACTATTTGGACACCTCTATCTCTAAGTGCAGAAACATTTTCAATTACCGAGACTTGTTCCCACATCTCTGCATGCATCGCTGGGCAAATCATCACTTGCGCACGTGTCGCTAAAAGAGTTGCTGTCAACAAATCTCCTGATCGTCCATTTCGATAATCTGATATGAGTCGAGCTGTAGCGGGGCAAACAATAATCAAGTCAGCTCCTTGACCCAGTCTTGTATGTGGAATTGCATGCTCCTCATCCCACAAGGAAACCTGTGTTTTTTCAGACCCTAAAGCATCAAAGGTTGACTTTCCAACAAAACGAAGTGCTCCTTTTGTCATTACTGGCGAGACATAGGCTCCTGCATCAGTAAGTCGCCGACATACTTCTATAGCCTTGTAAGCGGCTATTCCACCTGTAATTCCTAGAACGATCCTACGACCGTCAAGCTCACCCATTTGGGATATAAACGAGGCTAAGCGCTCTCGTCGTCTTCAGTAGAAGTTTCACCTGACTCTTCGTCAACCAAAACCTCTGCTAGAACTTCTGCCTCAATGTCAACAACTTCTTCAATTTCAGGTTCATCTGGAAGCTCTATAGGGACGATTTTCTCAACCGATACCTCTTCAAAGGCTATTGACAAAGGTTTTCTTGAAGTTGAAGTTATCTGAGGTGGAACTGAAGCTCCAAGACCTTCACCTAACTGACCAAAGTAGGAAGTTATTTGCCGAGCCCTTCTAGCCCCTAAAACTACAAGACCAAACTTAGATTCAGTCGTGTCTAAAAGACCTTCTATATCTGGGTTCATCAAAGTGTCATATCGTCGCATTGCGACTCCTCTAGAAGAAATACCACTATTGCAGGGGGTTCCTGCAGCATCTCCAAGGTATCAGGATGAGAGTAACTTCCCTACGGTTAGCTTAAAGTCAAACTTTCCGGATGATCTTATATATTTCTTCCGTAGCTTTTGCAAGGTCGTCATTCAAAACAATTTTATAATTAATTTCTTTTGCTTCTTTTCTTTCTCTTTCTGCTTCCAATAAACGTTTCTCTATTTCATCAGATTTATCGCCTCTTCCTGATAACCGTTTACGTAATTCCGAATTCTCAACATCGACAAATATTAAAATTGCTTCTGGATGTTTCTCTATTATTTGACGTCCTCCTGAAACATCTATTTCTAAAATCAAGTCTCTTGCATCATTAAAGTCAGGCATAGGGGTGCCATACATGAATCCCAAAAACTCATTCCATTCGATAAAGCCACCCTTGTCTTTGTGTTTATTGAACCCTTCATCACTGACAAAAAAATATGAGTCATCTTTATCATCCACACGAGGTTTTCTCGTTGTCCATGAC
>MDTB01014868.1_pt1 | contig 10297 bp, 7 predicted proteins | sample 811161 | NCBI WGS metagenome assembly MDTB01 (sample SAMN05326650, study PRJNA326480) | marine metagenome | isolation source: seawater | place: Mediterranean Sea | collected 2009
GCAAACGGAAAATTGAGAGAGCTTAACTCTGAATAATTTATTTATTTGATTTTAAACTAAAATTCCAAGCGGCACCAATGGATAGGTAACTTAATTCGTTATTTATCCCTTGGCCGTAGGAAATATCTGCTTGCAAATTATCTTTCATTAAATAAGTTATTCCTAAATCCCAGTTTGAATACGAATCTCCAAATATTTCAACAAAAGCGCCTAAATTCCCAAAGCTTTTTGCAACAACTAATGAGTAAACTAGAAGTCCATTATCTTGCTCAAAATATTTAGAATATCCTAAATTATACGCAAGTTCAAATGATTCTGAAAGTTCATGAGAAACTAAAATTCTATTTAATAAACCACCAGAATTATCTGAGTATTCAGTTGATACTGATAAATGTGATAAAAATGAAATCTTAGTTAACGTTTCTTTTTTATCTAAGATTTTAAATTTAGCTCCAAATTCTAAATTATCTAATGAGGGAAATAGTCCAGTCATGTCCTCATGATCACTAATTAAATTTGTTGAAAATCTTAATTCAATTCCTTTAAAAGTTCCAATTCTTAAAAGATTATTAAGAGAACCTCCATCAGAATTAAAAGTCCAACCAGATTCAATTTGAAAATCTCCATTCCTTAATACATGAGTTCCTTCCGTTTGATCTGGTCTATCAGTAGAAATTTGAGCAAAATTATTCGAGAATGTTAAAGTAAATAATATTAGAATAATATAATTTTTCATTTTTAAATTATCCTAATGCAACATCTAGACTCATCATTACAATAAATCCTAATATGAGACCCATTGTTGCTAAATCTGTGTTGCCACCTCTTTGACTTTCAGGTATAACTTCTTCAACTACAATAAATATCATTGCGCCAGCAGCAAATGAAAGAGCATAAGGTAAAACTGGCCAAACTAAAATTACTAGAGCAGCTCCAATGACTGCAAAAATTGGTTCAACTATGGCTGATAGCTGTCCCCAAAACCATGATTTTCTTCGACTAAATCCTGCTCTTTTTAAGGGCATGGATACGGCAAATCCCTCAGGAAAATTTTGAATTCCAATACCTATTCCAAGTGCAACTGCAGCACCTAAAGTATATACATTTGCAAACTCAGGAATTACTAAAGTTCCAAAAGCAACACCTACTGCTAATCCTTCAGGAATATTATGAATGGCAATTGCTAAAACTAACAATGAAGTTTTTTTAAGGTCAGTTTTTGGTCCTTCAGCCTCTTTCATTTTTCCAAAAATGTGTAAGTGAGGAATTGATTTATCTAAAATAAACATGAAAAGAGCACCTAGAAAAAAACCTATGGCAGGTGGTAAGAACGAAGGCAAACTAGATTGACCTAACTCATTTTGAACTTCAACTGCATGGATAGCAGGTGCAATTAAAGACCAAAAACTTGCAGCAATCATAACTCCACCAGTAAAACCAAGAGCAGCATCTAAAATTTTTCTATTGGATGATTTAAAGAAAAAAACTAATCCTGCTCCAAAAGCAGTTAATATCCAAGTAAATAAACCAGCATATAATGCTTGTAAAACGGGACTGGACTCCGATCTAAAAAAATCTAATATAGATTCCAAAATATTTATTTTTAAAAGTTCACCAGTGCAAAACTAATAAAAATAATTTCACTATGAAAGTTTAAAATTTTCTTGTGAGTAAAAGATGCGAAAGATCAATCAATTCTTGCTTATTTGATTGATTAACATCTAAATCATTAATCGATTTAATAGCTAGATCAGAATATTTTTTTACCAAATTTAATGCTGCTTGATCTGCTTTAGTTTCAACAAACAGTTTTTTGGCTTTTTCAACTTTATTTGAATCATCAGATTTATAAATCTCATTTAAAAGTGATTTTTGATCATTACTAGATTTTGAATAACACATGTGATAAAGAATCGTTTTCTTATTTTCAATTACATCACCTCCCACTTTTTTACCAATGATTTCTTGGTCTCCAAATAGATCTAAATAATCATCTTGAATTTGAAAAGCTAATCCCAAATTAATACCACATTCGTATAAAAGCTTAGAATCAATTTGGTTTACATTATTAATTATTGCTCCCATTTGCATTGATGAACCAAGTAATACGGCAGTTTTATATTTAATCATTTTTATATAACTCTCATAATTGACATCTGTTTGGTTTTCAAAGTCCATGTCCATTTGTTGACCCTCACAAATTAATAATGCGGTATCATTAAATAATTTCAATAATTTTTTTTGGATATCGTCTGAATAATTTTCAAATAATTTGTATGAAAGAATAAGCATTGAATCTCCAGAAAGTATTGCTTGATTCAAATTCCATTTAATATGTACAGTTTCTTTTCCTCTTCTTATTTTAGATGAATCCATTATATCATCATGAATCAACGTGAAGTTGTGAAAAACTTCATTCGCCAAAGATGCAGGTAATGCATATTCAATATCATTATTAAATAAATTACTTGATATTAAAGTTGATATTGGACGAATTCTTTTAGAGGGAAGTTTTAAAAAATATTTAATTGGATCATAAATTTTAGAATCGTTTAATTCATCTAAAAAGATTTGAATCGAATTATTTATTTTATTGTGATAATCTGCAAACATTTAAACACTAAAATACATTATCTGATTGTTAATTAACAGTTATTTAAAAAAGAAACTTTGGAAACTAATTTGGTTTTTAAAGTTTCCTAAAGTATATTTGCACTCCAATTTTAAGACTTGAAAGAAAAAATAATTCAGAAGGCTCAATATCTTTTTGTTGCATTTGGCTTCAAAACTGTGACTATGGATGATATAGCTAATGAACTTGCTATATCAAAAAAAACAATTTATAATTTTTTTGAAAACAAAACTGAATTAGTTGATGCTACTGCAAATAATTTACACGAACAATTAGTTGCAGGTATTTCAAGGATTAGAAAAAAATCTGATGATCCTATTAAAGAGTTTTTTGAAGTTAAGGATCTGGTAATGGAGCACTTACATGATCAAAAGAATCATTCTGTTTTTCAGCTTGAAAAATTTTATCCTGAGATATACGCCAACGTAAAAAACAAACACCTTGATTTTATGATTAAATCTTTTGGTGAAGTTTTAACCAATGGTATAGAATTTGGGCTGTTTCGAAAAAACATTGATGTAGATTTCATTTCAAGGGTCTACTTTAATAGCATAAGTGGTTTAATGAATCCTGAAATATATCCATCAGAAAAATATACTCTAGATAAATCTTTAGAACATTATCGTGAATATTTTCTAAGATCAATAGTTACTGAAAAAGGATTAAAAAAACTTGACTCAATTTTAAAAAAATGATAAAAAACTTAATCTTCATATTGTTTTTTCTGTTTTGCAATATTTCAACCTATGGCCAGCAGGAATATTCATTTACAATGGATGAAGCTGTTTCCTTTGCTATGGAAAACAATAAGAACTCTAAAAATGCAAGTAAGGATATTTTAATTTCACAAAAAGAAAAATGGGAAACTATTGCAATTGGACTTCCGCAAATCACTTCTTTTTTTGAATTTAACAACAGAATTAAAGATCCTATATCTTTAATTCCAGCTGAATTTTTTGGTGGTAATAAAGGGGAGTTTGCTGAAATAAGTTTTGGAACTAAACAAAGCATAAGTGGTGAGCTAATTTTAAATCAGTTACTATTTGATGGGTCCTATGTTGTAGGATTACAATCAATAAAATTATTTTTAGAAATTGCAGATCAAGCAAAAACTAAAACTGACATTGAAGTTAAAAGGCAAGTTATAAATGCTTACGGAAATGCTCTTGTAAGTAATGAAAGAGTTAACATATTAAAAAATAATCTATCCAATCTTAAAAACACTTTAGCTGAAACAAAGAAAATATATGAAAATGGATTAACTGAGATAGAAAATGTAGAGCAACTAACTATAACTACTGCCTCAGTTGAAAACTCATTTGAATATGCAAAAAAGTTTGAATCTCTTTCAAAAAATCTTCTTAAGCTTTTATTAGGAATTGAACTTGACGACACTTTGATTTTAAAGGATAATATCGAGAGCATTGCAATGAAAAGTATTAATCCTTCTTTAATTGATGAAGAATTCAACATGCTAGATAATATAGATTATAAAATTGCTCTAAATTCAAAAGAAGGAAATGAAACTCTATTGAGATTAGAGAAGGTTAAAGCATTACCCAGAATTAGTGCTTATATATCTGGATCATACAATGGTTATAATGAGTCTTTTAGAATAACCAACCCTAAACAAAACTGGTACGGTTCATCTCAACTGGGAATAAATATGTCTTTACCAATTTTTAGTTCACTTCAAAGGACAGCTTCTACTCAAAGAGCAAAAATTGAATTAGAAAAAGCTGAGCTAAATCTAAAAGAAACTGCTGCTACTTTGAATCTTGAAGTGCAAAAAGCAAGGAATGATTATAATTTTTCAATAAATAATTATGAAACAGCACTTAAAAATTTAAGTCTTGCTGAAAGTATTGAAAAGAAAAATCAAATAAAATTTTATGAGGGTTTATCCTCAAGTTTTGATTTAAGACAAGCACAAAATCAATTATATACTATTCAAAATGAATACTTAGAGGCAACTCTTAAAATAATCGAGAATAAAATTAATCTTGAAATTATATTAAACAAGTCATGAAAAAATTTATATATCCCATTTTTATCTTATTTATAGTTAGTTGTAATAATGATAATAAAAAAACTATAGAGGAATTAATTAATGAAGGAAACCTTGAAGAACTTCAAGAAAGAAGGTCTAGTCTTATTATTCAGAAAGGACAAATAAATAATGAATTAAAAGAAATAACACAGGGAGTTTCAATTCTAGATACTGTAAAAAGTTTTGTATTAGTTAATACAGTAACTACAAAAACAGAAACAATTAATCACTTTTCTAAATTTCAAGGTATTATAAAAACAGATCAAAATATGATACTATACCCTGAGTTTAGTGGAAGGGTTGCTAAAATATTTGTTGAAGAAGGTGATGTAGTTAAAAAAGGGCAAGCATTGGCAAAAATTGATGATGGTGGGCTTTACAATGAATTAAAATTAGTAGAAAGTCAAGCCAAACTTGCAAAAACTATTTATGAAAGACAATCAAAGTTATGGAATGATAAAATTGGATCTGAAATTCAATATTTAGAGGCAAAAACAAATTATGAAATTCAAAATAATAGACTTAAAAGTATAACAGAATCTCTAGCTAAAACAACTATTACTGCACCCTTTAGCGGCACTATTGATGAAATTTTTATTGAGGAAGGAAATTTGGTTTCTCCTCCAATGATGCCAGATCAGGGAAATGCATTTAGAATTATAAACTTAAATGAGCTTTATGTTGAGTCTGTCATACCAGAAAGTTTTATCGGTAAAATAAAAAAAGGTGCTGAAGTTCAAGTTGAGATTCCAGTTTTAAATAAATCTTTTAATTCTACAATTAAACATTCTGTTAGTTCAATAAATCGATTATCAAGAACATTTAAAATAGAAGTTTCTGTACCTAAAAATGACTTGGATTTAATTCCAAACTTAAATGTTGAAGTGAATGTTTTAGACTACACAAATTATCAAGCAATTTTAGTTCCAGAATCAATTGTTTCCGAAGATTCTGATAATAATAAATTTCTTTTCACTGTTTTAAACAATAAGGCTAAAAAAACAATTGTTGAAACTGGATATACACAAAATGGAATGATAGAAATTACAACTGGACTAGATGTAAATGAAATTGTTATTAATGAAGGTGGTAGAATTGTTAAAGATGGGCAAAATGTAAAAATATTCAATGAAGATGAATAAAGTCGATAAAGAATTTAAGCCTTCCGTTTGGGCTATAAGTAAATCAAACATCATTTACTTTTTGATGTTTATCTTTTTAGCATTTGGAATTAATGCTTATAACACATTACCAAGAGAAGATTTTCCAGAAATCATAACAAGTGAAGTATTTATTAGCACCATAAACCCTGGTAATACCCCTGAAGATATTGAAAGATTTATTACCGTGCCGTTAGAAGAGGCCGTAAAAGGAGTTAGCAATTTAGTTGATATTAAGTCTACTTCACTTGAAAATTACTCAATCATAAGTTTAGAATTTGATGAAGAAATAGATATTGAACTCGCCAAACAAAAAGTTAGAGACCTAATAGATTCTGTTATTTCGGGAGAAGACTGGCCAACATTCAATAATGTAAAAGTTGAGCCTGATATTTTAAGCATGAGTTTAGCTGAGGAAATGCCAATATTAAATGTAAATATACAAGGTGATTATCCAACTGAACAACTAAAAAAATATGCTGAAATTCTTGAAGACAGAATTGAAAAACTTGATGAAATTAAAGAGGTTGATATTTTAGGCGCTCAAGATGAAGAAATAGAAGTTGCCGTTGATATTAAAAAAATGACCGCTTCTAAAGTCAGTTTTGAAGACATCCTTAGTGCAATTGCTTATGGAAACAGAACTATTGCTGCTGGGAATATCGTCTCAGACGGGCAGAGAAGAACCCTAAGAATTATTGGGGAAATTGAAAGTCCAGATGATTTAAAAAACTTTGTCATAAAAAATGAATTTGGTCCTGTATATCTTGAGGATGTTGCTGAAATAAATTTTAAAGAAAGTGAAAAGAAAAGCTATGCTCGTGAATTTGCAAAAAATTTGGTTTCGCTTGCAGTGAAGAAAAGATCCGGTAAAAACCTGATTAATGCTGCCAATAAAATTGATGTCATAGTAGATGAAGTTACACAAAATGAATTTCCTTCCGATTTAGAAGTAGTTATAACTAATGACATGTCTAACAGAATTATCAGCCAAGTTGATGATTTAGTAAATAATATTCTTTTTGGAATTTTTTTAGTTACAACTGTATTAATGTTTTTCCTAGGATTTAGAAATGCATTATTTGTTGGATTTGCAATTCCTATGTCAATGTTTATGTCATTAATGATTATTTCAGCATTGGGGTATAGTCTTAATACAATGATTCTATTCGCCTTAGTTATGGGTCTAGGAATGTTAGTTGATAATGGAATTGTTGTGGTTGAGAATGTTTATAGATTAATGGAAAAAGAAGGTATGTCAAAAATTGAAGCTGCAAAACTTGGAATAAGCGAAATTGCTTATCCAATCATAGTTTCAACAGCAACTACAGTTTTAGCTTTTGTTCCATTAGGGCTATGGCCAGGCACAATTGGTCAGTTTATGATTTACCTACCAATTACTTTATCGATAGTTTTGGGATCATCTTTATTCGTAGCCATATTTTTTAACTCTATGTTAGTTTCAAAATTTATGAGCATAGATGAAAAAAATCTTTCTAAAAAAGATCTAATTAGATTGACATATTTACTATCTGGAATTGGTTTATTTTTATTTATAATTGGAGGATCAGCAAGAGGATTTGGAACGCTTTTCATATTTATAAATATTTTCTTTTGGTTATACTCATATTACATAAAATCTTTAGCATTAAGATTTAGAACAATTTTTTTAGGTTGGCTTGAAGATAAGTATGAGAGATTTTTAAGATTTGCTCTAACCGGCTGGAGAGCATTTGCTTTTCTTTTTGGAACAATACTATTACTTTTTCTAACTATGATTCTTGTTGGAATAGCAGGACCAAAAATTGAATTTTTCCCAGATAATGAACCGAACCAAATTATAATTTATGCTGAATACCCTCAAGGTACTGACATTAAAAAAACAAATGCTATTACAAAAGAAATTGAAAGTGAAGTACTGGAGGTAATTAACAATAAAAAATATTTTGAAGACTCTAAAAATTTCATGATTGAATCCATGCTTGCACAAGTTGGTGAAGGCGCTGGTAATCAGCAAAATGATTTTGGTTCCCAAGCAGATATGCCACAGAAATCTAAAATAACCGTAACATTAAGAGAATTTAAATACAGAAATGGATTTTCAAGTGAAGATTTAAGAAGTGAGGTTCAAAGAAAGTTAAGTGGTAAATATCCTGGATTAGCGGTTTCAGTAGAAAAAGATGATAATGGGCCTCCGGCTGGATATCCAGTTAATATAGAAATAACAGGTAAAGATTATTTAGAATTAATTAGGACAGCTGAAGAAATGAGAATTTTCATCAATGATCAAAAAATTGCTGGAATTGAAGAATTAAAGATTGATGTAAATAAAAACAAGCCTTCTATTCAGATTGAAGTTGACAGAGAAAAAGCTGGTGAACTCGGTATAAATCCTAGCCAAATTGGTTTAGTGCTAAGAAGATCTCTTTTTGGTGAAAAAGGAGGGATTTACAAAAAAGATGGAGAAGATTATGATATCAATGTAAGGTTCAATGAAACTGATAGATATGATAAATCATTACTGTACAACCAGAATGTTATTTTTAAAAATATGAACAATGGGCAATTAGTTGAAGTGCCAATTGCTTCATTAATTAAGTCTGAAAATGTCGAAACATACAGTGCTATAAAGCATAGAAACTTAACCAGAGTCGTTACTTTGTATTCTTCAATATTTGCTGGATACAATGCAAAAGAAATTGTTGATCAAATCAAATTCCAACTTGATGGATTTGAAGTTTCAGAAAATGTGAAATATAAATTTACTGGTGAAATAGAAGAGCAAGATAAAAACCAAGACTTTTTAAACACTGCTCTAATAATGGCATTAATGCTAATATTATTACTATTGGTATTCCAATTTAATTCTATTGTAAAACCATTAATTATCATACTTTCTATTTTCTTAAGCTTTATTGGTGTTTTTCTAGGTCTAATAATTTTTGATATGACTTTTGTTATAATTATGACAATGCTTGGTATTATTTCATTAGCTGGTATTGTTGTAAACAATAGTGTTGTACTAATAGATTATACGCAACTTTTATTGGACAGAAAAAAAGCTAAACTAAATCTTGAAAAAGATAATATGTTACCTAAAAATGAAATTTTTGAATCTATTGTTAAAGGTGGAAAAGCAAGATTAAGACCGGTTATTTTAACTGCAATTACTACCATTCTTGGTTTAATTCCATTAGCCATAGGTTTGAATATTGATTTAATGAGTTTATTTAGCACCGGTGATCCAAATATTTATATTGGTGGTGATAATGTAATTTTTTGGGGACCTTTAGCTTGGACTGTCATATTTGGATTAACATTTGCAACATTCCTGACTCTTATTATTGTCCCAGTAACATTTTATCTGAGTAAAAGATTAGCTTTAAAAATTCGTAGCTTTAAATTGAGCTAATTGATTATTGAATTTTAGTTCTAAATTAAATTTTGTTAGATATTTGCATATATGTATCGTACTCATAACTGTGGTGAATTAAGAAAATCTGATATTAATTCTAAAGTAGTACTTTGCGGATGGGTACAAAGAATTAGAAATAAAGGTTTTTTAATTTGGATCGATTTAAGAGATCGATATGGAATTACTCAACTTTTCATTGACTCTGAAAAAACATCACCTGAAGTTATTTCAATCGCTAAATCATTGGGCAGAGAATTTGTTATCTCTGTCACTGGAAAAGTCATTGAAAGAAAAGCTTCAAATGAAAAAATATCTACTGGGGAAATTGAAATTTCAGTTGAAAATATTGAAGTATTAAATGAATCTGAAGTTCCACCATTTACTATTGAAAATGAATCTGATGGTGGCGATGAACTTAGAATGAAATATAGATATTTAGATCTTCGTAGAGATCCTCTCAAAAACAATATTATTTTCAGAAATGATTTAACTTTTGAAATAAGAAAGTATTTGAAAGAAAATGGGTTTATAGATATCGAAACTCCTTATTTAATCAAATCAACACCTGAAGGAGCCAGAGATTTCGTTGTTCCTTCAAGAATTAATCCTGGTGAATTTTATGCTCTTCCACAATCACCACAAACATTTAAACAACTATTAATGATAAGTGGTTTTGACAAATATGTGCAAATTGTAAAATGTTTTCGTGATGAGGATTTAAGAGCTGACAGACAACCTGAGTTTACTCAAATTGACTGCGAAATGTCTTTTGTAGATCAAGAGGATATAATTTCAACTTTTGAAGGGTTGGTAAAACATGTGTTTGACAAATGCTTAGATTATGATCTAGGTAAATTTAAAAGAATACCATACGCTGATGCAATAGAAAGATATGGTTCTGACAAACCAGACACGCGATTTGATATGCAGTTTTTTAATTTAAGTGAAAAAGCTAAAGGAAATGGATTTAAAATCTTTGATGACAGTGAAGCTATATATGGATTCAATGTAACATCTGGTGCTGAGCTTTCTAGAAAGGA
>MDTB01030614.1_pt1 | contig 10297 bp, 10 predicted proteins | sample 811161 | NCBI WGS metagenome assembly MDTB01 (sample SAMN05326650, study PRJNA326480) | marine metagenome | isolation source: seawater | place: Mediterranean Sea | collected 2009
AGAATTGCTCTGTTGCAACTGCATAGCTAAACCCGAAAAAATACTTTTTATGGATGGCAAGCCCCTGTCAAGCTCCTCTTGCATCCATTTCATTGATATTTCGAGACATTTGGTAATGGTAGTGGCCTTGGCAGAGGCTAGCCGACGGCCTGTACCCAAAAGTGCTAGCTCACCAAAAGAGCTGCCGGGAGAAAGCTTGGCCAAGATTTGGCGCCCGTTGTTTACCGATATTTCAATTTCTCCTTCTTGGATAATGTAAAAATTATCCGCGGGGTCATTCTCTTCGAACAAGTATCGCTCGCAGGGAATCGAGACTTGCATCAACTTAGGATTTTGTTCCCAAGGGGATCGGCTGATCTCAAATATATTTTCCTCCATATTTAACTCCAATATGACCCCGCCTTTGAAAGGAACGTTCTAAGTTCCTCGTGGTTTTTCTTTTTTTGAACTCCACAGAGTTCACTGCCAACATCACTCTGCCAATCATGGCGCTCCATTAGCTTGGCCGTGATAGGGGTGAAATCCGCAAATTCGATGTCAAGCGCTGCAGACACGGCCCTAGTCTACGACCAAAAGACTTTTCTTCCAAGGTTAGATAAATCGGCGTCTAGTAAGAAAGGAGAAAGCCTAGTGCTACTTACCTGCGCAGGTCCCTCCGCAATAAGTTTTGTATCTATTATCCTTCGCACTACTGTTTCAATTTCTTCCGCATTGTAGTGCTTAGAAAGCTTCATGACGGTCTCTGTCATCTTGGCTCCAATTTACTCGTTGTCATTTCGATGGGTCATAAAACCTGCGTCATGACCCAGGGCAGCCAACGTAATAAGGCTGATGTCTCGATCATTAAGCCCGGCTTCATTCGCTAACTTTAATGACTCATTTATTACATCAATAGTATGAAAGTAGGAGTGATACCCTAACGTTGCATCTAAATTGTGTTTTAAGCGGGCATTTAACTCTGTCGCTGGCTGTGGCAGCAGACTTAGAGCTTTAGCTACTTGTTTTGGTACAACCGTTGGATAGGGGCCATCCCTAGAAAACTCCCTCATATTTTCATCCGCAATTCTATCATCGCACTCTAATTTGTATTAATTCAAAAAGCACTCTGCTGCTGCATTACCAAATCACCCGCACAAGCAAGGTGCCTGCCTGCAGTAAATTAATTTCTTCCATTGGACTCTGAAAGCGAAAATAGAGGCGCGTGTAATGAGTTAATGACGCCGATAGCATTTTGGGCTTTTAAAAAAGTCTAAGCTCTATAAAGAGATAGGAGATATAGGATGTTCGTTTCGGCTACCATCGATTACTTGATGTGCTTGGTCTCTACACTCTAAACAAGTAGTTTTTCTTGCAGGTACTTACCCTGGAAAATTATGAGTGCGGTTTTCTTGCATTGACAGATTAGTGTATTCAATTTGAGATACAGGCCTCCATCCCCAAGTTGATTCCTATGGCGAATTAGTATGATAGTGCGACGACATCTTAGGCTTGATAAAACTCTTAAGTTTTCATGGAAAAATATTCTGTTTAGTAGCATATGCGGCGGTATAGCCTGCATTGGGCACTATTATTTGGATACAAACTCTATTTTCATTCCTCCAGCTGTTGTGGCGATTCTGGGTACTGCTTTAGCCGTGCTATTGGGCTTCCGAAACTCAGCCGGCTACGAACGATGGTGGGAAGCCAGAGAGATCTGGGGAGGTATTGCGAGTGAGAGCAGGACCTTTACCCGCCAAGCCATGACTATTGTTGATCCGAAGAACTATTCTGACGAACTCTGGGAAGTTGCCGCCTCAGCAGTAAAGCAACAGCTGGCTTGGGTGAATGCGATGAGACTTCAGTTAAGGGGTATTACCGATACCGGCATATGGATCGAGGACGTGGGCCAGCATCTGCCTGAATCTGACTTTGAAATGTTGCTCAGCAAAGAGAACAGAGTAACTCATATAGGTATGATCAACGGTAATACAATCAAAGAGCTACAAGCCCACGATAGTATGGACATTCTCAGTTATATCCAAATGGATGACACCATCACGCGACTTACCGATTTACAAGGCAGGGCAGAAAAAATAAAGAATACACCTTTACCTAGGCCCTATGACTACTACACTTTGGCGTTCTTGGGCTTGTTTACATTGCTTTTTCCGTTTGCCTTCATCGAGGATTTCACCGCGGTCGGAGTGCCCTGGGGTATTGCACCCGTTACGGTTGTGGTTAGCTGGTTTTTTTATCAGCTCTACGCTTTTGGCTACGCCCTCTCTAATCCTTTTGAACACTTTGAGACAGATGTTCCTCTCGATGCGATTTGTCGGGAAATCGAAATTGATTTAAAGGAGGTTATTTCCGAAGACAGTATTCCAGCTAAATTGCAGGCCGTTGACGGAGTTTTGACCTAAATAATGATCGAATTTGCCGGTAGGAAATTCCTATATTGTGAACTGCTCGAATGATGGCCTCCGTAAAGAGTTTGACATACCTACTTACTGGCCGTCGCGGATCATTCGCCTTGGCAGTTGTAATTTTCCTACTCTCGATTTTCGTTATGAGATCCCCTTTGGATCGATTTTCTATTGATCTCCTACACCTCTTCACACCTCCATTTTCGGAGGGTGATGATGTCGTGGTGATAGCTATTGATGAGGCAACACTGCAGGCTGTCGAAGATCCTTGGCCTTGGCCTCGACAATACTATGGCGCAATGCTTAATCGCTTAAATGAGCTGGGGGTAACAGCGGTCGGATTTGATATCCAGTTTGTCGATGAGATGAGCCACGAGGGTGACACCTATTTTGCAAACGCTATTGCCCACTCAAAGAGGGTTGTCCTTGGAAGTGATATGGTTGAGAGATCAACTGAATACTTCACGGGCGTGATAGTCATGGAGCCCATATCACAATTAACAGAAGCTGGCGCTATCTCTGGGTCGGTCGGTTTGGATCCTGACATTGATGGAATTGTCAGGGAGCCCCCTGATTATAGTCCAAGTTTTTTTGGCCAGTTGGCTGGAAGTAGAGCGGTCCTAACGCAAAGGAATAAGGACTTTATAAAATATCGCCCACTGGGCTCTTCATTAAAAAAGATTAGTGCTTTACAGCTGCTTATAGAGGGCGGCGTTCGCTCTGAAGACCTGACTGGTAAATTCGCAGTCATAGGGTGGGATACCAAGGCTGTAGTAGATGCAAATAATGGTCAGGTTGACAGGTTTAGAACCCCTTTGAGTCGATTTGGAGGTGGAACACTTGCCGGTGTGGAGGTTCACGCAACCTTGCTTAGAAATGCGTTAAGAAACGATTGGGTTAGTTCACTACCACCTGTAGCTAATATGGCGTTATGGCTTCTGGCAATCTCTATATCTTTTCTGGTGATAAGTGTCAGTTCGATATCGCGGGTAGCTCTGTACTTTTTTCTTTTACAGCTCGGGAGCTTTGGCCTGAGTTTGGGGCTTTGGTCAAAGGGGTTGTTTTTCAACGCTCTTGTTATTACCCCGGTATTAGTGGGTATGGTCGCATATGCAGTGGTTAATGACCTCTTTACGGTCGGACGGCAAAAGCGCGAGCTCAGAAAGGCCTTCGATCAGTACTTGTCACCGGACATGATTGAGAAGCTCGTAGAGGACCCCGAGAAACTAAAAATGGGGGGGGAGTCTCGAGAGATGACGATAATGTTCTGCGATATTCGTGGCTTCACCTCAATTTCCGAACGATTTAAAAATGAGCCGGACAAGCTGGCTGACATCATAAATCGATTATTGACGGCACTGACCAGGGAAATATTGGATACCGGTGGAACAGTGGATAAGTATATGGGTGATTGCATAATGGCCTTTTGGAATGCTCCGTTGGAACAGCACGATCATGCATCCAGAGCCGCAAGGACTGCTCTCAACATGATGGGTGCATTGGAGCGGTCAAATGAGGCTTTAATTGCTGAAGGCTTAATTACCGCGCCTTTGAGGGTCGGTATCGGTCTGGGCACTGGCTATGTCGTCGTCGGAAACATGGGTTCTACTCAGCGATTTGACTACACGGTGCTTGGTGACACTGTGAACACGGCGTCTCGCTTGGAAGGGCTGACCAAGCAACTGGGCGCAAGCATATTGTTAGCCCAGCCAACGATCGACAAGTTGACGTCAGATTTACTTTCCCACTCAATAGAGCTCGATTTGGTTCGCCTCAAAGGGCAGCAGTCGGCTGTTTGTGTCCACGGACTTTTTAACACTCCCATAAGCAAAGAGGAGCGCGCCCGAATAGCCAAATTCCTGAAGTCATACAGGAGTGGCAAGTTTCTTCAAGCCAGAGCGACGCTTGAGGAGATTCGAGACGCAGCTCCGCGCTTCAGTCCGTATGCAGACGCTCTTAGTTCGAGGCTAGGAACGCAAATAACATTACCTCAACATCAGTGGACCGGTGTTTTTGATTTGAGTACAAAATAAGCGTGGCCCAGAGGCGTCATAGGTAGCCTTGCAGGCCAATTGAAAAAAATGAGCTACCTCTTTTTGATGACTGCGCATTGAGGTTTATGTCCAATCTACTGCCGAAACGGCGTTGTAACTGTACGAAAAATGTTATGTCTGATTCATTGTTATCATACCGATAGTCGATTAGCCGTGTTGAGAGCATACCCCGTTTAATTGGGATCGAAATGCCGAGATGGGTAGCCATTTTGGGCACTGACGTATCCATCGTTGGTGCATCTTTACCCGAGAGGGACCAACCAGTAACCCCTCCAGACGTTGAGAATCCGCCCACTAGGGACTTTTCAACAGTCAAGCTCGAACTGCTGAGCGATAGTTGTTCGAAGCCTCTATCTGGGTAGAGTAGCTGATAATGTAAAGGGCTTCGGTAGCGATCCAGTGCAACTCTCCTGATTTGTCGCGCTGATTGTTGTTCAGCAAAATAATCAATGAAGATAGGGTTATTCTGCAAATCAGCGCTGGTATGTTCTGCGGTTACAGAAAAGTACTGTGAAAGTTTGTGCGCTGCTCGAACCGAAATTTGTTCGGTGATGCCGTCAGGATGCAGCCAATCGTATAATGGAGTAATTCCCGCAATTCTCGTGGGGCTGACGCTCGCGTCCACTAGTGGCCTTCTGTCTCGGACAGCCGCTAGCTGAAGTGATGTTAGGCCGTTGCCAGATGCCCAATAGAGGCCAGCACCGCCTAGGCTTTCAGTTTTTTTTACGCTACCGGAGAGAGCGTTGATGTTATCTATTGAATAAACGTCCGGAAATGGACCCCCGTACTCGGTAATCAAGTTATCATTGAAAGCTCGATGGGTGCTAACCAACTTTGCGAACAGGTCTATCTCAACGCCAAGCCTTGCAGTCCACATACCTCGTAAAGAAAAAAATTGATCAGACTGCTCCAGTTGCTCAACCAGATCGTCGCGAAGAATTGGATCACCAAAGTCTAAATCCTCATAGCAGTGCAACTGTTCTTTATGGAAGAATCCGATTTGGCTGATGTTCTTGATTGCGTGATAACCACCATCAACCAGAAGAGACTCGTTATCGCTGAGCTCAATTACTGAACTGAACTCAACACTGTCTCCGTCTGCTCGTCTGTCTACTTCGTCACTACAGTTGGCAGTGAAATCTGGGGAAATCCCAAAAAACGGATTTGCTGGTTCCTCGGCTGGCGCTCTTGAGATTAAGTCACTTGCTTGCGCTGCTGCGTAAATAATCGTTGTTACGTCATCTGAAGTATTTGTATAGCTCACGCTTAAACGATTTTCGTCAAGATCTGTTGTTTGAGTGCTTACGTCAGCTCTAAAGGGTGAGACCGTTGCATAGAGGCTTATGTCATGACCGTATTTGGGCCTCCAACCCACTGCAGCGATGACCGTGCGGTCAGAGTATGTGATATTTCGCCGATCAGGATCAGAGATCTCTTGGTCAAAGCTTCCACCCTCCAGTAACCAAGATATTTCTCCAAGGTAAGAGTGTTGATATCCGTTTAAACCAGTGCTTGAGTAGCGCCCAATAGTTTCGTCTACCCGCGAATATTCGGCGCTGACAACTCCTCGTATGCCATTTCGTGATACGCCGTCTGGGAAATCTCTTCTGACGCCCAAGATTTGCGAGTCTAGAGACAAACCGCGCATCAATTGACTCGTGGAATAGAAATCACTATGCGATACGGAGGCCTCGTAGACATGACTCGCTGGATCCCGAGCCTTGAATTGATGTTGAGAGGCGGTTATCGCTAATTGGGGGAGACCAATCTCATAATAGCGTCGCCCGACATTGAGACCGCCGGTTTGATCAGTAGCAAACTCAGTGGCACTGCGTTCGACGACTCTTTTTCGAACCGCTTTTTCTGCCTCCAGCTGACTGTTATTAAAATCAAACTCTGCGGCAAATAGCTTGGCCGCAAGTAGATTGGGAATAGGATCCAATGGATCCAGGCGTTCCGCATCGGCAAATCTTCTGATCGCGAGCTGGGTCTCCCTTCGATGCAGATGGCCTATGCCTTGATAAAGTTGCGCTCTTGAAAAATTCGTATCGATTGCAGTTGCTTCCAAAGCCGCTAATAACGCATCGTCCGTAGCATTAAGTTTTAGTTTCAGAAGGCTATCCGCAAGAGCTAGATCTGCGGTAGTTTGATGGGGCGACGTTTTGTGAGAACTGATTGCAGACCGTGCCTTTTGTACTTGTCCCGTCATTACATAATAGCGGGAGACCAAAGAAATATACTCCTGACTCGGCTCGGCTATGTCACTTGCAGCGTTCAGATATTTATGAGCTCTGTTGAATTTCCCTCTGAGCAGTTCCACATTGGCTGATGCTAAGTAAATATCAACTAGTGACGGGGCTTCTCTTATACCAACGTTCAGTAAGTCGCGGGCCTTTGCCAGTTCTCCCACAGCAGTTTCTATTGATCCAAGCAAGAGCCAGTAGTAACCCTCGTTGACAATTTCATCCCCAGCTTCAAAAAGGATTCTTTTGGCATCTTTAAAGCGTCCCTGCGTCAGCAGATGCTTTGCGGCAACCCAATGCCTAGCTTTCGCGTCCGATTGCTCAATTAGCTTCTTGGCACGTGTCTCATCCCCGAGGCCAATTGCGATTTCGGCCTGAAATAGTTCAAACCATGCTATCCAGTCCGCCGTTGTGACTGGAAACATTCGTTCTTTATTTCGATCTGTCCATTTAGTGATGATTTGACGGAGCTTGGTGCTAAAAATGGAACTGGCAAAATTTGTGTTGTCAGATTCGTAAGTGCGAATTAATTCTCTCGCCCAGTCGGGAGCATCCCCTCTTGGTAGGTATGCCAGTGGCTGAGCCTTGTAATGGTATATAAACTGTCTCGCCTCGTTAGAGCTGATTACCGAGCTTATGGTTAGGTTTCCGGTGACGGCATCAACGCTCGCCACCTGCCCGGTTTCGATCAGAGCGGTTTTCTTTGTTGTTTTGATTTCGACAGTTCCTGCCAGCACGGCGAGGGATCCTATTCCGCTCTCATCCACTTGCGCAATCCATTCAGTTCCTCGTACTGCTGCGGTTGCTCCCGGAATCCTTATTTTTAGATCTACCTCAACTCGATTTGTGCGTGACCATACCTTACCGCTCGAGATATTGAGTGCGATAGTGTTATTTTGCTTGAGATCGGTAGGGCCGATTAGCTTGATCTTTGTGTTAGGACCGATCTTAGTTTGAGTGGAGTCTGGAAGAAGCAATGTTGCCATCCCGATCCTGTCCGTTTTTAGCCAGTCCTGTGGTTCTAGGATTGTTGCTGCAGCGGTCTTACTCCAGCTCTGCCCGTCTTGGGACTCACTAACGTTACCCTCAACTGAAATTACTTCGAAATTGCCGACAGCTTTGGCTTCTGTGGCTGATGGTTCCCAAAGGAATAGTGCGAGTGCAAATAAGCTGATAAGTTGACGACGCATTACAACTTATTTTTTCCCCGTAAAGATTGCACATGAGCCTTTTGCACTATTGGCTTTCGCGCCCCCGCTTAAAAGCGCTTTTTCAAAACTTAGTGTCGCCTGCTTACAGCGATTATTGGAACGTAAACGACCACAAGACTGGTCAATTTTCTTCCTTAGCGAGGAGTTTTTGGCCTCTTTTCCCAAGCACTCGCTAACGCACGCTTTTTGAGGTCCGCCGCTTTGTGTCGCGCAACTTTTTCTGCAAGTCAGTGCAGTGTTTACAGAGCTGGCAACTTTTTGGACACACCCCTGATAACTGGAACACTCGCCTCTAAACGTTCGGTATGCTTTGACTAGCCTGGCATTCTTTGTGGCACTTATGTCTGCAGCGCAAAATCTACTATCGGCGACGGATAGCATCGGGGTTGTGAGGAGTAACACGGCTAGTAAATAAACAGCTTGATTTTTGAAATACACTTTTCTCTCCTGCAGGTCGCGGTTAATTCCTTAACCGTAGTAAGTATCGGTGGGGTTTCCTCAGACTTAATTAGATTTTGTAGCATCTCCCATTACTTTCTCTTCATGTACTCTTGTTCGAGAACCATCAAACTTTCTGCAACGCTGTATCTTGACCAGTTGTGGAGCTCCCTGCGAAGAAATGCGATTTCAGCGGTGGTACACCTCCTTGCATTTTCCCTAACCCAGTGCAGAGCTAGCTTAGACTTGTCATAACCATCCACATTCGTAAGTAAAGCTCTCAATTTTTGTGCATCGCAACCACCTTGAGTCTCGTTCCGCATGCTTTGTGTGGGGTTACTTGTAAGCTTGACTAACTCGTCCTCAAGTAAGGCTATTCGCTTTTTCAACCGAATATTTTCGGTTCTCAATTTGGCAATTTCTGAGTTCAGGGAGCCTGGCGTTCCCTCAAGTTCGTAATGCGCAAATCCTTCCGAAGGGTGCAAAATAACGATCACAAGCGCTGTAAAAATTGCATAGCAAAGGCTTCGGGATGCTGATACCGCGAATCTAAGCGGGGAGACATTTATCGCATTTTGGCTGTAGGTCGTCGATAAGGAATTCATATGTACCATCAAGTTTGTTCGATTGAATCGAGATTAACCACTGATTGCCTTGGTTTCTGAGTGCTTTAGGTGTAGCGTTTCCGTATGCGCATATTTTATTCCGTTCTGTTAACGCTTACCGCGAGCGCTGCTTTGGGCGACGTCTTTGTCGGTCACCCCTCTGTCACGGCCAAGTTAGCAATTAAAAACTTGGAATCCAAACAGTTGATTGATGACTCGGAGCGAGAAGAGATATGTTTTGACCTGTTCTCAGAGAATAAATGGCTGATGGAATATCGAGGTATTTTGTATCGTCGCGATCGATATCCCGGTTACGTTGCTGAGCCAGAATCTGAGCTCACTAGCCCCCAAACCATCTCACTACAGCGCGCGCAAAACTATGATTGCTTCGCTCTTTTATCGAACCAGTCCAACTCAGGGGTATCCAAGACAGTTCGGAACGCAATCATAGTTATAGAATAGTATGATTCATTGCGGTGGTACTATATTTAGCTTTTGCTTGCTGCTTTAAAGTCGTTATTGAAATCTCAAGCGTCATTGCGTTGATTCTTTCTGCGAACGTTTTTGATCGTGAAAATGCCTGCCTTATTGTATGCACGGCTTGTTGTGGAGTTTAAGAATCCGGAGACCCATTTGTCGCCGCTTGTCACTGCCTTCACGGTTTCGTTAAAGCGGCTTCAACTGGGGCGGTTTCCATGTTCGGTCAATCATCGCTTTCTCGGGGCCGTATACTCTCAATGTGACTCGAGTGAAAGACTCGCCCGCCGGCAACCAATTGCCAACCATTCCCTCAGGCGGTTCGCCACCAATCAAAATCCGCAGGCTGCCATCGTCTTCGTAAATCAAATCCTCTGAGTTACCGCTGATGGCATAGCGGTCATAGTCATTGAGCATCAGGTTGGCGTACTGGTCGTAAACCGTGAGTGACCAGAAGTAATTTGCTGGCGGAGCTTGTCCCAACGGAAAGTGGAGTTCGTAAGTGTGCTCGTTGGTAATGCTGTTACCGTTCTGATCTTTAGCCCTTGCCATATACATGGCTTCTTCTTCATCGTTGGCGACGATGCCCCGCATCGACTGAGTGGCTCCGCGGATATAAAAATTGCCATGAAACCCGGAGCGCCCAAAGCCCACTGGTGGCATACCCAAACCAATCACCTTGTTCTCTTAAGAGGTGGCATGGGCGCGCATGATCATGATGCCATCGAACACCGCCCTGGCTAAGCCGGCTTGCTCATTGTCCTCAGCCTGGGATACATCCTGATTCGGCCCAATCTTTCAAATAGCGCTGATCACGCTCCGGTACACCCTGATTTGTACGAAGTTCGCACGAGTAGGCTCTGCTCA
>MDTB01045936.1_pt1 | contig 10296 bp, 7 predicted proteins | sample 811161 | NCBI WGS metagenome assembly MDTB01 (sample SAMN05326650, study PRJNA326480) | marine metagenome | isolation source: seawater | place: Mediterranean Sea | collected 2009
ATTTCTCATTATCATTTATAATTATTGAAGATTTTGATTCTACGTCATTTACATCAATAAAAAATTTCTTTAAATATTCTACAAAAAATAGCAACGCATCTCTACTCATGAAATAGGCTAGTGGGTTTGAAAATATTTCTGTTACTTTCTTTACCCTATTATGACTATAAGACATATTAAAATTATGAAAATTTACTCCAATAATAATTGCCTTTGGCTTAGAATTATTTACAACAAAATTGAATGTTTCAATAGTTTCAAAAATATTTCCCCCTCCATAGGATAAATTAATTTTCGAAAATTGATCTGAAATATTGTATCTATTTATAGGGAGCTGTTGAACCTTTGAGTCACCTAAAAAAATTATTTCAGATGGCTTATTTTTAAATTGGCTTAATTTAAATAAATGGGGATTTACTCTATTGCAAATTTGCTTTACAATAGAGTTTTTATTATTAGAATTATTTTTAAAAATATTAAATGGATCAATAATTAATACTATTAAAAAGTAAATTATTAATGGACTAAGAAAAATTGATAGTTTTGATAATAATTGCTTCATGATTCAAAACTGAAAATAAATAAAATTATTACCATCATTATACCTAAGGAGTATTGTAACCAAGACTAAATAATAAACTGCCCATCTGTAAATAAAATGGGTATTAGTTGAAAAAATATCAAAAATAGATTTCTTATCTTTTTGAATAAATTCAATAAGAATAAATAAAAATAAAATAATTGTATCGATAATTATATCTGGACCAATGCTTAATTGAAGAAGATCATTTCTAGGGTTTTCTAGTAAAGTTTTACCAAACATTATTTTTAAATAATTTATTGAATCTACAATAGTATCTGAGCGGAAAAAAACCCATGAAACCATAACTGTAATAAATGTAAAAAAAATATTATATAATTCTTTAAAATTGGTTTTGATTTTGGAAAAAGAAACGTCATCGTATTTTCTATTATTCCCTACTAAAAACAAAGGGATATAAAACATTGAATGGACAAATCCCCAAATTACAAAAGTTAAATTAGCTCCATGCCATAATCCACTAACTAAAAATATTATAAATATATTTCTAATTGACTTTCTCTTCGTACCCCTAGAACCTCCTAATGGGATATAAATATAATCTCTAAACCAAGATGATAAGGAAATATGCCACCTTTTCCAAAATTCACCAATGTTTCTTGAAAAATAAGGAAAATCAAAATTTTTCTTTAGATTAATTCCAAAAAGTTTGGAGGTTCCAATAGCAATATCAGAATAACCACTAAAATCACAATATATTTGAAACGTGAAAAAGAAAAGTCCTAATAGCAGCGTACTGCCTTCATAAATATTATAATTATTAAATATTGCATCAGCATATTCTCCAATGTTATCAGCAATAACAATTTTTTTAAATAAACCCCATAATATTAATCTTAGCCCCATTACAGCATTGTCGTAAATAAAATATCTTCTAGAAAGTATTTGAGGTATAAGGTTTGAAGCTCTTTCTATAGGTCCAGCTACAAGCTGCGGAAAAAAACTCACAAATGAAGCAAAAGAAATAAAATCTGTTGTTGGCTTTAGTTTCCCCTTGAAAATATCTAAAGTATATGACATTGTCTGAAATGTATAAAATGAAATACCAACTGGAAGAATAATATTTAAAGTCCAGGTATTACCATAAGTATAACCTATTGAATTCAATAAATGAACCCAAGAATCAATAAAGAAGTTGAAATATTTAAAAAATCCAAGCAATCCTAGATTGACTAATATACTTATCAAAAGATAATATTTTTTATTATCAATCTTTTGAGTGTGGTAAATTTTTAATCCAACAAAGTAGTCAATTATAGTTGACAAAAAAATTAATGATAAAAATCTCCAATCCCACCAACCATAAAAGACATAACTTGATATTAATATTAATAGATTTTGTAAGCGTATTGATTTATTAAAAACAAACCAATACAGAAAAAAAACTGTTGGTAGAAAAATAATAAATTCGAATGAATTAAATAACAAATTAAGATCGCATTTTATAAATAATTCAATTTTTCTTTAAATTGATAATTAATTTTGTTTGTGGAGAAACTCTTTTAAGAATTAATCTTTTGTTTTGAACCATTTTCCCGTAGCCTTCACTATAATTACCATCTTCTAATCTAAGAAATTCTAGATTATCTAGATTAAATAATAACTGACTGTTAATTGAATTAATTTTAATGGTTGAATTGTCTATTGGCACAATTTTAATATTTGGAGCAAAATTAATTGATAAAAATGAATCACCAACAAAATGATCTTTAATAATCATTCTTTTTTCTTCAAAAATAAATTCTCTTGAATGTTTCTTTTTATAGCCATTGTGCGAAGCAATAATTTGATTTTTCGATATTTTTTCAATCGAGGGCTTAGATTCTTTTAAAATTTCAAAAACACCTATTAATTCATTTTGTTCTTTTTCATTTATCCATAAAGTATTGTGATTAATAGTATTTCTAAATTTATCACGCAATGAAGGATTAGAGGTGTAGCAATAACTCCCCCCATCTACGATAATAGGTTCTTTTTTTAAAAACAATTCAAATGAAAATAAATCATTATGTGTATGTCCTAGAAATACAGGTCTTAAAACACATAGTGTAGTATAATTATCATTAAAATATTTATATATTTTACTTTCAGGGAAGAAAATTGAGCTCTTTGACAATATGTAATTTTCTTTATTCCTTCTATTGTACTTGAAAGATGATCTATCAACAGTATCGTTTATAAACAAAGTGGAAATACTTTCAGAATTAGACTGTATTGAAAAAAAATGATCTGCTAATTCTATTAAATTCTTTTGAAAATCTTTTTCATTTTTTGAGGTTATATCAAAAAATTTTCCTGAATCATTATCACCGTATTGAAAAAGTCTCATATCGGGTGATATAATATTTTTATAAAAAATAAACGAATTCATGATTTTATTGATAATTTTTTTATTAAAAAAATTATCTTTTTTCAATGAAGCATCTATATAGTTTATGTTATTATTAATAAGAATAGTACTATACAAGACCATTTCAAAAACCAATCTATGGTAATATGAAGACCCTTCAAAATTTCCTCCATCTTCATGAAATTGATTGTCTATTGAATTAATAAACTCTTTCAATCCATAAGTGAGCCATCTATTGCTCAATTTACTTTCATAGCAGATTCCCAAAAACACTAATCCAACAACGTTAGCCATAAAATGATTATGTCCAGAAAAATCAAATGATTTTTCCAAATTATTCATGATGTGATTTCCATGGTCAATCATTGACTTTTTTACTAATGATAAAAACTTTTTTGATACAAGTTTTGAATTTTGAATTAATTCTACAGTTAAGAGGATATTGCATGCTCTAATTGATACTTCCATTGTGGTTCGCCAATTTACACCGCGCCTTACCCTATTGTTTAATATCCAATCAGTAATTTGATAAACACATTCCTTCGCTAAATGTTCTTTATCATTATCAATATAATAGTTGAATGCAAGTCGAGGTAAGTGTTGTAATCGAGAAAGCTCCCAGGGGCGCTTTATATCAACACCATCCATACCATAAACTTTAATATCTCTATACCATGTGTTTTCATTCCATCTATAACCTGAAATAAAATCCAATTGCCAATCAATTGGCTCATATTCATCTAAATCAAATTCACTACCTAAAAAACTATTTATTTCTGATTTAATTCTAATAATTTTTGATTCATTGTGATAATTTTTATATTTTAAATTATGGATATTATTTTTCTTAGTAACATAATTTACTTTGACATAGCTAGAGCCCAATAAGTCAAATTCGTGATTTATTAATTTATTTATATCTGATTGATTAATTTTATTGAAAATCTGATTGGGGGATTTATGTTTTGAGGAAATAATTCTATTATGCAATACGCTTTTTTGAATTATTTTTTTTGTAACTAATTCAAAATATATTCTATTAAATCCTAAAAAATCAGATATGCGGAGAGAGAGAAATTTTGTTTCAAGATATAACCTATATAAAATCTTTTTTAGATAAAAAAGTGGCATTATCAACTTAGCTTTAATAATAAAAGAATTTTAAATTAATTCTGATTAAAAGGTGAGAAGTTTCTCTAGAGTAAAAAACGGATATGAATTTATTTCTCACAAATAATTTTATTATTTTTATCACTGTTGATTTAAATCAACTAGGTACTTTTTTTTATTCAAACTTTCCCTTCCGAATCCATAACCCTCTACTATCTCATCATTGAACTCAAAAAGCGTATAGGTTTTTGGTAACTTTTTTTTAATAAGGTTTAGTTTTCTTGCAATTGATAAAATTGATAAAGATTTTGGTAAGCTTTGCATTAAATAATTTGATAAATAATAGTGGGTTTGACCTGAAATGATTATACCATCAACTAAAATAATATTTCTATCATATACTGGTGAGTCTAAATCTCTAATTATTTTTACCTCTCCGCTAGGAGTTCTATTGTTATAATTAATAAATCTTAGCTCTAAGCATTTATATTTTAATTTTAAATGTTTAACAAAATCATTAATAAAAAATTTAGGCGAGTCATTAAGAGCAATTAAATCAATTTCTTCTCCTTTATAATCACTATTAACAGCCTCAGCAATCTTTTCTATTTCGTTCTGTATTTCTTGATTTGTTTTCAATTTTTTCATTAGATATAATAAGGATTCTTTTGTGAATTAAATATTTTATTTTCTTAACTTTTTCTAGTTGACTCTATCACTACATATGATAAATAATTATTTGAGCTTACTAATATCGATTTTCTGATCAAGAAACTTATATTTTCCTCGCTTTGTTTTTGATATTTTATCAACAATATTTATCTTAAGAATTGTTTCGGTGCCCAGTTTTTTTAATAATTCAGATTGTATATTATTTATTTCATGATTTTTTATTTTAGACTTAGGAATGATTTTCAATTCAATTTTTCCTGGTATTTTTTGAAAAAACTGGAAATGTTTTATTTTATCAAAAATATCTGTGTGCATATTGATTGCGGCAATTGAAATTTTTTGATTATTTTTTAAAACAAACATTTCTTGCTCTCTACCAATAAATTTATTTGCTAATCGAAAATTCCGCTTACATTTTGAGCAAGCGCTATAACCTTTTTCAGCGTAATCAAGTGTTTTATATCTTATAAATGGGGTTGCATAATTCCAAAATGATGTGCCTATTATCTCTCCTGTTTTTCCAAAAGAAACTTCATTGTTTTCTTTATCTAAAATTTCTGTATAGCCATAAAATGGATTAAAATGATATTCATTATTTTTTTCACATTCTTGCGCTAAGACTGCTTTTTCCGAATGACCATACCATGAAAATATTTTAGAATGAGGAAATGCTTTTTTAATTTTTTCTCTTTGAAAAGGGTAAAAATTTTCAGATCCTAATAATATTATTTCAAAATTGATTTTTCCTACCTCTGAAAATTCAATCACTAAATCTGCAAGAAATGCAGCTGATGATGGATATGCATGTAAGTATTTTGATTTTGATTTTTGAATTATTTTTAAAAAAATTTCAAAAGTTTTTTCATTTAGATTGTAAGTTGACAAACTTAATGTCTTGTGAGCATTATCATATGAATACAAATTATCTTTTGATCCAATAAATTCTCCCCTAAGTATTGCGGTTTTATTCTTAGGTTTCCATCCTTTTCTTAACCATCCAGAATGCATAAAAGCATTTTCTATTTTTGAATTGTCTAAAGTATTGTAAAAACCAAAAGGTATACCGCTGGAACCCCCAGTGGTTAGATAATTTAATTGATATTGAGGTATTGACTTTGATGTGAATTCTTTGAGATTGTCTCTTATTAATTCTTTGCTCATAAATGGCAATCTCTTTATATCGCTTAATTTGAAAATATCTTTTGGGTTAATATTGCTTTCCCTTAAAAGCTGCTTGTATCCTGGGACATTATTATATGCATAATTAATAATTTCTTTAAGTTTATTCAGTTGCCATTCTTTTATTTTTTCATCAGACCACCATTGTGACTGAGATAAAAATTTTACAAAATTTGTATACTTCTTACCCTCAATTATATTATGAGATAATATTGGATAAGTAATCTGCTTAAGTAAGTACCTTAAATTCTTAGGGGCAATTTTTCTTATTATACTTTCAATCATCATAAAGATTTATTTAAGGATATAGAGTTAATAATATTTTCAATTTTTGATAAATCTTTAATTTTCATTCTTGGGCTAACGGGAAGGTTTATAATTTTTTTACATGCTCGCTCAGCTACCATACAGTCACCATCATTATAATAATAACTATCTTCATCTAAATTTCCAGATGAAACTGGTTTTTTAAACCAAGTACCAATCTCTACTCCTTCTAAGTAAAATAGCTTTAAACATTTTTCTGGATTTTCTACATACACAGGTAATCGCAGCATACAAAATTCATTATTATTTATAAATTTATCATTTTGGTTATAATTTATTTTTTTAAATATTCTTTTGTATTCATTAATAATTTTTTTATTATTAAAAACTAATTGATCTAGCCTTTTTAATTGCTCTAGAAGAATTTTCCACTGCCTATCATCAGGCATTGAAAGGTTGTCTGCTGGAGTTTGAGATGATTTTTTAAATAGTTGTAGTTTAAAAAATAGTGGTAAAAAATATCTAAAAATTCCAACTCTTGGCCTGTAAAGTAAACCAGAAACCCCTCCTTGAAATAGTTTTTGACACTTCACTAGTCTGCTTAGTTTATCTGCAGATTCAATTTCGTCTCTAATTTTTTTTTCAAGGTTTTTATCTTTATTTAATTGAATTAACCCACCCCATCCAACAGAAATTGTTTTTGATAATTCAAACGACCAATATGATGCATCTCCTTGGGAACCTAAAAATTTTTTATCTTTTTTACTACCTAATGCTAACGCACAATCTTCTATTACTTTAATATTATTTGATTCAGCAATTTGACAAATACGATTTACTTCAGCAGAAATTCCAAATGTATGTTGAACAATTATGCATTTAGTTTTAGCGTTGATCGCTTTTTTAATTTTTGCTAGATCCATACAAAAAGTACTTTTATCAATGTCAACATAGACAGGCTTTGCGCCATTTAAAATAATTGGCTCAGGGACTGCTGAGCAGGTAAATCCAGTTACTAGAACTTCATCTCCATCTTTTATATTCCATGATTTTAATAAAACATATAATCCAGCACGTGCAGTAGGAGTGCATAGCGAAGCTATTCCGCCTATATTTTCAGTCCAATATCTTTCAAATCTTTTTTTATGTTTTAATTGATTGCCAGGTTTTAAAAAAAGCACTAAAAAAGAATAGAGTATTAATTTTATTGATTCATAATAAGAAATTGAGGTGTAAAAAAGGCTTATTCTTCTCATTATTAAATCAACTTTAACTACATTTATTTATATAATTAACTAGTAATGAGCTTGGCATATTCTGCAGCCGTTGATTCTAGACTAAATAAATCTGTAGCCCTCTCTCTGGAGTTTTTTCCGTATTTCTTTCTGAGGTTACCATCTTTAATAATTTTAATTATAGAACTAGAAAATTGAGCAATATTAATTTCGCCATTATCATTCAAAGGAATAATCTCTCCATCAATTCCGCTGCGTATTGCTTCTGGTATACCACCAGAATTAGATACGATACAAGGTTTGCCACTTGCCATTGCCTCTTTTATTGAAACCCCCATGCAAGCATGATTACCAATTGTTGGAGCAATAAGTAACGAACATATATTATAATATGCAGGTAAATCTTCAAAGGATATATTTTCTCTACAGAAGATACGTCCAGGGTTTTTTTTCTGCGCTTTTAGAACTTTGCCTGTTAATGATCCAGACCCTCCTGCGATAATAAAAACACAATCATTGTTTTGCATAAAAACTTCCTTTGCAATCTCAAGACAATATCCTGCCCCCATTTCGGGCTCCATCCTACCTACAAAAAGAATTATTTTTTTATTTTTTGGTATATTCATTTTTTCATAATAAGGTAAAATATTATTTCGCGGCGTGAATCTTTTTGTATCAATACCAACATAAATGTGATGGGTACTTAATTCGGGTGCAAAGTTTTTTATTGATTGTGCACAATAATTACTTGAAGAAAAAACTTTTTTTGACAATAACATTGCCTTTCTAAACCATTTAAAGTGTTTTTTATAAAAGTCTGGATCTTTATAGGGATCTGCAAAAATACAATAATAAATTTTTGCATTAGGCTCTAAAGTAGAAAGAAAAGGGATCATTGCCCCTTCTTTGGTAGTAAAAACAAATATTGAATCAGCTTTAATTTTTCTATTCTGATTACTTACTGTTATGGCTTTTAATAAACTTGATAAATAAAGCCTTATATCAATACTTAAAAAACTAACCATCAAGAAAATTGATCTTATCGTTAAAATTGGTTTATTGATCATTGAAAAGATAAAGTCTGAAAAAAGACTTCTTTTGATGCGATGTACAATTGCACCATTTTTTTTTGTTGTGGTATTAAAATCTGAGCTAAAGTGAAGCACATTATAATTACAATTGGCTTTATATAGCTGTTCACCCAAATTTTCTAACAAACTTGATACCCCGCCATATGGAGGGGGGTAACTTCCAATAAATAAAGTAGTTTTTCCATTAAGCTTGCTTAAAGACAAAATCAGTTCTCGTTATTTATTAAAAATTTCACGGACACTTTCAATTATATATTCAATATCAGTTGTTGAAATGTTTGGTCCGCTAGGTAAATTCAACCCCCTACTGCTAAGATCTGTTGCTATAGGAAATTTATCGTTACAATAATCATAAATAGGAAGTGTGGGAAGCGGGACAAAAAGTGGTCTTGAATCAATTTTTTTTTCCTTTAATTGGTTTCTAAGCTCTTGTGATGTAATTGGTGAATTATTATCTAATAAAATGGTAACTAGCCAAGTAACAGATTTTGCCCAATCAGCATTTGGCTGAAAACTAATAGGCAAATCTTTAAAGCCTTTATTGTAAAGTTCATTTATCTGAGACTTTTTGCTCATTATTTCTTCAATCTTTGTAAGCTGCGCAAGACCCAATGCAGCTTGCAAATTTGTAAGACGATAATTATAGCCTAAAACTTCGTGCCAATATGAATTTCCCGGTGATTTTCCATGATCACGAAGAATTTTGATTTTATCAGCAAGTTTATCATCATTTGTAGTTATTGCTCCACCCTCACCTGTTGTTATAATTTTATTTGCATAAAAACTAAAAGTTGCCGCATTTCCTAATCCCCCTACCATTTTATCTTTGTAAAATGCACCGTGCGCTTCAGCTGCATCCTCAATTACTATTAAGTTATTCCTTGATGCAATATCATTTATTTCATCCATTTTTGCAGGATGTCCGTAAATATGGACCGGAATTATACATTTGGTTTTTTCTGTAATTTTATACTCTAATTTTTCTGTATCGATTGTCCATGAATTAGGATCAACATCAACAAAGATAGGTTCTGCCCCAGCATGTTTTACGGCATTTGCAGTAGATACAAATGTAAATGCCGGAACAATAACTTCGTCATTTTCCTTAATACCCATTGCAACTAGAGCAAGATGAATTGCAACTGTACCGTTTGAAACAAGTACTGCATTTGATGTATCACAATACTCTGCAAATTTTTCTTCTAGCTCTTTAACGAAGCTACCCTGAGAAGATATCTCTCCTTTTTCTATTGCTTGAAAAAGATATTCTTTTTCAATATCTCCAATATATGGATTAGCTACTGGAATTATATTATTATTCATTTATCTTAGATAGTCTCTTGGCTGTTTTTGTATCTTTCTCAACCATTTCCCTTATTAAAGATTTGATATTTATTTTTGGTTTCCAATTCAATTTATCTGCAGCTTTTTTTGATTCCCCAATTAAAGCATCAACTTCAGTTGGTCTAAAATAATTTTTGTCAACCTTAATGATTGTCTTATTATTTTCTTTATTTATCCCAATCATATCGACACCTGAACCTTGCCATTTAATATCAAGACTAATTTCTTCCGCCACCATTTCTATAAATTCCTGTACAGAATATTGAAGCCCAGTTGATATAACATAGTCTTCAGGAAATTCTTGTTGTAGCATAAGCCACATCATTTCAACATAGTCCTTTGCATGTCCCCAATCCCTCTTTGCTTTTAAATTACCCAGGTAGAGACAGTCTTGTATTCCATATTTTATTCGTGTTAAACCGTTAGTTATTTTTCGAGTTACAAACG
>MDTB01146463.1_pt1 | contig 10296 bp, 7 predicted proteins | sample 811161 | NCBI WGS metagenome assembly MDTB01 (sample SAMN05326650, study PRJNA326480) | marine metagenome | isolation source: seawater | place: Mediterranean Sea | collected 2009
TGAGTATGACGTTTTAGACACTGAAGCTGAAAAATCCTTTGACGATTTAACCCAGCTTGCATCTGATATTTGTGAAACGCCAATCTCACTAATAAGTCTTGTTGATCCTGACAGGCAATGGTTTAAGTCAAAGCATGGTATTGATGTAGCCGAAACCGCACGAGATATCTCGTTTTGTTCTCACGCAATTCTAGAAAACCAAGTATTCGAAGTTCAAAATGCACTTACTGACACCCGCTTTCACGATAACCCTTTGGTTACAAACGACCCAAATATTCGTTTTTATGCAGGTGCACCTCTCATTACACCTAGAGGCAATGCTATAGGTACGTTATGTGTTATTAGCGATAAACCAAAAAAGCTTTCCAGCAAACAAATAAATGCTCTTACTGTTTTGAGCAAAGAGGTCATTGCGCAATTAGAGCTTAGGCTTAATAATAAAAAGTTAGTGATGGCATTAGAAAAACAAAAAAAACACAATAAAGAGCTAGAAAAGTTAAAAGAAGAAGCAGATACGGCCAATAACACAAAGAGTAAATTTTTGGCAAATATGACTCATGAGCTAAGAACCCCATTGCATGGGATTTTAAATTTAGCTGAATTTGGTATGACCGAAACCACAACAGAGGAAAAAGACAGCACCTTAAAAAGTATTTTAAAGTCAGCTCATTACTTATCAAATATTGTAAATGACATTTTAGACTTTTCTAAGATTGAGGCTGGCAAGTTAGAAATTGAACATATCCACTTCAACCTTAATGACGTTATTAGCGATGTAATAAAACCTCAGCTACAGCAAGCGTCTGCTAAAGGTATAAAGCTTATTACATCGGTAGATCCTAAAATAGCAGACAATTTAAAAGGCGATCCTCTTCGGATTTCGCAAATTTTAAATAACTTGTGCTCAAATGCGATTAAATTTACCAACTTTGGCCAAGTAGAGCTGAAGGTAAGTGTTAAAAGCACTACATTGCAAACACAAGTACTCACCTTTGAAGTTATTGATACAGGGCTTGGGATTAATGAGACTGTTCAAGAGCATTTATTTAAAGAATTTCACCAGGCAGATTCATCAACTTCAAGAGAATATGGGGGTACAGGTTTAGGCTTATCAATTTGCGCTCGTTTAAGTGAGTTAATGCAGGGGCAGCTTAGCTTTACCAGCAAAATAAATAATGGCTCCACGTTTACCTATGAGCAAAGCTTTGAGATTGCTTTGTTGCCATCAACCTCGAAGCAGAGCACTGATATAACAAACCTTCAAGGCAGTACTGTTTTAATTGCCGAAGATAACAAAATAAATCAGCTTATTATTGTTAAAATACTCAAAGCCCATAATGCTAATTTAATTATTGCAGAGAACGGTAAAGAGTGTGTCCAATACTTTAAAGAGCACCCTGTAGACTTAATTTTCATGGATATACAAATGCCTGAAATGGATGGGATAAAAGCTACTCAGGCTATTAGATTGCTTCCTACAGGTAAAACCGTTCCAATTATAGCTATGACAGCAAATACCTTAAAACAAGACATTGAGCATTATTTAGATATTGGTATGGATGGCTACTTAACTAAACCGTTTGATAAAGCTAGGCTCAATAGCTTACTCAATGTTTATAACCCTAGAAACCTTAACCTAAAGAACTTAGCAGTAAAAATTAGCGATCCTAATATTTCTAGTAACAGGAAGCTAAACCAAATATGCAAAGAGTTAAAAGCACTCATTCCCGGTGCAAATCGAGTCAGCCTGTGGCTATTTAATAAAGAATACAGTGCATTAAATTGCCTAATTTGCCTTGATGAAAATAATGACGTGTCCAATGGCACTGTTTTAACTGCAGAAGACTCACCTGCTTATTTCAATTATATTTTAACCAACCAAGTACTCGACGCCTCCGATGCTAGAAACAACGACGTAACTAAGCAGTTCACTAGCTCTTACTTTGAGCCACTCGATATATACTCTTTACTTGATTACATTTATATACTTGATAACAAACCGTTAGGTGTTATTTGTTGTGAAAGTGTAGGCTCAAAGATCACTTGGAGCCATACTGATAAAGAGTCGTTAATCAAAGTTGCTGATGTCACTAACTTGTTTTTATCAAAGCAGATTGAATCCACATGAGAAAATACACTCAAAAAAAATTAATGACTAATTATTAATTCACTCTCTATGTAGTTAACACCTAGGTTAACGTTGTTAGCTGCCTACAAGCTTAGGTATAATGATCTATCTCGGCTGTGTTTATTAGCCTCTAAATTGGATCACCTCCCATGAAAAAACTATCTGCTGTGCAAGTAAAACAACAAGCACTTGTCCTCAATGTTGCTGATAAAATAGAAGCGCAAGGCCGGGCTGAAATCCCAGGCATGCTGCAATGCTGGTTTGATGTGGAATATCATTTATTTCCAGGCTCTTTACTGATGTGTTTTCAGTTTGAAAACCAACAAGCATTGACTGCTGCAGAGCCTGATTTATTAAAATGGCAAAAGCGTTTAAGCGCTGCCATGCTTAAAAAAGGCGTAATTTTAAAAGATATGCGTAAACATTTAGTGTTTACCTTAAAAGGGCCGGACGACTAAACCACTTATAGTGAAAGCGCACTCTACTTTGGTGTGCTTTCCAAATTAAACTCATTAACGTGCTTAATTAGCTCTGGGAAAAACGCCAAAAAAAGCCCATCTAGCTCATTGTAATGGCGAGATATATCTTCAGCAGCGCCAGAAAAAGTATTAGTAAAGCGAATTCGTTTAGCAATATTATCAAGCGCCAGCCCCACTCCATCAACGCTTTCGTACTCTTTAAACCAATCGTTTTGCGTCATACTAGTTACCACACGTTGCATTCGTGTAGGCATTACCGGTATACGCTTATCCAAAAGCCCATAACTGGTGTGCTTAAAATCAATTAATGATTGGTTATTAAACTGCCGCCAATGCTGAATAAGAAAATGATCAAACACCACATCAACAGCCACGCCTGCAAAGCGCCTGCGCTTAGGTGAAAAAAGCTGTTTTGCTTCTTTAACTAAAGGATGTGCGTCTGTAAATTTATCCACTAAATAATGATTATCTAGCGCACTTTTAACAGTTACCGGTATATGTGTTAACTGCCTTTGACCACCAAAATCTCCCAACAAATTCCCAAAGTGAGAATCAGCCGTAGGCTGTGCTAAATAAAGATGGGCTAAGTAATTCAAGGTGATCCTAGCAGTTGCTCAAAGTAATAAAATAATAACGCAGTTTTGAATAAAATTCATTTTAGAGAAGAACAGTATCTTTAACTTTATTCTTCAAAACTATCCAATCAATTACAATTGTATTTTATTAATTCAGTAAAGAGTCAGGCCAATTTTGTTATCACTGTTGCTGCATTTTTTGGTGCTGCATGAGTCATAAAACGTCTTGCTTAACCTTTAATACTAAATGCTATTTTTCATTGTAACCAAGGCTAATCACGTATTATGACAACGACTTTATTAAGCAATTCACAGCAAGTCGCACTGCAACAAGCACTATTCAACAGTAAACTGTTAAACAGTGCTAATTTAAAGAGTGATAACCCACCATCACTTGAGCACAAAGCCTATAGCGATATCGCCGTAATGCTCTATCGCTTTAATTTACAAAAAATAAAATGGCCCTCTTTTTTAAAAGCAGCCATAAGCGCAGCAAATAATGTATGCCAATGGTTAACCTGTGAACTTGTCAGATGCCAGCAAAGCTACAAAGCCCAATCTGATGAAGCAGTAAGCGTTGAACAAAGTGCATTTTTTTGTGGCGTTTTTAGCGAAGAGCTCGCCTACATTGAGGGTTTGCTAGGGAAAGATGATCACGCAGATTAAAAGCTAATAAACGTTTTAGATTAGGGTCTGTTGGCCTTTGCGGATTAATATTTGTTCAAACTAGGGACAATTTAACCGCGGCACGAGGTTTGTAACCTAGTGGGCTAAGTAAAAATCGCAAAGCTTCCGCGTCCTGCTCACGCCCCTTACCACCATTCATGTAGGCAACAAAGAGTAAATCGCCCCCGGGTAACACCCTTTGGGCAGCGCGTGTTTGGTATTTATGCGCGTTATCAGATATTTATGAGGAATAGCCTCGCACCACTGGCTTAGAATTGCCTAGAAAAACAAACACACCGCTGAAGATTTAACCTCTAAAGACAACTGGCCCTAGTCTCTATCTTGTTTTCTTATACTTACTATTTTGCTTTTGTTACTTTGTTCCTCTAGTTTTTATCTAACGCAAAACAAATCACTCACTATATTCACGATAACTGTGGGATACGAAAGGAATAAATGATGAGCCGAATTCCCTTTTTAACACTGATAGCGAGTTTAATTATAAGCTCGAATGGAATGGCTGTTGAAAAAGCCGATATGATCTTAACAAACGCAAAAATTCACGGTCATGAAAACGCTAATGCAATTGCAATTTATGATGGAAATATCTTGTTCGTAGGTAAAGAATCTGATGCTAAAAAATATAGTAATCAAAAAACTGAAGTTATCGATCTCGAACATGCGTATGTAATGCCCGGTTTTATTGATAACCATAACCATGTATTTGAAGCTGCTTCTGAAGCGGGTGGTAACTGTGAGCTCAGTATGAGTGCTACACTTGAAGGCCAAATTCCTTACTTAAAAGCTTGCAGTAAAAATAGCAAGTCCAAAGGGTGGCTGATGGGATATGGTTTTTCGTTAGATGCCATTATCAATGAATATAATACTCAAACACCTTTGGAGGTGATCGACCGTATTTTTCCTGTTCGTCCTGTTGTGATAATGGAGCAAACTTCACATTCAATGTGGGTCAACTCTGCAGCACTAGAACTTGCAGGTATCACTAAAAATTCACCTGAGCCACAAGGCGGAAAGATTCTTAAAGATCCAGACAACGGTGAACTTAACGGCATCTTATTTGATAATGCTGGCGATATCGTGATGGAGATGGCCTGGAACAGTCTAGAGGATCAATTTGAGCAAAGCTATGACGGCTTAATAGCAGGTCTTGAAGAATCAGCATCATATGGCATTACGACTATTGGTGACGGACGGCTCTATTGGAAACGCGGCTGGTATGAAGTATGGAAGCAAGCAGAAAAAGACGACAACTTAACTGCCCGAGTATCAATGCGCCCATGGATTTATCCTGCCGATTCGATGGGACCTCAGTTAGCCTTTCTGAAAAAAATTCAATCAAGTGATACATCTAGCCTGCTATTAGTTGATCAAGTAAAAATATATAGCGATGGTATTACGATCAATGGCACAGCGAAAACGTTAGCACCGTATTTAGATACTTACATACCAGATGAACCTTACGGTATTAATTATATTTCACCTAGCCAAATAAAAACTTGGTTAGATGCACTGGATAAAATCGGTTATAGCGCACATATTCATGCGATTGGAGACGGGGCTGTTCGTGAGTCGCTTAACGCAGTTGAACATGCGCGCGGTAACGGTTCAACCAAGCCGTACACTCTTACCCATGTTGAGCTTGTAGACCCAGAGGATGTCAATCGCTTTGCTAAGTTGAATGTAACCGCTGATTTTCAAGTCGGTTCTGAGTACGTTGTTACTCATGATCATTCATGGGCTAAAATCTTTTTAGGTGCAAAAAGAGCCAACTCATTGATGAACCTTAGAGCTATCTTTAATACTGGGGCGAATTTAACACTAAGCAGTGACTGGAATGTTCATGAGTTAAATCCGCTTGTTGGTATCGCGAATAGTTTAAGAATGGGGAATACGGGACTTCCTAATATAAAAGCTGCTATTGATGCATATACCATCAACGCTGCAGTGAGTCTTGGAATAGAAGACATTACAGGCTCTATTAACGTAGGAAAATCAGCAGATTTTGCTATTTTAGAGAAAAATATTACACGTTTGTCTCCCGATGATATAGCAAAGACGAAACTCTTAATGACTGTATTGCAAGGCGATATAGTATTTAGCGCTGAAGAGTAAATAGTTAAGTGCAGAGACTGAGCTACACCTTTTAATAAAATACAGCGGGTCTTCCTTTTGGCTTTAATTATGTAACCCTACAGTAAAATCAGAATCGATTTAAGTGGGTTTTCCGCTAGAGAAGTAGGGTCACTCATAGATTTTATAACGAGAGCTCTAGCTAAAAGAAGAGTAAACAGAAATGAGTCAGTAGAGCTCACTTATTTGGCTTTTCAAAAGGGAAAGTCAAAACTCAAGGCCTGAGCTCACAACTGAGTTGCGCTATTGCTATGGCTAAGCCCTGCATGTAACCTAGTTAAGATTTTTTCAAACCAGTCAATCAGCATGTACAAGCGTAAATTATTTTATTTTGGCCTAACCACCGCGTTTATTTTATTTTTAGCATTGTTAAGCACTGCTATTTCTGCACACTTGACGCGTGAAAACTTACACCAAAGTAATATTGCACAGTCGTTACTGGTAGAACACGAAAAGTTATCGAGTATTTCATATCGACTGTTTAAACAACTCACAGATGAAATTATTTTTGGACGAAATGCTAACCAAGCTTATGTTCGAAAAAAACAAAACTTAATTCAGCAGTCTATCAGTCAAATACGAAAACTAGAGCAGGAACAACGTGATGCGCTTGGCCTATCTTTTACAAAAGGAAGCGTAGAAGATACCGATGAACTGGTAAGACTGATCGATGAAATAACCGTTGAGTTTAGGGCCGTAGTAGTTAGTGACAATAAAGCTCCGCTCAGTCAACAAGCACAGCTTCGCCGACTGCTAGAAGTAACTATTGATGACCAATTTAGAGAAGCCATTAATTCTGCTGTTTCCAGACAAACTCATGTTGTAGCTGCAATTAACGCTCGAATTGATGCTCTCAACACCACTATTTTATGGTTTGCATTAGGCTTAGGAGCATTATCCATACCACTGATACTGTATGGCTGTTACTGGCTTTTTAATCAGCTGTATCAACCCCTTATACTGATTGCAAATGCAACCAATTCTATTGCTCTTGGTCATTATCAAAAACCCATATCGGTTACGCTAGATGATGAATTTGAAGAGCTTGCAACATCAATCAACCAACTCGCTTTAAGGCTTCAAGCTCATGAAGAAAATGCGGCGAAGTCACGAAAACAGTTAGAATTAGAAGTAAAGCAGCGCACCAGTGAACTCACTGAAGCAAATTTACAACTCACCAAAATTGATTCACGCCGCCGGCAATTTATCGCTGACGTTTCACATGAGTTACGAACCCCATTAACAATTATTCGTGGCGAGGCACAAGTCACCCTAAGAATGCACTCTGTTTCTGAAGATGACTATAATCAAACTTTAAGTTCCATACTTGAGCAAGCTGTAAATTTAAGCCGCTTAGTGGATGATTTATTGCTACTCACTCGTGCCGAGATGAATCAGCTGAATTTAGAAGTGGCGCCCGTGCAGATAATGCCATTACTTCAGTCAGAAGTCGCAAAATGGAAAAAGCTTGAGGTTAACCGTGCGATCACATTAATAGCAGCGCCTGATTTAAATGACGTGATTGCCACCATTGATAAACAAAGATTACAGCAAGTACTTTCAATCTTGATTGACAATGCCATCAAATATTCAAAGGCCAATCAAGCAGTAGAAGTATCGCTAACAAAGTCTGATTCATTACTGACAATTGCAATTAAAGACAATGGCGAAGGCATATCAGCCGCCGAAGTTGATAATATATTTGAACGGTTTGTCCGATTTAGTAAACATAATGAAGGGCTCGGGCTCGGTCTTCCTATCGCAAAAGTGATTGTCGAGGCTCACGGCGGCAGTATAGTGGTAGAGTCATCTCAAGGGCAAGGCTCGATATTTTCAATCATTTTACCTATTGAGGACATAACATGAATATACTGTTGGCTGACGATGAAGTGCCTCTTCTTAATTTTTTATCACGAGGCCTTAAGGCTGAAGGCTACACATGCACAAGTTTACATGAACTTCATGAAGTGCTTCCGTCAATAAAGAAAAACGCACCACAAATAGTGATTCTAGACAGGCTGTTTGGTGCTGCCGATAGTCTATCGATACTAGAATCAATAAAAACATTACCTAACCCACCGATGGTATTAATGCTAACAGCTTTAGATGAAGTGCCTGAACGTGTCAAAGGCCTTGAAATGGGGGCTGATGATTATCTGTGTAAACCATTTGATTTCGATGAGTTATTAGCTCGGGTATTAGCGTTGAAACGACGCATGAATGCCCCCCAACAAACAGTACCACCAACCATACGCGTTGGTAATTTAGAGTTAGCATTACAAGAGCGAATAGCGTTACTCAATGGTGAAGAATTAGCACTGACTAAAATAGAGTTTGAGTTACTACTATATTTTACTGAAAACCAAAATAAAGTCCTTTCAAGGGAGCGAATATTAAGTCGCGTATGGCAAACCTATAGTGACCCTAACACCAATATCATCGATGTTTACGTCAGCAGATTAAGAAAAAAGTTAGAAAAAGATCCCTTATTAGTGATCCAAACATTACGCGGTAATGGTTACCGTATTGGGTTAAAGTAGCGCGAACTAACAATTGTTAGCTCGTGCTTTGCAATAGCTTGATCACTTAACAATTGGTGAAAGTAATTTAGGATTTTGAACCAAATTACGTACACCATGAGCATGGTCTTCATTAAATTCATTATCATCACACCATTTACCCACACTGTTAATATCAACAACAGCAACTTGGGGTCTAACACTCCAGCTAACTTGTAATGGTGATGCTTTTTTATTGTATCCAGGTCCGGTTGTTGAACCTAAGTACTCAACTGCTACTCCCGTATTAATAGGTATATTTGGCGCTTGGTAATAGCCATTAACTTGCTCAATGTCCGTGAGATCATCAAAATCCAGTGCATACTTATCGTTTGCTAACACAATAACCTGCCCTTCAACTCTAAGACTTGGATTCATTGTGCTTTCAGTTAAGCATGCACCAAGCGTTGGTGCAGGTTTAACTTGCGCTGAAGAATATACAAAATGTACCTCAAGTGTGTCACCAACCTGAAGTGAATTGCCCTTGGCAGCGCATATTTTTGCTTTAACAGGTGCTAACTGTGCAGCAGTTAACTTTCCATTATAAACGTAACCGGTATTAGTACCTTTGCCGTCACCATTTCCAGCATAAGTGGTAAATTCCCCCCCTTTGTGTTCAGCGTTTTTATGGAAATGGATATTACATAAATTTAGATTACTGCGATTAGGCGCTTCAGCAAAATTACGTAAATTAGTGCCATAGTCTTGATCAATATCGCGAGGCGACTGCGGGCCAAACCCCTTACCCTCAGTATTTTTTTGTAACATCTCTCGTTGTTCAGCAATAACACTGTCAGCGACAGATTTGGCATAAACTGTACCTGTTGTTAAAACCATTGCAGACAAAGCAACAGCATAGGTACTGTTGCAAAAAATCAGCTTTTTCGTATTGGTGGCTTTCATTTTCATTCCTTATGTATAACTTGAACAATGAATGTGAGGCAGTAAATTTAAATTCATTATTCCAATGCATTGCTTTATTACTCGCCCACTCAAACTTAGCTGATAGCACCGTAATAAAAGTGTGATAGCAAGGGCATGCAACCATTACTATGATATTTACTCAATCCGTTATAAAACTAACTGCCCCACAAATATAAATTGGGCTATGGATAGGTATGTTATTGAAAATATCTAAAAAAGACTTTGCGGGAAGATTAAAATTAGATTAAAAATAGTATGTAATATAAACAAATTCTGTATTTTAAGGTCTATCGGTTTAGAGCTTGCTACTTGCTAAAGCCAAGCTTCAATCTCGCGTTTACCTCCCCCGTCATCACGCCCTGAAAATAAGCAATTGATGAGTAATGTCGCGCATGGATGCGCGATAAGGCGAAACTAGGCCATGGATGGCCTATCTTCGCCGTTTACGTTCACATCAATTAATTATTTGAAGGATTAAGCGTGATGCTCGGGTGCGCTGGGAGAGTCCAGAGAGGGGTCAGCGGCAGCCCCTCTTTGGCTGCCGTCGCCAGCGCGACAAAACCTTGAATAAGGTTTCTAAATTCTAGAAGTGCGAAACGCACTAACTCTATCGGTGGTGAAAACCTAAAACACTAATCGAGTTTGCGCCCACGCGCCAGCAAGCTGTGCGTCTAAAATGTTTAAACACACACAAAAAAGCCGTTGCATTGCTGCAACGTAAGCGTCTAGCGAACCACACCTAGCATCGATGTTCTGATTATCTAAAAATACCTGCTCAATGATAAATTCGGAGCAGGTGATGAAAACTTACAGAA